>JAAUXU010036323.1_pt1 | contig 23413 bp, 21 predicted proteins | sample 7278151 | NCBI WGS metagenome assembly JAAUXU01 (sample SAMN14350113, study PRJNA611818) | marine sediment metagenome | isolation source: surface marine sediment (1.8m) | place: French Polynesia: Moorea | collected 2018-08 | reverse complement strand
GGAGCGACCGGAGCCGGAGCGACCGGAGCCGGAGCGACCGGAGCCGGAGCGACCGGAGCCGGAGCGACCGGAGCCGGAGCGACCGGAGCCGTCAGTAACGGGTTGCAGCGACAGAGTGTTCGTAAAATGCCACCAATCAAATGCACGTAATTAAAGTTTTATAATATACCCATTCTTATGCAAGTGTGATTTGCCCAGTGATTGTCTCACCTTCTCGTAATGCAAAGAACGATACTTTCAGTGATTAAGGCGTCGAGTGCATCAAAAAAATTAATTTGTCCTTAACTCGTCATCAGCAGTACAACTACAGCAAAAAACAGTGAGTGTATGGATGGTGCTGGGCCTGAAATGACATTTGTAAGTATGTATCGATGTAGAGGTCCTGAAAAGGGGCACAATTACAGGTAGGGCGACGTCCATACAAAATTCAAGTTTTCCTTACCTCATTATCTCTTTCGGTATCATCCCATTTTGCCTGGCTGTTTGGCTCGCGAAAATCATGATAAAGAGGAAGATTTCCCGAGAGCAGTCGGGGGACGCATCAACGATAGCGAGGGCGGAGACCTTCGTCAACGAATTCCATGGCGAAAACGCAAAATTTTGTGGACGTCATCGACACGACCTCTGGTCACATCAGAACATTTTTCATAGAGAATAGAGTAGCAAAACAAAGGTGGCTCAAGAAAGGCTTTCTTCGTGCACGTCGTATGTAGGTGTAAATAAATATTCTTTTTTTGCTGACTAAAATGTTTCTAACTTAAGCGCATTACGGAGAGGACGAGGTTCGCGATAGGACTTACCCAGGACACCGTGTGTAGGACATGCGGACAGCATACGTACCATGCACAGCTGAAGTGTCCATTTTGATAAAGCAGTCACAGGAAGTTTTCATTGCCCTCTGTACTCGGTATTCTTACCGCCCTCTGTACTCTGTACTCGTACAGCCCTGTGGACTGTAGGCATTGCATAACCTGTGCTACATTGCACTGTGTAGTCTATGCCGAATTATTATGCACAATGCAGCATAATGAGAAGGACGAGTCTACGCGCAATAGCAGGGTTACTAGTGCACTTTATTCTGTTCCTAAGGAAAGGCGGCGGCTGCTCCTCAGTAGAGTATTTTTGCACCGATGGTGTCACTACTTTGGGGGACGTGTACGACCACTATGGGCCGCTCTGCGACGGAGAGAGCCACTGCCCGGACAGCTCGGACGAACGACACTGTGACTCAAATATGGGATTCACAGGTAACGAGAGATGTATGTTCTAGAGTTAGGGTAATGTCCAGTAGCGAGAAAATTAGTCGAGGACGACGGATCTTATGGTGATCACAATAATTTTCGAACTTAATAGCCGGAGAGTATGGCAATTACTTTCTCGTCGTTTCTGACAATAATAAGAGCACTGCTGAGAAAGCTTTCCTCTATGCTCGTATATCATTTACCAAAAGGACACACAACTTAACAGTAAAAGCTCTCTCTGCCAAAGAGAAGACCAGATCATCTTCCAAGATCTGCGGCTTGACAAACAACGGACATTCGCAGTCGTCTCCTGACCCGGGTCCGCCCCGAACCTGGTTTCACGACTCGTGAGCCCAAGTAAGATCAGAGCACTTGGGTCTTGGAGTCACGCACTCTCCAGACGAACAATAACTTTGACAACTTCACCTGTATTGACTAGGACGGGCACCCACAGGTGAACTGAGCGCATAATCGATACCGAGAGGGAATACTCACTTCTCCAAGCCTAATTTCGCTGTTTTGATCGCGTTCCACTGGTGTATGCGCAGACACTGAAAAGCTCTGCATGCATACGCGTACAGTACCTTGCCTATTGGACACCAGAGTGTGGCTGTAAGCGTAGTACAGCGCGTACGCGTACGTGAGCTTAAAGAGCCTACACGTTCTCTGTGCCCATGGTGACTTAATTTATTTATATCGCAATAAGTAATTGCTTAATGGTGGGGCGATTGCAGGTTACTGGCACTACCTATTCTCAAAATTCTGTCTTTACATGCACTAATTCTTACAACACGCGAGCAAAGCCAATGCGATCTCAGCATATCTCGTTTCTTAGGTTGCTGGAGCTTCAAAGACTCTCAGTCTTACCGATTGGTGGCGTGCGAAAACTGTCTGTGCGTTGCTGACGTTTCAGATTGCTCGGCTCAGGATTTCCTCGGCCAGAGCTGCCATTTTTGCATATCTGACGCTCACTACATTGGCGACGGCATCGAGGATTGCATCTACGGAATAGATGAGAGCTCCGACGCTCGACGCATGAAGGGATTGAGTGTGGAGAACTGGAGAGAAAAGATGAGAGTGGGCGACTGGCGCTGCTCGGACTCCCGGGGGAAGGCCAAAAAGTGCGGTTCGTTATTGAAGAGCCAGCAAAGGCCGTTCTTGTACGCGTTCCCAAGGGATAACGGAACCTCAGAGTCTTGTGCAGTCGGTTTCTGGCCTTGCGCTGACGGTAAATGCATAAGACAAGGTCAGCGCTGCGAAAATGAAGATTGCCCGCCGGGGTATCAATTCAACGCGAAAGAAGAAGAGTGTAAAAAGCTGATTTGCTCTGTTCGAGAAGAGTGGATCTGTCAGAACAAGTGCATTCCCAAGGAGCATCCCTGCCTTGGTCAGTGCATGTCTGCAGAGAAGTATTTTTGCCCTAGCAACGGAGGTCATTGTCTGCACCAAAGGGATCCCTGCGGTCCTCAAAAAACGTGTCCAACAGGTCGGTCTTTCTGTCAAGAGGACGGATTATGCATCGAGTACGATCAACCTTGCAACGGTTGGCGCTGTCTTGACACAGCAAGGAGGTTTTGTAGGTCCAGTCACTCTTGCATTGATCCAGAGGAGCCATGCGAACAGTGGTGTCCCCCAGGCAGGCATTACCTTTGTCATAACCAATGCAGAAAAGTGACTGAGCCTTGTCACGGCGACTGCGCCACCACTAGTCTTTGGCCATGCACTAACACAAATAACAATATCACGACATGCATATCGACTGAAGCCAAGTGCAATGGAATGTGCAGACCAGGCTTGGTGCAATGCAAGTGGGGCCGTCAAAAGTGTCTCGAGCATCACCGTTGTCCCAGACCCAATTCTGCCGATACCTCAGAATCAGCCACACAGGCGATGGGGCTGCAATGTCCGCAAAAGATTTGCATCGCGAGCAATTGTAGCAGTGGACCCCAGCAAGTTTGCTCCCCTCGATGTATCAACCACACTCAGCCATGCGACGGCATCTGCGGACCCGGAGAAACTCTGTGCGGCAACATTTGCGTCAAGGATAACGAGCATGGATGCGCCGATATCGACACTGCTGTGAGCAAAGATGTCTCCTTGATGGCAATTGCGGTTGCTTCTGGCGCCGTCCTGGCTGCCCTTGTCCTCTTCGCTACTTCTCAGTGCCTGCTGTTTCGCCGTCACCTGGTTGCTAATCGATCGAGCGCCGCTCATACGGACAGGGCCTAGAGCAAAGGCCCGGCCAAGTAGGCACCTTTCTCCTTTTTTCTTTCACACATACGTGCGCATAAGGGTGAGAGAGACTAGAAAGTGTGTCATTAACGAGAAGAGCGACGCCAATTATTACTACTCTGGGCAGTAACAGGGCCATGCAATCAATATCCCAGGAGAGAAGGTGCTGCTCAGAGTGCGTGCTTGCGTGTGCGTATGTGTCCAGTGCATGAATAATGTATTATAGACGACAGCGAGGCATTGGGAAAATGGAAATATAAATATCGTACGAGCATATGCGTGTACACAATATTCCCGAGAGCAGGGCCAAAACTTCCCAAAGGTGCAACGTCCCTACCAGATGTACTTACCAGACGCACCTATGCTCTGCTCGAATGCGGTCTTGCTGAGAAGATACGGCACCTTGCACCTGAACATCTCTGTAACTACTTACTAGAGATGTGATTTTTTTTGGCAATACATGAGAGTATGGACTCCTCGTTAGAGCATCAAGGTGAATCAATTGTCAACATAGTGAATGGATACTTCATTCATATGTACTTATCTGTGGTAGTAATTGTAGTACAAGCATGGCATACAGGAGCATGCTAAAGCAAATTCGTCTCACTTAGTATTGATTTGCCCTCTTACATTCGATTTTGGCTAAATTGTGCGCTAAGAGAGTAGTATAAAAATTATGTCATGATTTCTTATACGTGTATGCACATAGGGGCACCGTTGAGTCTCCATCACGGAAGAATAATAAGTGTACTATTAACTTCTTGGACGGTAATGTCACACATCCAACTCGTCAATCTCATCATAATTTATGTCTGTGTTGCACACTTCACCATTGTCCGCAATGGCACTTTGGCGACGTGACGATCTGGCACTGACAGCAGCTACTGCAGATCTCTGTCTCCGATTGATGGAAGTTGAAGACTTTGGGGGCTGATGAATTAATGCGTTGACCGAATGACTTGAGGAGGAAGCAGAAATGGCTTCCTCCGCCGACCTTGACGCGTCTGACTGATCCAAGTTCTTCAGTACCGGCGAGGAGGAGTTGGACGTCAATGAGGGCTGCTGCCGTTGCCGTTGCAAATGTTGGTGATTGGTGGTCATGGACGAGCTGGCGCTGGCGTCCAGGCTGTTGAAGCCGCTGTTCATGCTTGCCAGTTGGTAACCTTGATCTGAGGGTCGCTGCTTTGCCAACTCGAGCAAGCGCATCATGAACTTTTTGGTACTTTCGGTGGTGCCGCCCCTCAACTTGGTGAATTTCTTTCCTGCTGGATGCGCCACTCCGTCAATCACTATGCCTTGATGGGTCAGAGATGCAATCATTCTGAGCAGCAGCGCTTCCGTTTGTTTTGGCCTCAATGGCTGCAGTCTCGCCACAAAGCGAGCGATGTATTCGACAATGAAGCACACATGATTCGGCAACCGTTTCAATGCTTGGTCAATGTTATCACAGTAAATAACTACGTACGTAATACCATCCTTGTCGAGAATTGGAGCCTTCAGATGCTCCATCCACTCGAAGAGCAAGGCAGACAGCACGAACAAATTGGTCTCTGTCTCAATACGATCCCAGGCTGACAATTTGAAATTCATTTCCGTGCGATATTGCCGTATTAGTTTGCTGTCTGCAGTAGCCCAACTGCCTTCTTCAGCCCTGAGAATCTCGCCGTGAGGTTCCATCATAGCCTTGAAGATGTCGTCTCCGGAGCACACAGGGAGCTTCTCTTCCATGGCAGCTTTCTTCAGATCGGCGTGGGACTGAAGCTCTTTCGTGACTCTGTTTTCACTTATCGGCTGATTTTGAATGCCATCGCCGAGTATCTCGTCTAATCGCTTGTCGTCTACACCAGACAAAGCAGAAGAACATGATTGCACGTAGGAGTTGGTTTCTGAATTCGGACGAGTGTTGCCGTAGCTGGAAAGTCCAGACGACGACGTCGCAGATGCTGCAAGTGTCTCATCGTCGCCCCCAAGCATTAACGACTGGCTGGACCTCCTGGTCGCCGCCATGCTCTCAGTGGGCGCGCTCATCAAGCCGTCCTTGAAGTTTAGCAGCTTGCTGCCCTTCGAGTCAAAGCGATAAGCCACAAAGGTGCGGGTGAAGTTGTCATCTTGACTGTCCTCTTCACCGTAGAGCTCCTGGCAGCCAGAAAGCTTCAGCAGCCTTTCACAAATCCTGAGCATGATCTTGGGTATATACTTGAGAGTTCTTGCTTCGTAACCGTGAACCACAAACCTCTGTCTCTTGATAAACTGGTCAATGGTAAAGCGACCGAGCTTTCTGTCTGGGTCGTGGGGAGGTTTCAAGCTAAAGACCAGGCACTGTGGCAAAAAGAAAGCCTCAAACTCCTTAACACACTCTATCTGCTTACGAGTTTGTACTGAGCCTGGACGTTTGTGACGGAGATAGCGGAGAGCGTCGTTGGAGCGAACCCTTAAGTAGTAGACTAAGTAGCAGGCGATGAGAACACCAGTGCGCCCCAGACCTGCATGACAGTGCACAGCCACGCACCCCTCGGAGAGAGCGAAGCTTAGGACTTTCACCATATCCAGCAGACTCGTCATAGGAGCGTCGCTGAAGTCTTTCATGGCGTAGTTGTAGAAGAATATGTCGTTCTTCATGAAGTCATTAGGATCGTACGTGAATCCTGACTTGTGCAACTTGGGCCCACAACTAGCATGCTCGCCTGGCGTCTGCAGGTTCACTATGGACCTTATGCCCAGCCGTTTGAAGGTGTCGATGAGGCCGCCTCTCTCGATGAGAGCTGTGTTGGGCCTGGCCATGGCTACTAGGTTGTCCGTCACCCAGTGGCTGAATACTCCGTCCACTGCCATTTGGTTGGGCTTCCATTTGTCCCTGCTCTCGTACTTGCACTGACGGCCTCCGCAGAACATGGAACACTGCATCTCGCCAGGAACTCTATGGCGGAAGCTCTCCCCCACCTTTGTGTAGGTGGGCGTAACGGCGGGGCCGCCATCCCGACCGACGCGAGCAAGACCGGCGGGGACCAGGTCAGCATATTCCATGCCGCTGCTGCTTCCGCCGCTACTCACGGAGTTCTTTTTGCCACCACTGCCAGAAGAGTTTCTTCTGTTTCCGCTCTTGCGGCCGTTGGCCGCGGCGGGGGCTGCCGGCAAGGCATCCGTGGACATGGTCAGCAGCCTTAGCTAGGTGAAAGGCCTGTAGGAGGTCAGTACCGTTTACCTTCTTCCACGGACGCTCCACTCAACGTCATTCATGCTTTACCAAGTTCACTTGCTACTGCTGTTTCCTGCTCACTCCAGCGGTCATCACTGTGTAGTAGTGTAATAATGACGTTGTTCCTGGCGAACTTTTATCGGCGACCATGCGCTCCGAGAAAGCCGACCTTGCTCGACTCACTGGTGCAGGATATCGCTTTATTTCTTCCGTTCACCTGGCAGACCGTCCTCTGTACCTGCGTTCCTTTCTCGCTCTTTCCTGGGTGCCATATTAGTGCACCAGTATTATACTGTATGCAGTCAGTACATACGCGTTGGAGCCCCCTCATTCAAGGTAGAAACAGAGAATACTTTCACTGCGTAGCGCTGCTGCACGGTAGGATACATTTTGTATATTGTGTACGTAGAGTATGATGCATACTAGACTACTGTTGTGTGTATACGGCGCTGGCGCAGGCTCGGCGTCATACTGAAGCGCGCACGTTCCCGGCCCTCTGCCCAGCATAATTCAGAGCTGTTGCGGTTCATCTACCTGCCACTGTTTGCTGCGCTGTGTTGCAAGCACAAACGCAACGTAGCTGTAGGAACTATTCCGAAAAGGTCCAAAACAAGAATGGAAGCGAAACACCACTATACAACTTTCACGTACGCACGGATGGCCCACATACAAAGCCTACTCAATAGTTTGATAAAATGGAGAATAAATTCTTTATGTACCGATCGATCTTACTAGAATTAGTGCACGTAATAGGTGGCGTTGCACCGTTTGTCGTGTACTGGGAAGCTACTCATGCTACGTAGTTTAAACCTGATAACTGAAGTTAGGTCACGATGTGAAAATTTCCGTGATTTTAAGTGATGAATATATATTCATATATCAGTTAGTTTAGTACGTGCTACAAACTTACGCTGTTTGTACGTATGTCTAGCGTATGTACACAGAAGCCCCGCGTACGTCGTACGTACACAGTACATGAGGCACGACGAGTACAGAGAAACAAAATGTCACGTCCTTGGAGAAAAGTCTTTACGCGTCCGCGTCGGTACTTTTCAAACTTAATTTCACTCGTCTCTCGGTCAATAGGTGGAGTTACTTACCAGAAGAAGTTGTATTTCAAAAGCTTTCCTCATGGCACCTAGCGACACTCTTGAGAAAGCTGCTTTTTTCCTCCGTTATCGTGTCAAAAAATGTGTCAAGCTCTACGTGCGCGTCCACACCAGACTGTGAGTCACATGTCCCATTTGCATTAGACGTCCAAGTTATTTTTAGGAACGCAACTTCTGCGCACATGCACGCGTCCACCAACTTCACAGGCAGCCCGAAAGCAGCAGAGAGTCAGCTCAACCACTGCTTCGCTGCGTCGCTGCCGCGAGTTGAAGTCACCTTTTCCACGCTCTCTAGATAGAACCAAGGACAGGAAAGAGTTCCCACAAAGCTAGAGGAGGTCCAAGAGTTGATCTGTGGGGCAGCCCATGCGGGATGCCCAGCGTGAAGTCACTTTAAATGCCATCCCTTTACTTTTTATTTCACGGATCAGCCTCGTGAGGAAGTCAACGACAGTGTGAATCTGTGAGCTCTTCGAGGCTCGTACAGTAATGGCAAGTGCACCTGCAAGGTCCCATGGAGCATAAAATAAGGTAAGGAGGGGCTTCCTGGCTCTAACTTGAATATAATACGGAAGAGCAAGTCTTTTTCTGCTCACACACACGCACCAAGGTTGGCACAAAATGATCCCTGCCCGCCCGGGCAACCAGGATCTACGTTACTTGCGTGAAAAATCCACGAGCCGAGCCCTCTTGACAGGGGTTCACCAAAGTCTGATCGTTGTATGACTCTTTCCACTGCCTGCCGAAAGGAAAGGAAAGCTCTGAATATGCATGAATATTTGAGTAAGAAGATACCGAGAAGAAAAGGTCATGTGAGCGAGGCCTTTGCAGTTGTTGCGACGTCGGGGGTCTCATCGCCAGCACAGAAGAAAGAAGGACAAGCCTTGAGAAGACGTTCCAGGGCGCCATGAAGTCCGACGGCCTGGCGGATAAGGATGACAAAATGTCCAAAAAGGTACGCCGAGAACACATCACAACACGGTATAGGTTGTTTATGAGGGTAATCTATGACGAGGTCACGTCAATGCACGCTAGTACACGTACGTTCGACATAGGTGGAAGAGTTTTACTTGCGTGGTGCCAGTGAGTACCAGGTATGGCACGTGGCGAATTCAAGCCATCGCTGAAGGTCGCACTTTATCTCGATTTCACATTTAACATATAGGAAGTTGCTCCTCCCGGAGCCAATACTAAAACGCTATATTGATCACGCAAACAGTCCCATTTGACTTTTTTCCGTCAGGAGTGCAAAGCATAGAAGAATAAGAGAGTGTAACCGAGTTTGGCATGCTATTTTTGGCCAGAAGCGTCTTAGAGTCAGTTAGCTTTCATTTTCCAGCCACTTCCTCAACAGCTTATAAACAACGACTTCGCATGCGTGCGTCTCATAATCTGCATTATGATGTAACCACTGTCGGTTCACTGTTGTGCGTACGAGCTCGTAGATGCACATATATGTACGAACAAGGTACGCTTAGTAATGCTAGCACACGCTCTGGCGGCAACCTAAGGGCAGATGACGAAGTCAAGCCCCGACAGCCAAGGTCTCCAGGCTTTATGCCGCCATAGACCGAGGAGAAATGAGAAGAAAAGACCTGATGATTCAAATGAATGAGTGCAGTGATAAAAGCTGTCCTGACATGTTGCATGAGCCTGACAGCAACGGCGCGCTAAGTGAGACTTAGCATGAACTTCAAAGAACTGTGGTGTGACTGCTCTGGCGCTAGCATGTACGTACGTAAGAACTTTCAGGCAGAGTGTTTACTAAGAAAAGGCCGCCGAAAGCCGCAGGTCTCTGAAGAAAGTCTCTCCTCTGCAATGCACGTAGACAGAGCGAGGAGAGCTTATGTAATGCGGACACAGTGTGGAAGAAGGGGAAGGAGAGTGTTGAGCTTTTGAACTGTGCAGTGGAGAGAACTTTCAGTAGCAAGAAATTGGCAGGAGTCGCCACTGGTTGCATGTTGTGAACTTGATTCAGCTCCAAAAAAACGCAATCCCATAACATGACGGAGAGCCAAGGGACGAAAAAGGTCGACATTGGCCAGAGGAAAATAGCATGTGACGCACTTTAAACGTTTCGCCACACTCATCTCCACCCATTCCAATCGCTCCTCTGAGAAGAAACACTCGACCACAGTACGTATATTGCATTTTGGCAATCGTGTCCTTGAGTGATGAATGTTCCTCACGCATGTCTCGTAAGAGCAGTGGTGGCGCTGCTGCCACTGCAAATAATTTAACACTGCCAGAGCTCCAAAGGCTCCCCGGAGCATGTATTGAATCGCGAAAACCTGCACTAGTTGAGAGAGAAAGGCTTCTTGGACGTGAAGTCCACGTCAACACACAGGGCGGACGGGGGGAGGTAAGTACCGATCCGAGCAGGCCAATCCTGCGTGTGTGCATTATTAACTAGGTGGATTGCAGTAGCAGAATCGATTGTGTCTGCTCGTGAGAAAGGAGCTTTCGCGTTTCACCGAGATCGACTTATACTAGCATTATCAACCGTTTAAGAGTAAGGCTTAGTTAGGTCCTGATACATAGCGGAGGAAAGTCCCAACAGAATTGTTTCAGTCAGAGTTCCTCCATAAAGACGCTGAGCGTCAGAAGAAGAAAAGCCCAACCAACAACCTCATCATGTCTGACGACGAGACGGTAATGAAGTTGTTGCTCGAAGGCACCTTCGTCGTCGGTCTCTGTTCATCGATGTCCTTGACAGCGACTGTGCGAGATCACGTAACATCTTGTACTTGCAGGGTCGAAGCGAAGAGGACCCACACTCAGGAAGGGAGTCTACTATTGTTGACGGAAGTATGGCAGAAGAGAAGGTAAGGAGCAACTTGGTATAGTGGCTGCAGCTTCTCTCCATAGTCTTTGTTGTGTCTGCTCAGCTCAACGGCGAGGCTACCCCTAATGTACGAGGGGCCTTCGATATGTTTGACCTCGACGGCAGTGGCGAAATCTCCGTTGCCGAATTTGGGACGGTCATCAGATCCCTGGGCGAGAATCCGACAGATGATGAGATCGAAGAAATGCTCAAGGTAGTCCAACTCCTGATGCTTTCCTTCTGCGCCCTTTGACAATTTGCATCGCTAGTCCGAGGATCGAGACCTCAACGGGACTCTGGACTTTGAGGAGTTTCAGAGGCTCTATAGCAAACGCATGGAGAGTAGGAAGGACGTGGCCGAGGATGAACTTTTCAGGGACGCTTTCAAGGTCTTCGACAAGGATGGAAGTGGAAAGATCTCTAAGGAAGAACTCAGGTAGCGTGACAACGAAGTTTAAAGAAAAATGTACTTGAAGTCATCTCACGTGCGTTCATTTGTAGAGTTGAGAGGGCCTGCCAGTGCTGCACGTGTGTACATAAATTTTATTTACCGCCGTACAACTCTGGGTCTCATTTTGAGTTGCAAGTACGTAAATGAGCGATTTCAGGGCATCAACATTGAGCTGGGAGACGTGACTTGCAAGCCTTGCGAGATGTGAGATGCAAGCTTAAAAAACACAGTAGTAAGAGTGTTGAGCTCAAATCTCACATGCGAACAGGTGACATGTAGAGGAAGACTGGCTTCACATCTGAGATTAATCAGGCGTACTTTTAGAACATAGCTTTTATGGAATCACACATTCAGTACATTCACTTCACCAATACAGAACAGTAGAAGAACTGTCTGAATGTGTGACTCAACAAATACTATGCTGTACAAGAATGTCTGACCGAGCTCAAATTTTAGGAAGTAACACAACACACATGGAGCTAGACTTGCTCAAAATTAGAGCTCAAAATTACAACTTTTGATGCCATCTCTGCCATTACAGTAGCACAGAGCAGCAAACACTACAGTAGACAATACTGTGCCCCTGCACCAGGACTTAATGCCAAAGTTGGAATTTTAAACTCAAATTGGATCGAGTCCAGTTCCATCTGCCTTCTGCCTCCGCCGAAAATTTGAGCTTAATATTCCAAGTTTTTGGTGCCCATCCTTTGCATCATCCGTCCAATCCCATTTTATACTTATGTAGCTCTGCATAACAGTAGGAATGACTTTTTCTCTTCTGAGATGCTATGGTCTAAAAGTATGTCTGATTAATCTCACATGTGAAGTGAGTCTTTCTCCACATGTCTCCTCTTACTTCCAAAGATTTTAGCTCAATCAGACGTACTTGTAGTACAATGTGTTTAAGGCTTGCATATCAAAATGAGACACTTGCACATGCTGCCATTGTTTGATTTTAATAAACTACATATACACGATTGTTGACCTTTTTGTTGACCTCACCATGTCTGAGTGACTCCAACACAATGTTGATCACACAGAAATTTACACCTCACAGCCCAATGTGGATGCCCCCAAATTGCTCATTTATGAACCTGCATATCAAATGAGACGCATTTTTTGTGCTTAGAAGGCCACATTCATTTCAGGACTATTGTGACCAGTTATGGTAAAATGAAGCTCACGGAGGAGGACGCAGACGAGATGCTGAGCAGTACGGATGTCGATGGTGACGGCTACGTCGACTATGAGGAGTTTGTCAAAATGTTTACCGACAAGGGCATCTTCAACACTGCAGAACCTTAATCACTTCGACTTGCTCTGCCCCAAAGTTCTTGTCTTTGAAGTTCTTGCTGAAATAATGAGCATCGCTGTCAATGACTCCAAGCAGGAACTATTCACATATAGCTCTAGTTTACAAGGTCCACGTACTGCATACCTACGTCATGTACACACAATGGGCCAGTAGAATGAATGCGCCTCTATTTCCACAGATTTCTGATCTGCTTATGTAGATACGAACATACTGTACAAGCAAGAAAGCGAAGAGTAAGCATCTCGTACGTATGAGTAGTATTTGCACAACGCACCAATATGTAGGACATGCCCGTATTGAAGAATTCGCGTTATACGAGCTGTTAACAGTTTACTGCGAGGAATCAAAGATTACACACGAAGGAAACTGGTGCCGATCAATCACTTACGCCCCAAAACACTCGTCACTTATAATACTCAGTGACGGGTCAAAGCTTAAATGACAAGACAACTTTGTGACGCAAAAATCCCTTTGTTTTTTATGCGACTAGCTCAAATAGGTGGTTTCGCACGTGCCCACGATTGCTCACTTTGTACAAAGACACGCTCTTGCCGCAGTCACTGTGGCTGGAAGTTGCTTTTTCTTTGACTTATGCATGACCGACTCCAAGCCGGTCCCTTGGTCCATGTCTGTCCTGGGTCACGCGTCTGTTTTTGGCGGACGTGGAGTGCAGGCCTTCCTCCACCTTGCATCATCTCTCCGTATCATAACGTCAAGTGCAAAACCAAACGTGTTCCCAAATAAACCTCGCGTTCCCCCCTTCTACAGTCTCCGACCTCCCCACGTCACACAGCTTAAGGAGCAGCAGAAACTCACAAAACTGATGTTGCACCTCTTTGTTATTAGCAAATTTTCAAAATTTCTAATACAAGATTTTCTTTTAGGTAAAGAACGCATTAAAGTCGTTTATTTGGCTTCTCACCCCAGATGATTCCTTTTTTATCCTCGCTTATCCTTAAGGCCTAAAAAAGTACTGTTTTACATCAGCATAATGCACTAACTTGATTTTGCATTCTTCAGCCAAGTCACACTTTCGAGGGGGGCATCACATCGCTTTCACATTTTCTGCGTAAACTATGGCCCTTCAAAGCTGCACTTAGTGCACAACAAGGGTCTTGATTCGAATGCGATTGAATCACGGACTGCTCATGCCATTGAAAAGCCTTTTCCGAAATCAGTGGATTTTGCTCAGTGCGGTCATATCAGCAGTCTTTGACGAAGTAACATTCAAATCCGGGGCTTTACCTTTACCAGTTGCAAAGAGAAACAAATTAGAGAAATCAATTTATAAAGCTCCCTCCCCCAACAAAAATTTCTTAGAGCTCTGCAAAAAGTTTTGGTGAGTCGCCGGTTTTCACTTGTTCGCCATCCTTCATGTTGTTGCTGGCCTGCAGGTAACTGGCCTTCGTGTGATCGCCAACCTGTTCATATCATTGCCGGCAGTTATGTTAAGAGGCAAGAGTTATTTTCGTGAACAGTGTTCAGTTATTCTTGGCTGAGTATTGTACAGTAGAAGAAAGGGTGTGGTCAAGAGCGAAGGGTAAGGACAGGTGGAGCAAGAGCAGGGCGAGCTCGTGTGACTTGGGAGCTGTAGAAAAGGGGGAGGATGGGGGTTGGAACAGGCCCTCCACAATGGACATGTGCACGAGGACCAACTCGGTTGTAGAACATCTGCACGATGCGTGGTCAAAGCAGTTCCTTGTGTTCGTCAACCAAGGTAAAGAGCTCCAGCCCTTGTCAAATAACATTTTTGCCCTCCTGGTCACGTAATGATGACATTTTGGCTATCAAAGAAAACAACTTTTTGGGGGACTTCCCTTAAACATTAGTTTTGCCCCGGACAAAAGTTGACGTTACAACTGGGGAATGACGAAACATGCGCACACACCGGCACACCGGCACATCACACACACGCACACACTCCTGCTTTTAAGCTACATCGTCACTTCAGCTCTGCTGCCAACAAATCTTAGCTGCGGTGAGAGAACACAAGAGAGCGTTTTACGACTTGCATAATCCGAGAACGAAAGAGAAATTTATTTTGTTGCCCTAATCAAATACCGTCACTACAACTGCCGTGTCAATCAAAGTGGATTCAAGTTTTCTCCCAAGTCGCTTTGCTGCAGTTGTCCGACGGCCACAAAGTGTTCCTAGGCGTAATCCAGTTGTTGATGAGACGATTCAAGGCGCCGTGATTCTTGGACGCCATGGACGACGTCAGCGTGGAGAAGGCGCACAAGCTGCCTCAAATTGTGGCGGCCTTCACAGGTACTCTTCATACTTTCCGTCGCACCCTTGGGCTTGAACAGTTTTGCCCTGGAATCACATTTGCTAGTGTCGATTGGAGCATTCGGAATGGGCTGCGGCTTCTCCTGGACATCGCCAGTCCTTCCCAGAATCTCGGGAGAAGAACCCACTGACGACACCTTCGCAGAACCCTTCACGACCGAGCAGGCCAGCTGGATAGCCTCTCTCTATACCATTGGCTGCCTGGCAGGGTCTATTGCCACCGGCTACCTCAATGAGGCTATAGGCAGAAAATGGACGAACCAGGCACGTTGACAAATACCTGCTACGTCAACACGAATAAGAAGTTTTATCTGCTACTGCTTCAGCAATAATGTGTGTGCTTCCAAACCTAACAAGCAGATCATGGGTGCACCATTCCTGGCCGGCTGGCTGCTGTTAGCTTTAACGGGTACTCTGGAACTCACTAGCCCATGGTACTTTTACGTGGGCAGAATCATTACAGGTACTTCAGGAAAAGTGCCTTCTACTGTATACGCAGCTTCACTCCGGTCGTAATTGATAATATTCAGGATTTGGTGGTGGAGGCTTCATCTTGGGCTCAACCATATATATCGTCGAGATCTCGGAGCCTCACATCAGAGGGTCTCTCAACACTCTGATGCAGCTAATGCTCTGTTTGGGAATCCTCTTTGTCAACGGCGTGGGAGCACTAGTGACGTGGCAACTTCTCACTTACCTCTGCTTAATTCCTCCAAGTAAGCTGCGGCTAGGCTGGATACTCATCTACCCAGTCACGCTCTACCACAATGCGTCTTTTTACAATCAGTACTTGTGCTGCTACTGGTACCCTTTCTGCCTGAAACACCATATTACTTGGTTAGCAAGCACAGAATGGAGCAGGCCAGAAAGTCACTGAAGTGGCTCAGAGGAAAGCACTACGACATTGAAGAAGAACTGAAGAAGGTGAGGAGGACCTCACTGTACAGCAAAATGACTTTTCATCGACACTTTTTTATTGCAGGTAATTGGCTACTACGAAAATCGGGTAGCAGCTGGACAGATCAGCTTCACCGAGCAGATGACCAATCGGGTGTACGCGTTGCCTCTTCTCACCTTGCTCGTGATCACCGTCTTTCAGCAGTGGTGTGGCATCAATGGGGTCCTCTTCTACCTAACCGACATCTTTGACAAGACCAAAAGCAACATTGATTCAGGGCTGTCGGCCTCTCTGGTGGCCCTTGTCAGGGTAGGCCATGAAAAAAAAAACAGTTGTACCATCGTAGCCTGGTACAAGTAGTCGCTCGCGATAATGATGATGGACGTTACTTTCCCAGACGATTGCTACTGGTTGTTGCGTGCTTGCTGTGGAACGTTTCGGTCGGAAGCCCTTGCTCATCGCCTCTGCTTCTCTTATGTGCACGTCCTTGTTCGCCCTAGCTGCCTACTTCACCCTGGAGCACAAACTCTGCCAAGAGGGTGACGTCACCAAGTGCATTACTCAAGCAACTCTGGACTCTTTAGCTTGGCTGCCGGTAATGTGTCAAAAAAACCCTTGGTGCTTTATGGAACGTGGGAATGCTGAGCTACATACGTGCGTTGTGCTGGTTCCAACCAGGTTACAGCACTGATGATTTACGTAAGCGGGTTTGCTCTCGGTTATGGACCACTTCCATGGGCCATGAATGGAGAATTCTTCTCCTTGGAGGCCAAGGGAATCTCGTCGACGACCAACATGACCTTCAACTGGCTCAACGCCTTTCTCGTCTCAAAGTTCCAGGTATTGAATAGAGCGGCGTTGTATTCGTGCACTTCACAAAAGTTTCTTAACTGATTTCAGAGCAACATCGAGGAACAAATCGACACCTATGGACTTTACTACATGTACGCTTGTATCTGCTTCGTCTCCATACCCTTTGTTCTGTTTTTGGTCCCTGAAACCAAGGGGAAAAGTCCTCTGGAAATGAAGCGAAAGTACATGAAGAAAAAGGATAGAGAAGAGCTCTTGAAAAGTAATGAACCAAAATAAAGTTGCTGTACACATGTACAGCAAGTCCAACAAATATAAATAAAAAGGTCATGTAATGCCGGAAATCTCAAACGGTTTCAATCCTAAATTCCGGATTCACGGACGCTTCGAGGATATCGATTCATATCGTTTTCAAGCTTTACATCCTAAGTGTTTATCATATTTTCAAAACGTTTTTTGCCTTATCGCTGCATCTTCCATAACTGCTGTTGATTTTTGCTCTACTTTCTAAAAGGCATCGACTCCGCTTGTCCTTCAGCTTTGCAATTTGGCTGATCGCAAACAAAGAAACGAAGGGCAGAAATGGCCAACTCTGCTGCCGCCGAGGCAGTTCCTCTCTTTTTCCCTCCTCTACTTCCACGAACACCACTGGAGCACTTTCCAACTTTTTTTTCATTTCTCGGAGAACTGGGACATTTCTTCAAAGAAAGAGGATTGAAAGGCCCAGACTCATGCGCCAACGAGAAACTGTGTTGATACCTGAAGGTCTCCGAGCTATAGATAAATCAGGAGGTTTTATGACTAAATCCCAGAATCCTGGGAATCGCCAGGAGTCAATTTTGTCGATCGTTAACCCCGTGAGACACCCACAGAAAGTGAAGCAGGAGTCGAGGCTCCGGAAGCAGAGAGTAAATGAGTATACATGAGCCTTCATCCATAGCCTCCAAATCCGGCCATAATCATAGTTTTGTCATCCTCTCAACTTTGGCAAGCTTCACATAACTCGCCAGACAAACGCACAGTAGAATCATGAGGAGAAATAATTTTTCCCATTACAGCAGGGAGAGATTGGACTGCCTTCCTCTTTATCATCTCCTGTCAAAATTGGGTGATGGGGTAAGTGTACGTATTATTAGACGAAAGATTGACGGCGAAGCTGCTGCTCTAATCGGATGGACAGGTTTTTTTCTAATACGTCTCGCCCATATTTGGGAGGAAACTATTTTATCGAATGGACTCTCTCGATCTCCAGGGATGGGATCAGACAAAACACAAATTTCGAGGCTCAAAGCTGACATTGGTATGCGTATGTTGAGTGCTTAATAGTCGCAGGGAGCAAAATGTAAATCAGTGCGCACTTTTCTCCTCCTCAGGAGGGGGAAAGAAAACATGAGATGCGCACATGCGAGCGTAGAAGATCGAGCTGGCAAACCCTCAAGCTCACTCACTCACTAAATCGTTGAATTACTCACTAAATCATTGAATCACTCACTTGCTTACTCATTCATTCACTTACTGACTCACTAACTCGCTCACTTGCTTACTCACTTACTCACTTGGCCACTCACTCACCCGCTCACTCACACCCTCGCTCGCTCGCTCGTTCGTTCGCTCACACCAGGGATGAGGAGCTGTAGTTGGCATCCTGTCAAGTATTGCATTGTCGTTGCTAGAGGTGCGTACGTACGTACGGTACAGTGTAGATCATGCTCTCGCTCTCTCTCTCTCTTTGCTATCGCATGTGTGCGTGTGCTAGAATTAGCAGGCACCTGCGCGTGAAAACATTGCCAGAGATTCCGAGTTATGGAACTCTTGCACACCGTCCTGGCCTTTGCGATCTACACGAAGGTGATTGTGCTGCTGTACTACGCGATCAAGTACCTCAACTTCATGCAGATGAAGGGCTCGGCTGCTGTCGCCTCGTCGGCCAGGAGAGCCAGAAACAAGTGACAGTTATGTGAAAGAGTGGGTTGCATTTACGTGGGTCGCGTCGTATGTGAGGAAGATGGCCGAAGATAGCACACGCTGCAGTGTCAGCTGACAGAAGTATGGTCGATTTGCTGAATGTGTGATCTCAAGTTAACTTCTTCTAAAAGAAAACTTCTTCTTAACTAAGTGTGCCGATCGCATGCACGGTATTGCATAGCAGAGAAGTTCTTAAAACTGTCAGAAAACAGCTGTCATATTGTAGAAGAAAGATGTCCTCCTCTGCCTTCTCTTCTCGAGCTCTGCCAAAAACTCCCAAGTCCGAGCGTGAGTTCGATGCTGAATGGGTTTCGGCAGTGATGCGAGACTTTTTCGTATCTGAGGGCCTGGATCCCGATCAAGTTTGCGTGAATATTGTGAAAGCTCGAAAGAACGACGTTCAGGGCATCCTGAGCACCACGTACATTGTCGACTTCGAGTACTCGATCAAAGGAGGAGAGACCAAAGCAAAGAGCATTTTTGTGAAGGTACCGCTCAAAGGTAACAGGGTGGTCGTGCATGACTTCAATTAACGTTAACACCTCTCTACGAATCGGTGTATCTAAATGTCTCAGTGATGTCGAAATTAATGCAAACATCCTGTACTGTAGGCACCTTTTAGGAGGCTGCTGCTGTAGTCACCAACACTTTAAATATCGCTTGGGTGCTCTGTACATACTCAGTGTACGTATGTATGTTCTTATGTACAGTAGGTAGGCTATTAAAATGCCTGGAGGTGCGTTTGCAACGGCTGGTTTCTCTCTCTCAGTTAACCGTAAGTTTGCACGCTAGACATAAGTAGTTTAGGAACAATAACGATTGTGTCTCTGCGTGTGTCTGCGGGGTTACTTAACAGTCCTACCCTCGCACATTAGTTAATGTACATAGTTGCTGAAGCTCTTTTTCTTTCTCTTCAGTCGTGTCACGCTTACTTTTGTGCAGAGATTCGGTGGAATTGGAGAAATAAACTACAGTACTCCTCTTTCTTAGTCGCCCTCTTACCTGAGGCGCCTGTTACCTGAGCTAGCTGCTTTCTCCCACTCCCTCGCCATAGATATTTTTGTTTCCCCATGTCCAAGCTCTGGCAAAATGCAAATGTTTCCACAGCAGCTGTCTTGACAACGACAGCCCATTGCCTTAGCTTCTTTTTCCCCCTCAATAGTGGCGACGGGAAGGCTTTTTGGGGGATGCTTTGCTGCGTTCTGCATGTGTACACGAAATCGTAGAATGTCCACATGCTTTTTCGTAGTACGCACACAGTGTTCCGGTACTGCTCATGTCCCTGACCGACACCGTTCGCCACTTGTCCTCAAGCATCGTCAACGACTGCTTTCGCTTCCAGACGAACCGCAATTCGAGAATGTGAACGTCCGAGAGATGGTCATGCTGAAGGAAGTCTTGCCCAAGTTAGAGACGTTCCTGGACGAAATGTGCAAAGGCTTCTTTAGACTGCCTATGCCCAAGGTGCAACATTGCTACTACGATGGAAAGGGTGATTACGACTGCTTCGTCCTGGATAACCTCCTGGATGAGGACTATTATAACTTCTCCAACGAAAAATGTCTCAACGAGGATCACATGAAGGCAAGTTGGCGAAATACGAACAGCTCGAGTTCTTACGTAATTTCCCCTGTGTACCTCAAGGCTGTGCTTGACTGCTTGTCCTACCTTCATGGCACCGGCCTGGCCTATAAGCACTCGACTGGAGGTCGTGAGGTGTTATTGCGGGAGTTTCCTCGCTTGGAGGTAAGTAAGCTAACTTGTTACCTTTGGGATGGCCAACTCATTGCTTCGGACAGGTTCAACTTCAGCTGAGCGACCTCATTGAAGAAGATTCTTCTGTAAGAGAACACTTTCGCCGACACTTTAGGGCATTCTTGCACTACTTAGAAGAGGCCGAACCCGCCTTGGGTCGACACACTGCCTACATGAAGAAGATGCACAAGGAAATACTGAAGGGAGTGAGCTTTTTGCTTTCTTTCTGTGTCATGTTCTCTTCTCATCAATATCACTACAGTTACACTGGCAACTCGTAAGAATCCCAGTGAAGAAAATACATTTTCTTTCAACTTTCCACTGACGACACAGAAAGAAAAACCTCCCCCCCTCCTCCTCCAAGGTCATTGCGACGTTGGAAAATTGTGGCTACGAACGCCTCATCACCTTGGCTCACGGAGACGCGAAGCCCAACAATTTCATGTTCAGACTGATCCAGATCGACCTAGAGGAGCTCGAGTGCGAGGGCATCGAGCCCATCCTTGTGGACTGGCAAGGAGGATTCCTGGGCTCGGTAGCCAACGATCTCATGTGGGCAATCTTTCCCTTCGTGGAGCAAGACACGAAGCTCTTCCCTCAGGTACGCAAGTACCATGGATGCCTATATTGGATGATAATCATTAGTTTCTACTACTTGCAGGTCCTGAAATACTACTTCGAGCAGCTGGGCAACGTGCTCGAGTCCTTCGAGTTAACCTACGCGGACCTAGAACTACCCGCAGACTTTGGCGATTTCTCCTCTCTGCTCAAGAAGTGCCTGGTGCTCGAATTTCTCATCGTCACCATTATTAAACCTGTTATGTCGATTCCGAAGCCCGAGAAACTTTTGAGGTGAGCCACAAATTAAGCTCCTTTTGACCGAGACTCGCACATATCATTCGGCATTCTAGGTGGCATAAAGAGACGTTAAAGAATCAGAAGAGGCGATTTAAGAAGAAGGTCGATAAACCCGAGATGTTGGAAGTGTTTACCAGTCCCAGGTTCACTGGGTTTTGCCACCTTTACTTCAGGTGAAATACTTGTTGCTCTGTACTGATATCCACATAGCAGGCCTAAAGAGACACCTTTTCCCGCACTCTAGGATAGCCACGTCTCTGGGAGCGTTCCAGGAGCTTGGATCGATTCGCTTCCAGGTGATGAAGGACCTCATGTTCATAGACCCCAACGCAAAAATGGACACGTACGACAGCGACGAGGAAATCGACCACGATCTCTTCTCCAGGGTCATCAACGCACCCGCAAAGACCCTCGTGATGGGCGGACTTTGCTTCTGCTTTGCGCTCTCCGGAATGGCACTAAGTTTAGCCGTAGGATGGCACTTCCATAAGCAGAAGGGAAGCATGTGATGAATGAGACTAGGAATTCTAATGTAAATTCCACCTAATTATATGTATACTCCAGGTGTGCTAAGCTGTACTCAGGGTTTTTCCAAATAATAATAATGATACACGACAGTTTTTTATTCAGTTCTTCCTCATCTGATCCGCTTGATGCTGTCTGCCAGTCCCAAATGACAAACCGACGAAGGCTTCATCTACTTTTGCACGCATAGATAAGACAAATTGTGTTCGGTCAAAAAGTCTGCTCCGCTCAGTGCGACAAAAGTGTAATCAATGCAGATTTTGCCCTTTGATTCCGCCCACCCACCAAAGAAGCGTCACGCTCGTGCGTAGGAACAGATCTCGTTTGAGCTCACACACGCAGGAGACTCGCACTAAAAGTGCCCAGCCTCGTCCTCGGGTCGTTGCATTTCTCCAATAAACGCCCACTGTTTCTCAAGATGAGCACTCATGCACTGAGAGAATTTTATGTCTCACACCTCCCCTTCTCAAGGACAATATTGTTGAACTGAATTCACTGCGACTGCGACGTCTTTGGCAGTGATGCTGAACGATCTATGCTTGCATCTGCACAGTAAAAACGCCTTTTTTTACATAATTCAGATAGACTTTTAAGTTACTTTTTTGCGCTGCTCTGTACAGAGAACCACCGCATTCCCTCGCCCTCCCTAATTAGGGCTTATCTCAGCAGGGCCAATAAAGGCAGCGGCCAGCATTACTTGCCTGGCTGAGCGATAAATTCACTGAATAAGGCTTGAGAGAGAAAGATGAGAGTTAGGGAGAAAAAAAAATCAAACCGAGAACTGATAATGAAATGCTATGGTATTCCTCCTCACCGGGTGCCGAGGAAAATCGTTAGCTTTTTCGTCCCCTACAAAACAAATGAAACAATCCTCATTGAATACGCTGGCCACGTAAACGTTCTGCCTTCCAGTTCCTCCGCCACTTGCCCTGATGGATTGGCCCATAGACGCAGGGTGTCAGAGACACATTTCCGTCCTCTCGGGCGAAACCAGGGAAAAACAGGCTCTGACTTTTGAATACAATGACACATTTGCCAAGACAGAGCACTCGTCGAGAGCTGTTTCTTGTGTTACAGAATGGGAAAAAGTCGCAGGCAACAAAACATGGCTCGGGGGGGGGGGAGGGGGGGGGCAAAGGAGTCTTGTCATTTTAACATGCCATTGAGGCCAGGACGATCTGACCTAAGGGAGACAGAGAGAAAAACGAGCCACTTGTTGAAAACATGAATCGCGCTCTCCACATGCCCCCCTGTACCAGTGTACGTACATCATCCATACGAGGCTATCTCACTTCAGTTCGGAGGAGTGCGCTGAACAGCGCGTGTAGATGTGAGCGCATTCTTCATGCCATGTGAGGTATCACTCCAGTGTACATATTTGTCTTAGTGCATGCACATGCAGGAGGTACCAGCCTATGTACATGATCTTGACGAGTCTCCTCGCACCTGAGTGTGGAACAATTTTTTCAAGGTAAAAAAGAAGAGTTGAAAACTGGCGTACCCAACCAACTTCACAGTCGTTGCAGGGGTCATTTCGTAACCCCGGAGGATGACCCCAGGGGCACCCCCCTCCCCTCCAGGGTCCCCCCACGAACAGCTCACTCTATCCAAAGAACGGGTTCCTTGGTGTCAACCGCCTGGGTTCACCCCATGCAGCCCAAGGAGCAACTTTTGCTAGATAAGTTTTGCTAAATTGACCCCAGATCTCTGGACCCCGCCCAATCGTAACGAAAGAGAGTGACGTCTTTTACCCCTCCATAAGGTGTCCCAGACAGGCCTTGCAGTATCAGACATAGATGCAACTTGAACGAACAGACGTACACAGCCATTCCAAGTAGGTACGCTGGCAGTATGTGCATAGCGTACACGCACGAACGTTCGTGTGTCGATCGGGTTCATCGTGCGTACTCCTCACGACTCTTTGTTTCGGGTCTCTCCGCCGGCG
>JAAUXU010099446.1_pt1 | contig 23419 bp, 24 predicted proteins | sample 7278151 | NCBI WGS metagenome assembly JAAUXU01 (sample SAMN14350113, study PRJNA611818) | marine sediment metagenome | isolation source: surface marine sediment (1.8m) | place: French Polynesia: Moorea | collected 2018-08 | reverse complement strand
CCCGAGCCCTTATTTGCTGAATCTTTTAGAGCCGGAAATTGAGAATGTGATGCTGCTGGAAACCCAACGGGGATGCCCGTACCGCTGCGGCTACTGTTACTATAACAAATCACATAAAGGGGTGTCTTTTGCCGATGAGACCCATTTGCTGCAAGGGGTCCAATGGGCGCTTGATCATGGGGTTAAAGAGCTATATCTGCTGGACCCTTCCCTGAACGTCCACCCCGGACTTAAAGAGCTCTTAGCCAAAATCAGTCGAATAAACCGCAAACGGGATCTTGAAATCATCAGCGAAATTCGCGCTGAAAGCATTGATGCCGAGTTGGCGGATTTGTTTGCCGCCGCAGGCTTTTCCTGGTTTGAAATCGGCTTGCAAAGCACCAACCCCCGGGCGCTGAAGATCATGAACCGGCCCACTCGCCTGGAACAATTTGCTAATGGTGCCCAGATGTTAAAACAGCGCGGTATCGTGCCGGCCATTGATCTGATTGTAGGGCTGCCAGGTGACGATTTGCAGGGCGTTAGCCGTTCGATTGAGTTTGTGGCTGAACATCATCTGGCTGATGATATTCAGGTCTTTCCGCTGTCGGTTTTACCGGGAACTGATTTTCGACGCAACAGCACCGTGCTGGGGCTGCGCTATAATCCTAAACCACCGTATACCTTGATGGAAAGTAACTCATTTCCTGCTGAAGATCTTTTACTGGCCATCGATCATGCCGAGGTGCGTTTTGATGTCGTTTTGTACCCTATGCCAGATTTGGATGTTTCCTGGAAGTCCGGGGCGGAAGGGTCGCAAACGCATCCAAATGATATTGCCGTTAAGATTGCAAATGAGCCGTTTATCAACAAGCTTCAGCTGCACTCTAAGCGACCGCTTTCTGAATTGACCGCACTGGCAAAACGACTAACCCAGCCCTATCAGGTTTTCATCCAGCCGACGCTGTCGTCATTAGCGTATATCAAATCAGCTGTGGGTGTTCTAACCGAAATCAATCCGTTCACGCCTTTTGAGATGATCTTCATGGAGCCCCCGAGCATGCCCCAGAGCCTATCGATCCTGTCAGCTGTTAAATTGCAGCGGCCGCATTTTCTGGATCAGGATTTGCGCTACCTTTTTCCGGCGGCCGGTAACCGAGCGGTCCTATTTACCCTGGTGACGCAGGACGCGAACATCAGATTTAACCGTGATATGGAGCGCCAGGTTTTCTGGTGGCAGAAAAAGCGCTTTCCGGAACTAACGGACTTATCTGAGTTGTCTGATTTGGATGGCATTTTGGTCGATGTTTCCGCTGGGGATGAAGAAATTAAGGCCTGGCAGGATCGAATGGCCGGGCACGCTGAAGATCTTCCGTTTATCAGCTTTGCAAATGTGCGGCTTCAAAGACGCTGGTTGATGCTGACGATGCCGGATGATTACACGGTCAAAGCCCTCAACTGGATCTAATATGACTGAAAGCTATCTCAAAAATGCATCTAATCCGCCGGAGGCGGATCCTTGGACGTGATCTGCTGTTTTTGGGACAGCTTTTATTCAAATATACCCTGGGCAAGCTTTGCATGCACCTCATTATGATCTTCGGCCGCCGGTGGTGGTTGGACCACATGCAATATGGACAACTCGCTGGTTGCCTTGATTCCTCTTTTTAAACCCTTTGGGATGATGAGTAAATCACCTTCAGCGGCCGTCACACGGTCATCCCCAGCCACAACCTCGGCCTGCCCATCGAGGATATATAGTATCAGATCAACCTGGGGCGTATGCACGGGTATAAACTGATCTTTTTTGAAATACGCCAGCACAACCTTGATGTCGCTGCCGTGGTAGACAACGTTGGGCGCAAAATTTTGCTCACCAAAAGATTTTAGATCATTTGCATTTACCTTGACGATATCTGCCATTTGCCGCTCCTTTCAATCGGGGACGCTCAATGAATTACCAGCTTGACCAATTAGATGATCGCCACAAACCCGCATAAAATCAATATTAAGCCTAAGATACCGAAGGTAATCAGCATTTGTCTCTTAATGGAAAAGAAATCATCGTGCGAAACGTGAAGAGATCGCTTTGCAGCATCGGCTATCAATTCCAATTCATTTCGATGCAGCCCCGTTACCTCCTGTAATGCAGCAAGTGTGTGTTGCGTTTTTGCGATGAATTGTTTTTCTTGCCGTAATGCATCGGCATGTTGCAGAGTGCGTCTGCGGATTTCTTTTAGAATCTGTGCTTCATATGGTCCACTCATTGTGCCTCCTTTCCCCAAATTTTAGCAATCCCAATTGGAGCATTCAATTGTGTGAGCCTGTTTTTGCCCTTGCTCCGCAGCCTCAGCTAGATTATACCAAAGTATATTGCTGGAAGTCGTTAATCTACTGTTAAACATAAGTGCTTATCTCTGATTAACAACCACCCCTTAAATCCGCTGGCAACGTTACATGCGCTCGGGTTTGAAAAGGAGAGATCTTTAGATCGGGTCGGCTATTATCTTATTGTTATTTGAAAGTTAACTTGATGGGATTGAGGCGTATCCGTAGACATCTTCAAAAAGAGCGGCAGTCTGCCATTCGGCGGTTCAGAAAACAGAAACGTTTAAATCTACTGGCACCCTCCGGCAGACACCAATTTATTATTGTGCTCGATCATTTAAAACCGTTTTTTAACATTGGTAAAATTTTTCGCAGTGCCGATGCTTTTGGAGCGGCCGAAGTGCATTTAATCGCAACCGATTTTTTCGATCCGGCACCGGCCAAAGGCTCCTTTAAATGGGTGCCGGCAAAATTCCATGCCGATTTTGCCACTTGCTACGCTGAATTAGTGGCGCGTCAATATACGCTGTATGTCATGGAGGCCTCCCACGGCGAAGATCTTGCCGCGGCAAACCTGCCTAAAAAAAGTGCATTTATCTTCGGCAACGAAGAATTCGGGCCCCAAATTAACAAAGAGCTTTATCCTAACATCAAATCATTAAAGATTCATCAGGTGGGCAAGGTGGAAAGTTTGAATGTGAGCGTAGCGGCGTCTATTGTTATGTATGAATATAATCGTCAGCACGGAAGTGGCTTTTAAACCCTCATCTCTTGGCCGATGGCTGCGTTACAATTCGATCCAAAATACTCGCGTACTACCGTGTACGCTCCGTTTTTGAATCGAATCAAGCCTTGCCCTCGATCAATATCTAAAGGTTTAAAAGCCATTTCAACGTAACTAAAAAAACGGGCTGTTTCCGGCAGATGAACGACCGGAAAGGCCCGTTTAACTTTTTGATGTGAGCTGAATTACAGCTCGATCGATTCGCCGGGGTTCAGCACGGTTGCTTGGGCTGAGGTTTCTTCTTTTACCCGTGCGGCCCAGGCGTGGGGGTCTTGTTCGATGACATCAAAAGTGTCGTAATGAATCGGAACCACCTGCCGCGGTTCGATCAGCTTGACAGCACGAAGCGCATCATCAGGGCCCATGGTAAAGTTATCGCCGATCGGCAAAATCGCCAGATCGATGCCCTCTTCACCGATCAGCTTCATGTCATAAAATAGCCCGGTATCACAAGCGTGATAGATTTTTTTGTCGGCGATATACAGCAGAAAACCACAGGGGTTGCCGCCGTAGGATCCATCCGGCAGCGCAGATCCGTGCTGGGCAATCGTCAGCTTGACCCTGCCCCAGGGGTAATCGAAGCCGCCGCCAATGTGCTGCGGGTGCGTATTCTCGACTCCCTGTCCGATCAGCCAGTTTTGGATCTCATAATTGGAGATGACGGTGGCCTGGGTTCGTTTGGCAATGCTAATGGTGTCGCCCAGATGATCACCATGTCCATGAGATACCAGAATATAGTCGGTTTGAATCTCATCGGCCGTATTGGATGCTAATGGGTTGTCACTCAGAAATGGATCGATCAGCAGACGGGTTTGGTCGGTTTCGATGAGAAAGCAGGCATGACTGTACCAGGTAACTTTAATTGTCATTTCAGCCCTCCTTTCAATCAACGGTAATGCCTATAAGAATTTTTCGATTTTTGCCCCACTTCTAAGGCCTTGAATGTAAGTTACGGTCTCTGAATCCATTTTTTGCTGTTTGAGGTGCTCGGAAAGCCGCTCCTTGACCTCGGCATAGGCGACCTTTTGGGCAGGTTTTTTATCAACGACTTTGATCAGATGATACCCGAATCGGGTTTCAACAATGTCACTGGTCTCATTGGTTTTCAGGCTAAAGGCAGCCTCTTCAAAGGGTTTGACCATCTGACCACGCCTGAAATAGCCCAGATCACCGCCACTTGGTCCGCTGGGGCCTTCGGAATAGGTTTTGGCCAGGGTAGCAAAATCTTCGCCCTTTTTGGCTTTTTCACGCACCGATTCAATTTTTTTGCGGGCTTCATCCTTTTTCGTCTGAGGTGCATCGGCATCCACTTTGATGAGGATATGGCTGGCTTTGACTTGCTCGGGCTGTTGAAAGAGTTTTGGATTGTCATCGTAGTAGGATTTAACCTCTTCATCACCAATTTTTATCTTTGCCGCTACTTCCTTGTCGATCAGCTCTTGAATAGCCATGCCGCGTTCAATCTGTTTCTGTACGTCTGATTCAGTGAGTTCCATATCGGCCAGCAGTTTTTTAAATTCGTCTCCGCTGGGATAGCGTTGCTTGATTTTTTGTAATTGATCGGAAACTTCTTTGGGATCAACTTTGATGCCTTTTTTCTGGCTTTCCTGATAAAGCAATTCACGGTCGATAAGACTATTTAGCACTTCGTTTTTCATCGCTCCCATTTGAGCTTCAGGTACCTGTTGCCCGCTCCGGTTTGCGCGTTTGATGAAAAACCCCAATTCGCGATCAAAATCGTTTTTGCTGATGGCGACCCCGTTGACAGACGCCGCTTTATCTGCGGGTGCTTTTTTCTCGGCGGCCAAAGCTATCGCTGACACCAGAACAAACGCCAACAGCGTCAGGATATAAATAGCCGGCCGGATCTGGGAAGACTTCATTTAGTTATCTCCTTTGAAGGTGCCTAAGAAAAGGGACCCCGAAGAGCCCCTTCTTTTAAGAAAAATGTGATATTTTGCTAAAAAAATAAACTCTGAGATTTACAGGGCACAGTCTTTGTTATGTCCCTGCATTATGAATTAATCCTGGTATTATAAAACACTGCCTATAAATTTTCAACCATTGCGCACAGCTGAAGCCCAAAAGGGTGGAAATTTTTGCATTTATCGAATCATCAAAAGCGCATAACGGTTCATTTCCTGCGTAACATCTGTGCGCACCGCAATCGGAAATCCGAATTGCTTTACCGTTGAATACACATCAACGGCCATGGCCTCCGGAGAAGGGCGGGCGGCCCGGGGCTGCTTGCATTCCTCGCGGGTTGCTCTGCATTCTTTGCAGATTCCGCAGCTGTCCATAAACAGCATAAAAGCCCTTTCGAAACCGCCTAAAAACACTTCCCGTTCAAGCTTGGCCAATTGGTTGTTTACTTTCTTAGACCATGCATGGCGATCTTCCGGCTTATCGACTGTTTTTTCAAACCGAAAAATGATCGCATCGCTGTATTCATGAAAAAACCGCTCGCATTCGGAAACAGAAGGCACATTCGGTGGGCAACACGCATTATGGCCGTATTCGCCACAGCCATACATGCATTTCATACGAACCCATTGCGAAACAATTATTTTTTGCGGATCTATCCATTTATAATCGCTGTACCCCTTGGCACGAATTAGGTTGTCTAATTTTTTGCGGGCTGTTGCACTGCTTTTTGACTTGTCTGTCATGGTTGCTCCTCCTGAAATAGATTCTGATCGGCGAATGTGATCCTTTAACTGTTTCTGTTGCAACGGGCAAGACATAATTAAAGCCGTCCGGATCAGTTAGGCTGCATTCAACCAAACATCAAACCCAATCGAAAGATATTTATTACAATTTTGTTGGGCAAACACCTTATTTATTGCACTTCTGTCACATTTAATCCCTCTCCATCAACGGCGCATCGTTAGCTAACATTATAAAATCATATTAGATCATAACGAAAAGGCATCATTCTTCGATCTGGCATTGAATTTGCCATATTAACTTCAGACAGACCCATACGCGCTTACCAGAACTCACCCGGAACTAGAACTGAGGCTTGATGATGAATCCAAGACTAAAAAAAGATAAAGATCGTACAGTGCAACCCGGTACGGTTGACGCAACACGGTGCGATTATTGTCAACGACACCTGACTTCTGAATCAGAATGGATTCGCGGTGATCGGCACCTTATTTGCGAAGACTGCTACCGCAATTTTTTAAATCCCGGTCGGAACAGCCCCCAGTGGGAAATAGACTAGCCTAAAACCAGGATTTGCTTCCTCCTTTGATCTGATAATTGCCGTCTGGGCGTTTCTTTGCTAAATCCGTGTGCCCATTGATGTGACCGGTTAAACAGCAGCCGGTATGCCTTTCCTGTTACCTGCCTTGCTGATTTGATGTATCTCGGCAACATGACCATGTCCGACAATTCCGGAGTCCTGAAAACCCTGACAACAGAGATGACCGCCAAAAACTCATTGTATTGACCCGCCCCGTCATGTGTGAAATAATGGGCGCAAACGGGGTTAACATTTTGTTTTATCAACGCCTTAACCAGGAGGACGTGGCATGAAACCTCAGGACTACATTAATTTGGAGGATGAGCACGGCGCCCATAACTACAAGCCGTTGGATGTGGTCTTACAGCGCGGTGAAGGCATATGGGTCTGGGATGTTGAGGGCAATAAATATATGGATTGCCTGTCAGCTTATTCGGCGGTTAATCAGGGCCATTGCCATCCGAAAATCATGGGCACCATGATCGAACAATCACAGAACCTGACGCTTACCTCCAGGGCCTTTCGCAATGATCAACTGGGTCTGCTGTACAAAGAGCTTTGTGATTTAACCAATTCACACAAAGTATTACCGATGAACAGTGGTGCCGAGGCAGTGGAAACGGTTATTAAAGCGGTTCGCAAGTGGGGTTATCAGGTCAAAGGGGTTCCTGAGAATCAGGCAGAAATCATTGTGTGTGAAAATAATTTTCACGGGCGCACCATAACCATCGTGGGGTTTAGCACCGATCAGCCGTCTCGTGAAAATTTCGGCCCCTTTACGCCCGGTTTTAAAATTATTCCCTTTGGCGACAGCGGTGCTCTAGAAGCGGCCATAACGCCAAATACAGTGGCGTTTCTGACCGAGCCCATTCAAGGTGAAGCCGGGGTGATTATTCCGCCCGATGGTTTCCTACGCAAAGCCAGATCGATCTGCTCGCAACACAATGTTGTTCTGATCCTCGATGAAATCCAGACGGGCCTGGGGCGCACCGGAAAACTGTTGGCTGAAGAACATGAAGGCATTGAAGCCGATCTGACGCTGATCGGCAAAGCCCTCTCGGGTGGATTTTATCCCATATCGGCGGTGCTTTCCAACAAAGAGGTTATGGATGTATTGCGTCCCGGCGAGCACGGCAGCACTTTTGGCGGCAACCCATTGGCCTGCGCCATTGCGCGGATAGCGCTCAAGGTGTTGGTCGAAGAGGGGATGATCGAAAATGCTGCCAAGATGGGGGATTATTTTTTATCGAATCTTGCCGGCATTCAGGCACCCCACATCAAGACGGTACGCGGCAGGGGGCTTATGCTGGCTGTTGAAATGACCGACGATGCCGGTGGTGCCCGCCAGTATTGCGAGCAATTGATGGCCAAGGGCCTGTTGTGCAAAGAGACCCATGAAAACACGATTCGATTTGCCCCGCCGCTGGTGATCACGCAAGAAGAAATCGACTGGGCATTAGAACGCATCGAGGCTGTCCTGACCCAACCGAATTAAAAAAGGGAAACGGTTTCTGACACCAAGCGATTGAAGCGGCCATATCATTTTCCGCTAGGCGATATGATTTTCGTGGTGCCGGTGTCCCACTGGAAAATCCAACTAAAAAGTGACTAAAGTGAACTAAAGTTTGAAGTGCCTAAAGTTAAGGAATTCTGTCTTTTTCAGAAGATGGAGCTAAGCGACACCATAACTTTAGTCACTTTAGATCATTTTAGGCACTTGTTTATGTGAGCATTTTGAACCGAATTGACGAACACCTTAATATTCATAAAAACCGAGGTGAGATGCCGCATTAGCGGGGAAACACGGGCCTCGAGAAAAATATGAGGGTTAGGAAACCGGTTCATAGACTACAATAGAGGAATCCGCAAATAGCCTTCGGGTAAAAAAAGGTGGATTTGGGGGGCATTGTGCAGCCGCAGCCGCAGACGCGTTTTACATCTTCGATGCCGACATCATTGGTTAAAATAGCCATCTGTGCTTCGGCCTTCATAACCGCCGTCATACACTTTGTGAAATTTCTCTCATATTCGATGTTGCCGGATGTATTTTGTATTCGGCCTGGAATACCCAGGATCTCCTCAATGATAAAATAATGTGCCACTGTCAGATCCAGCTTCTTGATTTGTTCCGGGAAATTCCATTTCAATTCTGCTAAGGCTGCCGGTTTCAAGCTTACCGCATAGGCATTTTCCGCAAAAATAATCCCGAATGTCCATGGCTTGCCCACAATGACCTCGTTAATTTCGCCCGCATCTACCACCGGTTTAATCTTAAAATGATTTTCAAATTTTTTCATAATGGTGGTTTCATCAAAATTCTCCAGCCCCTTGATCAGTCGGTGGGTAGGCAATATGCGCAGATCATTTCCTTCGGTATTGGTTAACCACATCAGGTGATAATTATAGCCCTCATTGCCCGTATGGTCCGGGTTGGCCCTCATTTGCTGCTGCATATAAGCCAGAGAACCGGCATAGCGGTGGTGACCGTCAGCTAAAATGATGCGCTCGTTTTTTATGCGTTCCACAAATTTGGCGATAATGCGTTCATCCTGGATAATACCCATGGCATCGATGACGCCCTGGTAATCCTCGGCTTTACAAATCGGTTCCTGGATGCAGGCATCCATATACGACTCCAGTTCAAATGATTCATCGGTATACAGCCCATGTGTCGGACTGGCGTTCAATCGGGTTTCAGCCAGCAGCTCGAGTTGACCGTCCACGGCATCATTCATGGTATTTTCGTGTCTTAAAATGACGTTGTCCTGCCAGTCATGGATTCTGATCTTGCAGATAAATCCCTTGCGGCAATACGGTACCGGATCCGACGGTAATGAAAAATATTGGTAATAGACATAGATCCCCGGCACCCCATCCCGCATGATAATATTGTTGCGCTTCCATTCAGCTAAAGCAGCGGCCGCGTTTTTAGCCGGCTGTTCCCCCCGGGGAATCGACAAGTGAATGCTGTTTAACGGATTGTTGTAAAGCGCCATGCGTTGTTTTTCAGAAGCAACGTCAAACAGCGGTGAGGTGAGCTCACCGATATGTTTTAACAATGATGGGCGGTAACGCCACGCTCTGAATGGTTTAATTTCGGCCATGAGTTGACCAACTCCTGCTTGACGGTCTTTGTGATCGGTATCTGACGGTCAGCCATTATACGGTTGTCTGGCGCTACATTCAAGCAACAAAATCATCGGGTGTCAAGCAGCATGCGGTTTGAAAGGATATTAACCCGTTGGGCGACAGCGTTGCGGATTATGGGATTTGAATTCGATCAGGGGTAAATACTGAATAATAGAGTAAAGTGAAGTAAAATAGAGTAAAGATAAGTCAAATAGAGTAAAGTAAAGTCAAAAAGAAAGAAGCTATTCGGCCCCCTGCCTTTTAGCACGAAAAATGTTAAGGCGGTATTATGCGAGGTCTCGAAAGGCTTCTCTTAAGTCCATTACTGCTCTTCTTTGGACAAAAGAAAGTCTGCGGCGGTCAAATCCACTGCGGCGTTCGGTGCGTACCCTTCTTTCCGGACCCAAGTATATCCCACTGTTTTGTCGACGATCCAGACCGGATCGTGTCCCCCAATTGTCGTGAATATACTTGATTGCCGGGACAGCTTCACGCAACGGTTTCAGTATCGCGTCCATTTTCTCACCATCTGGCTAAGGTTCAGCCGATAAATTTTGACTTCCTTGCTTCTCTTGACTAGCCTAATAACTTGGAGGGAGTAATGCGTAATTGGGGTAGAACTGGCCTTTGTCCGCTGACTTTCCATATAGGACTATTTCGTGCGAATCAACCTTTTTTTGATTTATTTACTAAATTTAAATGCAGTTATTTAAATTATTCCTAAATAACTAAAATGTTCCTCTAAAACATAATTACAATTCATTGTTGGGTAGGGACGATTACCAATTTGCAAGTGGTGGATGGTAGGGCGTGAAGGGAAAAAACAATAGGGTCTATGCCTAATGCCGGGTGTTTTTTAATGGATTGGTAATTTTGAAAGTGCTGCAATTTCGGCCATCATGCGCTCAAGCAGCGCATTTGCGGCCTGAGTCGGCCCCGCATGGACCGCTTTGCCGAAATTGATGCGTACACGGGTTCGCCTGCTGTCGCGGATATACCGAATGCCAACCGGAATGAATGGCAGGTTCAGACGCGACTGCACAAATTTGATCATACCCGCCTGACCGGGCCCCATTCTTTCAGGGTAATAGGTGCCTTCCGGAAAGATGACGATACCTTCTCCTTTTTTAAGCAGGGCAATAGCGGATTGTAAAAAACGCCGGCTTTCGAGGGGGCGCTGACGGTTGAGGGGGATACCGCCCAAAGCGGTAAAAAACCAGCTGCCAAGTCTGTTTTGAAAAAGCTCATACTTGGCAATGTAGTAAAGCGGCAGGGGCGTTGCGATGGCCACCAGCGGAATATCTTCCCAGCGCTGATGTTTCACCAGCAAGATAAAGGCACTATTCCGCGGCAGGTGCTGAACGCCGTTAACCTCGAGGCGAAAAAAGGGCCACAGCAGGATCCAGGCGATGAACCGTATGAGCCGGTAAAACCCTTGTTTTTGTGCCGGCAGGTGAGGTGCCGAGGCGCGTTTTTGCTCCCCCGGCGACGGGCCCACGGCATCCGCCCCTTTCTTGCTGGTGGGTTTTTGACTGCTTTGCATCAATCCAGCACTTTGGCCAGCGCCTGGGCGCATTTAACCTTGGCAGCCTCCGGGCCTTCCAGGTGGAGGATCTTGTTTTCCAGGTCAATTTCAACCAATTGGCAACCGTGCTGTTCAACCGTGTTTTTGACAATTGTCAGCAGTTGGGCTTCATTTAATTCTGCGCTCATTCACGTTTTCCTCTATTTGCGTCAACGTTCGTCGGTTGGTCAAATGTTTCCCGAAGGCGCTGAATCTGCCGCATATGATAACCCAGATGCACGTTGGCCAGATCCAACATATCCACTACGCTCAGAGGTCCCGCTACCGGGTGGCTGAATAGCAGCGCTTCATAACGGTCAACTGGCACCTGTCTGAGAAAACGCTGGAGCTGCCGGCGTGTCTCAGCCCATTGATCAAGGAGTGTAGCTAAAGAGATCCGGCCATCGGGCGCCATGCTGGCGGCCGGTACATCGACCGCCACATCTGTTTCCAAAATTTCCAGAACCATTTCCAGCCTTTCGCGGGAGTAAGGCTGGGGCTCGGTGCCAGCTGGTGTTGGTGTTGATTCGGCCTGTTTCATGATCAGCTGCTCCACGATCACCAGGTGCTGAATCACCTCCACCACTGACCACCTGTCAGGGCCGGCCTTGTGTGTTAGATGGGCTGTGGGTATGGCATCCAGCTGCTGGAAAATCATTTGGCGTTGGTTTTCCAGGTCAGCAATCTTTTTTTCAATAACGCTATTCATGGCCTTTTCACCTCACCAACGCAACCCTCGGGCTGTTGCAGAAGGTAACATATAAATCCATTTTTGAATGTCAATTATTTTTACGCCGCTGACTGTCTGTGACCGCCAATCGATACCGCCACGATCAGACGCGGTCCCTCAGTTAAGGCGTTGTCTTTTTTCATTAATGGCCAGAGTGCTGATTATAGCGATTACCGACAGTGCGGCCGATAGCAGAAACACCACCTGATAACTGCCGGTTTTGTCAAACAGCACCCCTCCAACATAAGCCCAGAAACCGCCGCCCAGATGGTGGATCGTGGTAATAAACCCGGAAATCAGGCCCACATGCGTGAACCCGTAAAGCCGTCCTGTCAGGGTTGTGGTCAGCGGCGCGGTGATCAATAGGGTGAATCCGAAACCGGCGGCAAATATGAATAACACGGTGGGGCTGTGATATTTTAAAACCATCAGAAACAACACCAGCCGCAAAGCAAAGGTGAGGGCAATGGGAATTTTGTTGCCGATCAGATCCGAGGCCGGCCCGGCGATCAGAATACCCCCCATGCTCATGAGGCCAAACCAGGCCATCATGTTGGCAGCCGCGGTGGGGGAAACGCCATAATCGGTGACAAAAGGGATCAGGTGAGCGGCGACCAGAAAATCTCCACTGCCGCACACAAACATCATCGTCAAGAAAAGCCAGAATGAACGCGTTTTAGCCGCTTGGGGCAGGTTTAAGTCATCGGGCTGTGACGGCCGATCTTCCGGTTGTCGCGATGAACCACCCTCATCCGGCGCGTCAACCCCATAGGGTTTGAGGCCCATATCTTCCGGATCGCCTTTGATGACCGCAAAGGCCAGCAGGGTATTTCCGGCCAGAATAACAACACCCATCATGATGTATGACAGCCGCCAGCCATATGTTAAAACAAACCAATTGATCACCGGCACCAGCGCAAACTGGCCCAGACAATTGCCCGAAAGGGCCAGGCTGATCACCAGGCCTCGGCGCCGGGCAAACCACCTGCTCATCAAGGCCGCAATCAAAGGAACCGAGGCACCACCGGTGCCCACTGCCGTTAAAAGGCCGTAGAAAAGATAAAAATGCCACAGGCGATCAACCCAGGCGGTACTGATATAGCCTGCTGCCAGCAGAATGGTTGATATAAAGATGACCCAGCGGGGTCCATAGCGGTCATAAAGCTTGCCGGCCACACTCATGCTTAGGGCGAAAAACACCATATACAGAAAAAATGCCGATGAGATCGATGCGCGGTTCCAACCCAGCTCGGCAATCATGGGCTTGAACATGATTCCGAAGGAAAAACGGGCACCGGCCTGAAAAAAAAGGAGGAAAAAACCGGCGGCCAGCACATACCAGCCATAAAAGATACGCGAAGAGGCGCTATTTTTTTTAGATGGGGTCATGCGATTCGGTTCTGCTTTCATTCGCACTGCAGGCGGTGATCAGCATTCATATCCGGTAATCGGCAAATGCATATCAGATGCCGGCATAGAATAGCAAGCGCCGCACTTTTATCCGCCGGTATGATGATGGGCAGTAGATCGGAATTCCCGACCGGGTCTAAAACCTGCTGAAGGTCCATAATAAATGGATTGGCTTGCAACTGAATTGATCCATTCTTATATAATTATGGGTAGCTTTTAAAGGGGCTCAACGGGCTTAACGGGAAACGGGCAAACATAATGACTTGAACTTTATAGCAAATGATAAACGGGAGCGAAAAGAAATCCCACCAGACACGGAAAGTAAGTGATATGGAAAACTGGATTCCGTTTGCCGAAGGTGAATATATCGTCGATCAGGCCCTGATCATCACACCCGATGAGCGTGCGGTTGCCATTGAAAATGCGGTCATCGAAATTTTCACCACCGCCGGCGGCCAGCGCCATCTGAAAGGCAGCGGCCGGGTTCAAAATATCTTGCTGGTGGAGCTGCTCGAAGACACCGACGACCTGGACCTGATCCTTGATCTGGGAGACGCGTTTCAATACCGGCTCAAAAAACCCGAGCTCCAATCCGGCAAATTCTTTGCCCCGGATGCCAGATCATCGATTCAATTCAGACCCTCCCAGCCCTGGGAGCAAATTCTCCCCGCTGACTTTGAAAAACTGATGACGCGCATTGAGCTCATTAGCACCTAAAACAGCTGATTTTGATTAGTATCCGAGGATGAGCAAAGAACTGATTGGGAATATACGAAACCGGGGATCTTATGACATGATGCAGCTGCCAGCACATATACCATCTCAAAATGTCTAAAACAGTGATTGAAATTGAAAACAAAAAAGGCCGGGAGTTTCCCCAGCCCTTTTTTTGTTGATGTTCTGCTGGGTCTTACAATTTGCGGCCTTCAAACAGGTGCAGCATCCGCTGGTCTCGGTTCCACAGAACCTGGCCTTTAAACATCCACCCGTTGCCGGTTTTATAAAAATAAATCCAGATGCGAGCGTCCGTGCTGCCGGCCGGCATCGAGCCGGGAGCAAATGTGATTGGTGAATTCATCTGATTTTGCTCGATCGTCCACGCGCCGCCGCCAAAGGTCCCGGTTCCGATCCGCGGATCAAAAATTTGCCCGGCGGTAATACCGTCAAATCGGATCTGGCCCTTGGTCGTACCATGGGTGGTATATTGCCATTTGCCGGTGATGATGCCTGGAATTTCGGGGTTGATGCTGGCAGTTGATGAGGTCATAAATGCGATGGACAAACATAGTGCCAGCCCCAAGATCGCGAGCGCTGCTTTTTTTCTCATCATTCCTCCGTTCTATTCTATTTTTCCGTTGCAGTTCAAATTCTGTCTGGTCAAATGCCGTTGCAGAGAGCAATTGCGATATCGGGTAGAGGATTAGACCTTATTTAGCAAAATCCAGTCCATTATTTGAATTTGCTATTAAATCATTTATTTTCAAACAGTTATGTTGTATGGCATTATTTTTTAAATGAGTTGGCCAGGCAGGACATGCCCATTTTTCCCTTTGAGAGGCAATTTAGACCCCTGGTAACACGAACACCGGCTGAGCATGCTTGGATTTCGCGACGGTGCCAAAAGAATAGATGCCTAAAGATGTGCGGAAGCACTAATATCCGCGTTCTGTGTCCACGATATTTACCAGGGGCTGGCCGTTTTGGCTGCGCCGATAGTTATCAATGATTTGCGGCGCCACTTCCCTGGAAAAGGTGATGCTGGAGATGTGGGGGGTCACCGCTATTTTCGGGTGATCCCAGAAAGGGTGGTCGGGCGGCAGAGGTTCGGTTGAAAAGACGTCCAGACAGGCTCCGGACAGCTGCCCGTCGTCCAGGGCGGCCAGCAGATCTTTTTCGACCAGGTGCGCCCCGCGGGCCACGTTGATTACATAGGCGCCGCCGGGCAGACGATCAAATGTGTTACGATTTAAAATGCCTTTTGTTGACGGTGTTAACGGCAACATGCAGATCAGGATGCGGGCCTGAGATAAAAATTCATCGAAGGCGTCCTCTCCGGCCAGACACGCGACCCCTGCAATGTTTTTGGGTGTCCGACTCCAGCCGCAGACTGGAAAACCCAGCGCGCTCAGTTTGTCGGCAGCATCTTGACCGAGCTGGCCCAGACCCATGATGCCGATGCGCGTCTGAGCCGCCAGCAGCGGTATGCGGGGCTGCCATTTTTTTTGGGATTGATCGGTCCGGTAGATATCAAACTGACGACAGTGATTGAGAACCGCTAAAACCGCATATTCGCTCATCGACTGGGCCATGGAATGGTCCACCACCCGGGTAATGGGCACCCCGGCGGGCAATTCTGGATCGGCCATGAGGTGGTCAACCCCGGCACCCAAAGAGGCAATGCACTTGAGATTCCTGTACTTTTTGAGCTCGCCGGGCGGGTGATTCCAGCTGAGGGCAAATTCAATTTCATCTGCGTTGCCCGTATCGGGCCAGATGCGAATGTCGATTTCCGGCGCCAACTGGCCAAGATGTTTCACCCAGGAGGTGACTTTGGTGTCCGGTGCGATGATCATTAGGGCCATATTTTGCACTCTCTTTTCTGCTATTCATGAACAGGGTTCAGCTGACAGCTTTCTAATTAATAGGGTTTCGGGTGTCAGTCTGTGGCCCGGAGGGTCGCCCTTCGTTCTTCAAGTCCCTGGGCTGAATAGGGCCCTATGAAAATTTTAGTTTTCGAGTTGACACATAGCGGCCTGACACCTGATCCGCCTTCGGCGGAAACAATGATACCATGTTTCTGTTCTTTAACGATCTGCCTCAGCTGTTTTTTAGCATCTCATCAAACCGATCCCTGCTTTGAACCAGCGCCTGGCGGTCTTCTGAAAATATTTCCAGCGTGGCCGTATCATCGTAGCCGCATTTTTTAATAGCCTGCGCAATTTTGACAAAATCGATGGCACCGCTGCCCAGGGGGATATGATCGTCCCGCTGTCCGAAATTATCACTGACATGCAGATGGCCGATACGAGGGCCGAATTTTTTGATAAACCTTAAAATGCGACGACCGCTCTGGGCACCGATATTGGCATGCCCGGTGTCCAAGGTGAGTTTAAGATCCGGAAAACGCTGCATGATGTCGACAAAATCATCCGGCTCAACAAACGCCCGGCATCGGGGAAACATGTTCTCCAGACACACACAAAGCCCGAGGGCTTGTGCACGCTCGATGATGGCCGCCAGACTATGGTTGCAATGGGCCAGTGCGGTTTCCATGACATAGCTTCCCAATCCCCCAATGTGGCCAGGGTGCAAAACAACTTTGCTGGCTCCCAGCTCCGCTGCGACTTCGAGCGAGTGAAACATCTCCTGCAGCGATGCCTGCCGAATACTGTCGGTGAGATCGGCAGTGGATACAAAGGTCGGCAGATGGCAGATGACGGACATGTGCTGGGCTCTGAGCACACCGACGATTTCCGGTAGTTGTTGCCGCAGGGTACTGTAGTGGGCCTGGGGCGGGTCCATCGTTAATTCCAGATAATCAAATCCCAAATCAGCAATATCCGTCAGTTCATCGATGATCGGTTTGATCGGAAAATTCATTGCGCCGTATTGCATCGGCCCTCATCCATTCTTTTGATGGCTTTTGAGCCCCGGTATGTGCGTTTTTCCGGGGAGAGTCAGTAACATCTGCCGGACTCAGGTGTTGAATCGTCGAATACTAAAAGCGGCTGGATCGATATGCGGTTCATGTCCGGTAATGATTTCTGCCACGAGCTTTCCAGTGCTGGTGGCCATGGATATGCCCGACATCCCATGACCGGTGGCGATGACCAGATTCGGGTGGTTGGGGGCGCGATCGATGATCGGAAGATCATCATAAACCATGGGGCGCATGCCGACCCATTCTTCCATCGACGTCTGATCAAGGGGCTCTTGCAGGTATTCTGAGGCGGCAGCTGTCAAATTTTGAATTCGCCGGGTATAAATTTTGGAATTAAAGCCTGAAAATTCCATGGTGCCGCCCAACCGAAAACCGCTATTCCAGGGGGTCGCCACAACACTTTTTTCATAAAAATAGCACGGAATCTCGGGGCAGGCTGCCGGCCGGGGCATCGTCAGGCTGTACCCTTTGCCGGGTTGAACCGGCAGGTTCAGGTTTAATTGCCGGGTCAGCTGTGGCGTCCAGGCACCGGTGGCCAGTACATATGTATCCGCCGTAAAAGAACCACCGGTCGTCTGCGCTTTTTGAATATGCCGATTTTCGGCAACCAGGGTGTCCAATCGGCAGTTTTCTTCAAAGGCCACGCCCTGTGCTTTTAAAACCTGCTGCCAGGCCGGCATCAGCCTGTCCGGCCGCAGATGGCCATCTGTTTTATGCAGCCAGGCACCATAGAGGTCTTTGCGCAACGCCGGCTCCAGGCGAAAGAGCTCGTCACCGGTCAAAGATACGGCATCATGACCATACGGCTTTAACAGAGGGTTGATCGTGCCATATTTTTGCATCGCCACCTGTGATTTGAAGATCATCAGAACGCCTTTTTCTTCCCAATCACAATCAATTGACTCCTGTGTGAACAGTTTTGAAAACAGCGCTCGTGAATGGGTTAATATTTGTTCTCTGGCGCTGATGGCGTGGGTCAGGTGGGTGGGGTTGCATTTTCTGGCGAAATTAAATAGCCACAAAAACCGTTTCATATCCAACGCCAGCTTAATGTAGAGAGGGGACTGTCCCTTCAGCCAGCGCTTTGTTTCTTGGCGGATGGTTCCCGGGGCGCACAGCGGCACCAGATGGCTGGTCACAACTAAACCGCAGTTGCCATTAGAGGCGCCGGCGCCGATCTGATCCTGTTCCAACAGACGGACCTTTTGGCCGGTTTTGGCCAGATAATAGGCGCTGGCCAGCCCAATAATGCCGCCACCGATAACCAAAACATCACTGTGTTTTTCCATGCTTGACACACGCTCCTGCTGATTGGAATTTTTAACCATATGAAAATGGGGCCGATGTGTCAACTCAGACCGATGGCGGTTATCGATGCCGTCTTGGGATATTATCCATAAAATATTCGGCCATACAGGTGACGAATGGTTAAAAGACGGTTATATTGTGCACATCAAAATTGCGGACCATCATCATGAAAGGATCGACTTATGAAAAGAAACTCAATTTTCAGCTTGGTTTTACCCGCGCTGCTGGTTTTGATGATCGGCGTTTTGGGTCTTAGCCTGCCGTTATCGGCCACAAGCCCCGCTAATTCAGATATTGAGCTGTTGGGGATTATGGATCCGGATGATCGCAGGCACATTTGGGCGCTGCCGGCTGAAGCGGCCGCCGGTATCAGCAGACAGCTGGCTGCCAAATATCCCCGAAAATTAATCGATGGTGTCAATTTTTACAGGTTGCGTTCATGGCGGGATACGGCCCATGTAGTGATTGAGGCCCATGCGCAGCAGGGGGTTTTGATTGTCGATTTAATCCACCAGATGGAGCGGCTAAAACGGTCCGGCAGCGACCGAAAGCTGACACGCCGTGTTACAGCACTGGAAAGACGGATAAGCGAAGCCCTAGATCCCAGTAATCCCTGACGGGTCCATCCCGCAACCGTCCATCTTCGGGTGCGGACACAATGAATATAATTGAAAAACACCTACAGCTTTTTCTGTTACTGTACATGCTGATCGGTGGCTTCCTCTTTTACCTGATGAGCATTACCGCTGATATGATTTTTGTGCCCACCATCGAGCAGCACGAAGAATTTTGTGAAGAATGGACCGAACGGGCATTCAGATGGCATCGTGCAAAGGATTGTGTGAAATTTAAAAGCAATCTGGAAAAACTCAAATATCAACACAACAAGCGGATGGAAAAACGATTGGACCGCAAAGTCCTATTTCTTTTTTTGCTGGCCACCGGTGTCACATATTTGTTGATGGTGCTGCGACCGACCCTTTTTTTCGAAAAGGGCAATTACCTAAGATACACGACCGGTATTATTGCAACCGCGATTTTGATGGGTGTGGTGCTGGGATTTATGATGCCCATTATTTACCAGGCATTGCTGCCTGCTCCCTCAGAGTGGCTGCCGCAAGAACTAATGGAAATCCGGCGGGCGCGAATCGAGTTGATCCTCAATGAAATTGCGGAACGGGTGCAGCTGGCATCACAGGAGGGCACAGGGCCTTAGGATGATTTGTTCTAGCGGGGACCGATAAACGAACGCTTCTCATCCATAAAATCAATTGCCTGTTGCATTCTGCGATCGTCGAGCGGAAACATGGGGTTTCTGAAATTTTCGGCAAAGGCTTCTTGCTGCGATTCATTTACTCGTCTGGACAGCGGCGTGTAATACAAAGCCAATTTCATGTTATTTCTATCTTCAAAGGTTTTCAGTTTGATTTTTGTCTTTTTCGTTTTCCATTGGTAGGTGGTCTGTTGCGCGGGTCTGCCCATGGATATGCGGGGCACACCGAATTTACTGTTGAAACCCCTTCTGAGATGGCTGAACACCTCGATGGTTTCAATATTGATATAAACAGCAAAAAATCTATTGCTATAGGAACCGTAAAGCACATCCGGTATTTTGACGTCATCGATGGTGAACACACGCTGCGGATTGGCAAAATAAGTGACATTCAAATTTTCGCCAACCTTTTTAAACCCGCCTAGCTCAGACAGGTTGGCTTGCCATTCGATTCCAAAAAAGCCATCTTTAAGTTCAGCGGCATAGACATGGCTGCCGATTGCCGGACACCCAACCACAATCCATATTAGAAAAATTGCCTTACGCATGGGTTACCCCTCTATGAATGCCGAAATAGGACCAATCAGATGTGTTTAAAGTATCGCCTTTCAAGCAATTAGTCAAATATAACCGACACCTTTAAATTCCATTTTTGCCAGATCCTTGGCCGCGCTTTAACGGACCTCAACACAGCGAGGCTGTGTAATGATGGATGGCTTCAGGTGCAAGTCCGGTTTAGCAAAATTCCTTCTGCAAGGAATAAAATGTGAAAGCGATAAAAGCAGGATAGAACGTCATCAATCCTCATCGCTTTTTTCGTATGAACCCCTTGGTATGTTACTTTATCCTCCTGACGACCATGGTTCATCCGCTGGCTGCCAAGCAACTAAAAATTGCAATTATACTGGCTGCCGTTGCGCCTGGTGCTGGTATGCAAAATGAGGTGAGATTCAGGTTTTGAGGAGTTTTTTCTTGGCGATCAGAAACTCGTCACGCGTAATGAGGTCTTTTTCAAGCATGTCGGCCAATCTTTCCAGTTCACGGATTTGAAGCGTGTCCGGATCTTCCAGCTGATGCTGCGGATCTGAGATTTCTGCGGGGTTATGTTCAATTGCCATTGCGCCGCCAGGCTGACTGACCTTCAAAGAGGCCATTCCGCCTAGAAACCGAACTTCAACATTTCTGTTTTTAAAAACAGCAGATTTTTCGATATCCTTAAGCGTCTGCCGGCCTTTGGTTTTAATAAAGTGGTAGCAGAAAAATCCAGAGGCGATGAACACAGCTGTTAGCCCCAGAAATATCCAGAGCATATATTGAGAAACACCGCGGAAAAAAATAATCACAATCCCCAGGCCAATAATGAACAGCAGGTGTAAAAATAAGACAAGATGCGCCAGCAATATGCCTCTGAAGAGTTCTCCGCTTTCTTTTTTCATGTGGCTATGTCCTTGGGCAGTGATGCTGTAGTTGATTGCGACTCATCTAGTTAGCGCTGTCGATTTACTTTTAGAAATCGGTAGCGGTCGGCTGATAGCACGCCGATATCACGTACCTGCGTCTCCTGCAGGATGCTCAAAGAGACCTTCACACCGGCGGGCCCTGTTGCCCAGATCTGCCGGAAAAACTGCGCCAGTCCTTTCACCGGTTTTTGGTTTACCGCCACAACGATGTCACCGGCCTTTATACCGGCTTTTGCAGCAGGGCCTTGCGGCGTTACCCGAATGATGAAAACGCGTCCATGCGTTTCACTCGCATGGACGCCTATCCAGGGTTGAGGGGGTCCTGAAGAACGCCCTGTTTCAAGCAGATCTGCCAATATCGGTTTGAGAAGATCAATGGGAACCGACATATTGCAGGGAATGACGCCAAGTCCCGCGATATTGAGTTGGGTAAAAATGGATCCGATTCCCAACAATTGTCCCTCACGGTCAATTAAGGCGGCACCACCGTAATTGGGATAAGGCGGGCTTGTGTAGATGGCATCTTCAAGCAGATATTCCCAATAGCCCGCAAATTCACTGCGCGAGACAACCCGTGAGCCCAGAACCGCTTCTGAGCCACCGAATCCGGCGATCAAAATCGGATCGCCCGCTTTCAACCGGTCGGACTGACCCAGTCTAACGGGGTCGATGAACATCGGTGCTGACGCCCTTATAATGCCAAAACCGGTTTGATAGTCATACGCCACGAAATCGGCTTTGATCGGATCGCCATTCGTTTTATAGATATCAATGGTTTCAGCTTCAAGGATCAAATACCCGATGGTGAGGATGTGACCTCTCTCATCAATGACCACACCATTTCCTTCGCGTGCGGTTCCCAGAATCTGAGCCGTGTAGGCATCCTGAGGGACGGTGGCTTTGATCTTGACGATTGCTTTAAGGATATCGGCAGGTGTTTGCTCAGCGCAAACAGTAGCACTCAAAACCAATATACATACAACAAATAAAGATTGGCTTATTATTTTTTTTTGCATGATCCAACTCCATTACTGCACTGGGCGCCTGAAGTCAGCCTGCGGAAGCCATGAGCTATAGATAGAACTTGAGGCCATAGCGGTTTTCTTAGCGGGTCTTTTTTGAGATCAAGACACCACAGAAGACAGTGCAATATGTCGTCCTAATCGCAACATGGTTCGTCACCTACCAATATAATCCCATGGAATCGTTTTGCAAACAAGTGCCTCGAGAAATGCGCAAGTGTTAGTTGGTATTAATGAGGTGTTCAATATTGCGTGTCTTCCGAAAAGACGCTATATTAAATATTTATTACTGACTTTTTCTGATTTATGAATCAAAAATGGATAACGCCGGTTCGTTTGCGTTTAGGATGAAAGGAAAAAAGATAATGGATTTTGAGCGTTATTACCTTGATTTATTTGACATGTTGAATTCCTGCTGTAAAAAAATTGCATCCGGCAAATACGACAAAGAAGATTCAGAACGGCTGTTTGAACTGTCAAAGAAAGGCCGGTATCCGAGTATCCTGGCAGAATTGGCCGAATCTTTCGGTATGATGCTGGTTAAAGTTGAAGCCCGTGAATTTGAACGGATTGAAATTATAGAAGAACTTGAAACCGCCAAGTCTAAACTTGAGGATTATTCAAAGAAGTTAGAGAAGGAAATCCAGGAGTGCTGTCCGGAAGAATCTCGTAAAACCTAATTTTGTTGATCATATCGTCTGCTTTTTTAAATTGCGGTCCAGCTCGGGGGAAATATGGAACTGTCACGCCAAAAGGCCCTGGTTTTGCTCCTGATCGCCTTGTGCGGATTGATGCTATTTTCAAATGAGCGTGTGAGCGCCGGAAAGCTATCTGAACAGCTTATCAGCGCTGCCGAACTGGGCGAAATCGATACCGTAAAAAAAATACTGGAAAAGGGCGTACCGGTGGAGGCAAAAGATTTGGATGGTTGGACCGCCCTAATGAAAGCCACCTACGAAGGCCACGAAAATATCGTCCAAGAGCTCATCAACCGGGGTGCCAGCCCAAACGCCCAGGAAAACGCTGGCTGGACATCGCTGATGATGGCAGCCCAGTTTGGCTACCGTGAAATCGCTAAGATATTACTGCAGAACGGTGCAAAAATTGAGACTCAAAACAATACCGGTGCCACTGCCATCATGTTCGCAGCCTTAAACGGCCATCAAGGATTAATTCAAGACATGCAAGCCCCGCCTGAGTTTATCAATCTTACGGACCGAAGCGGTAAAAGTGCGCTGATTTTTGCAGCGGCCGGTGGATATTCTGAGGTCGTTGAGCAGTTGATTGCGCTTGGCGCCGATGTAAACCTCAAAGACAAGACCAATAACACGGCTCTGATTTTCGCTGTTCAGCGCGGCCATGAAAAAGTGGTTCAAATCCTGCTGGAAAACTGTGCTGATGTTCGCGCTGTCGACGATCAGGGCAAAACAGCTTCCAAGTGGGCTGTGGAAAAACAATATACCGGCATATTTCAGCTGCTGGTTACCGCACCACCCTGCAACTAAAAATCCATCGGAAAAGGTT
>JAAUXU010074074.1_pt1 | contig 23419 bp, 22 predicted proteins | sample 7278151 | NCBI WGS metagenome assembly JAAUXU01 (sample SAMN14350113, study PRJNA611818) | marine sediment metagenome | isolation source: surface marine sediment (1.8m) | place: French Polynesia: Moorea | collected 2018-08 | reverse complement strand
TTATATCATATCTCTAGTATTTAAGAACGAGTGTAGTTTTAAGACCAGCCATTTCTACTCGAGCTCCGCGGCACGTACCTCTAAGACTTAGTGTAAGCGTACTTTGCTTGGGTATGAGCACTTTGTCCTGGGTCGCTTACGCTGTATCTCTTTCGTAAGGACACAGGATTTAGCAAAAGTACGGGGGACCCCACTGGAAATATACCTGCTCTATTTGATGCTACCTTTTGAAGGCCTATCAGGCCTATCAGTCCTCTTGCTAGCCGGAGGTAGTCAGTCTGCAAGTGCCTTAACTGATGCGAACTCTCGTCAAGAAGAGACCCTCCATATGTTCTCTGACTGGGTCGGAGGCCAATGCGATCATCCTGGAATGCATCGGCACCGCATCCACCAAGGACGGCCTCATGTTGAGACACAAGCACCGGAGTAAAAGTGGAGTCGAATAGGCATTAAATAAGTCACAGTGTACCATCCCTGTATAACTAACACCTAAATGCTGTTCTGCTCTGCACCTTTGCTCCACTCTTAAGAATTAGCAATGCTATAGCTTAATTCAGCACCAAATATCCTTCCTCTTCTTTGAAGAATCGACTCTCTCGACAGTCGAGCCCAGTGACACGAACATCGAATTGCCGTGAGCCTGTCTTTTAGTGCTGCCAGTCTCGAATAGACGAATTTCGCACAGACATTTCTCCTTATCGACCCCCCCCCCTCCTGTGAGCACACGTAAGGTGTTATGTTTTGTTTGTAGTGGTTTTTTTTCAAGGGGGGGGGGGGGGAGGACATAGCTAAATGAAGTAGCCAAATATCGATAAAAACATGGGGGGGGGGTGTCTTAATTTTCAGTCCGCTACATTGAAGTATTCGGTTTAATGGGATTTTTTCCCCTTTATCCGGATTCCACTGTGTAAGCTATTTTCGCTTATGTTTGCGCCAAACAGCAATCTTTTCATTGCAAAGACTTATTTTTTAAACATATTGGGCACCACTGAGTGTGTGGTGCTCTGACACCGACTGTTGGGGGATTGCAGACATGACACCGACTTCTTTTATGTCTTGGTGTCGGTTTCGGTGCCGCTGTAGAGACTCGGAATTAGCAACTGCCAAGCAGGAATTGTGGTCTCGACACAACTTGCCAGTCTCAACAGTGACAACGTGTCCTCTCCAGTTCCCTTGCACAAGAACATGACGAAGTTGGACAAGATTTGAAGAGAAGACATACGAAAATAAGTGTGTCCTTTTTTAAGTGTCTTCCTTAGCTGCTAAAGAATGGACACCGAACCGAAACCAAATGACTTATATTAAAAAACCAAAGTGACAAATGTTTTTGAATACCGCTCGTGTCCAATTGAGAGCGGTATCCAATTGCAGTAAACTCCCGTTAACGAGTCATTGTTGGTACCGGGCAATTTTGATCCATTAGGTGGTGTGACCCTAATAAGTAACGGAGGCAACTCGGAGGCAAAATGATTGGGGTGTTTTGACGCAATGAGCGGTTTAACCTATGTCGCATTAGGGGACTTAGAACTGTAGAGACATTTTGGCTCACACCCGCATCCACGACTCGAGTACCAAATCACCGAATCGAGTGACCGATATTGTGAAACCAAGTTGTGGCACTGCTGCATGTTGTAGTTGTAGGTGAGTGAGTCATCAGTCCCCAGTGTAAAGTGACTTCTCATTGAAAAAGACTCACTGTTGAACCAAACTCTGTAGATGACTCCTTGCATGTGACGGCAAATTCCTGGGGAAACAACTGCCTTTCTCAACCAGACATTTAGAAATGAAACTTGTTCTTCACGTTTTTGTACCTCTCAGGTTCTTCAGCAACTTCAGGTCAAGGCCGCTGACGCCAGAATGCTTGACATGTATCATGTATGGCGAACAGATCATCTGACGGACTCTCATGCCAACATCGATCTCACGGTCTTGGGTACTACAATCATTTGAGAATATATCCGATCCCACAAGTGTGTTTAGCCAAGCCTGATTACATCTGAGATTCCAACTGACTTTCTGCTCTGCAGCCGTCACTGTTTAGTGCATAAAATGGGTCATTTACAGCTCTTTGGTCCAACGGTACTGGTAAGATGGAAAAGAGCCAGGTACTCTCACAACATGCAGAGCTTTTTTATAACATACTGTCCAATGGTGAAGCCCTGTTTGTGATTGATGACTGGATTCTAACACTTCATGTCGAGGCAGTTGTCGGAACGAACTATAGAGCTCTCCAGATTGGCATCGCCAACAATCATTAGTCAGCGTGATCATGAATGAGACTGAGGTCTTTCCTTGTCAGAAAAGAAATCTTACACTTGATGCATTTTTTGCGAAATGTCAGTTGGCCTGTGGAAGGACGGGCCGATTGACAGGCGGACGCCCACTCAAAGTATTGGGCGCGGACCTGGGTGAAAGGTGCAACTGCAACTGTAGAATGGTGTTGCTGAAAGCCTGTTGCATCGTGCTGCAAATTCCAAAAGGAGTTGCGTTTGCACAATGGCAGCGGCCACTCAACTAGAGCGTCACATGTCACGAAATTGGTGTCAGTTGTTGGCCATCGGTTGGGTCCAAGAATGTCAGAATGTGTCCAGTAACGGATGAGATGGATACAGGACTTTTCCATTGGACAACATTTAGTGAAAAGTCTGTCTGTGTCTGGGCTGTGGAAGTCAGTGCAGCGCAGATCTGCCCTGAGCAATCTGCGCGCGGCTTCCTCGCATCAGCTGTGCAACCAAGCAACTCCAGCGAGGAATTGCTGGAAAGATAAATAATTGACTGATTTCTTTAGAAGTAGTAGCAGACATGGAAATTGCTCGAACGAACAGAGCCAGAACATCTCCTCTCTCTGTCTCCCCCTGCGCGTGTGTGTGTGCGCGCGCGCCCCCTGCTGCTGTCTCTGCCAGACAAAAAAGCAAGTAAAAAAGAAGCTGAAACAATATTTCCTGACTCTTCATTCTCCTTTGTTGTCGCAGAACTTTTTGCCTTTCAAATGCCACTGCCTGTGTTTTAGACTTTCCGCCCCAACTCTTTTTGTGTGCAAATCCTCACCATACCCGTTGGAGGCTCCTCCTATTGGGAGAACTTACAACAATAGTGTTTAGCAATGATCAATTATAAGTCTTTTCTCTTTAGCAGAGTAGGAGAAGGCATGCACGATCTACTGATGGAGAGCAAAAGTGTCCTGGCACCTTCTCCAGCCTTTTTCTTCTACTTCTTCTTTCCCTCACTTTGTTTGTGAGCAGCAGTTCTGAGTAATCCTGCAACCGCTTGCTGTAAAGCCTTCATCCTAGGCAATAATTTTGAGTCCCCATAAAGGCACGGTCTGATAAAGCCCACAAACAGCAGAGAGGGAGAAGCAGCAGCCACAATTTCGGCCTTGTTTTCTTGCCAACTGGACTTTCCTACTTCTTTTTCGCTCTTAATTGCCCTCTCCAGGCTCATCTTCCCCCCTCCCCCCTCTCCTCAGTCTTCACAGGAAAGTTTCAGCAGCTGAAAGTCATAATTAAAGTTATGAAAAGCTTTAAGAATAGGGCAGAGGGGAAAAATCTATCTGTGCTGTACGAAGTCGTTTCTTTTATTTTCAGTCCCTTCAGTGAAGATTGTGGGCGACCACGAGGTGCACGTGAAGTCAGGGACTTCAGTCACACTCAGGTGTCTCATATCCAACGTCTTGGAGGAGCCGAGCTACGTCTTTTGGTACGAAAAGCAATTGCCAAAACTTTCTTTATTGGCGAATCTTTCTTTATTGTCTTCTTTGTCGCTCACTTTCACCCTTTTTAGGTATCGAGACAGCGTCCGACTCTTGGCTGATTCGTCCTCATCCATCTCCACCAGACGCCTGGTGAGTGACGGATCAGCTGTCTCCACCTTCACCATGGCCAAGCCCAAGCAGGGCTTGTACAGCTGTAGGCCGGCCAATCTGGAGCCAGCCTACGTCAGGCTCCACGTAATAAAAGGTGAGTGAGCAATCACTGCAGAGTTGACGTTGGGGTTATAAGAGAGGGGTTCATGCATGCAGAGAGGGCCAAATTTAAAGTCCGATGATTGACCGTTGAATGCTATTTTGTGTCCCAAATTGTATGCTAAAAAGAGACATTTGGCACTCCGGGCGGATGCTGGACACGAAGTCTCAAATATGCGTGGGAAGTCAAATTTGCGAAAGGCCGTTAGAATTAGCACGGCGACTTCAAGGCCATCAAATGCGAAGGCGTTCAGTTGCTGCTCGCTTTGCCAGCAGGTCCAAATTCTGTATTGACGTCCATCGGATTCGCAATCTATAGATGGGATGTCTGTTCGTGTGTGCCGGATCCTCGGCCACCACGTTAGATCCAGAGGACCCAAACTTCGCATGGGGCCGCCCTTGGACATGAGTCAGGTCTGCGGGGGAATTGGAGGTGGATTTTGAAGCAGTTCTGAGGCCAAACTTGAGGTCAAAACTTTTACTTTCTGCATGCGCAAAAGGGGAAGAGAGTAAAAGGAGTAAGCTGGGCTGGGCTCGGATCTGAGCAAACGCAGTGAGCCCAACGGTGGCTCTGCTTGGCCCGACCTGTGGACAGAGGGCCCGCTGCCATCACCACAGGGAGAGGGGGAAGAGAAGAGAAACAGGTGAGGAGGTGCTGGATCAATCATTCAGGCGGGAAGACACCCCAAAACTCTTTGACGACTTGGACAACTCAGAGGGGATTGGGTGCAGAGCTCATGGATGGCAGCACCTCGAAATCCACCTTCGGTCCCCACCCCGAAGTGTTCCGGATAGGCAGCCATGCTGTTGGACCGAGCAGGTCCAAACTTGGCATGAGGCCATCTTTGGGTCAGGTCATGGCAGGACAGTTGGCCCCGAAAGGGCCCTCCTTCCAGGGGCCTATTCAAGGCCTAAAGGGCCCTTTTCAGATGAGTGAGCCCGAAATCAAAAAAGTCCCCAGGGTGGCCCACCCACCCCCTCCCAAAAGCCACCCCCAAAACTGCAGGGGGGGGGGCGAGTCTTAGAAGTGACCTCAGAGACCTCTGGAGCCTGGAACTGAGGTGGTGATCAACCAATGGCACTTCAATTCGTACAGACTATGACTTTTTCTCGGGCGATGCCGGATATCTCTGCTGGTTCCGCATAAAAGTATTGGGTGCTCCATATTCAGCCTCCTGCGGACTTGTGACGTCATCATGGATCTTGGTGTCGATGGCCAGGGAATTTCAGTGCGACCAATGTCTAGGATGCCGACTTGAGCAAAGGGGGTCATATCTTAGCGCGATAAGGAAAAAAGGCCGAAACTATTCCAGAACCAAAGTGCTGCTCCTTTAATGAAATGGAGGCAGGTTGCGAGACAAAAGGAGCTTCAGTCGCAAAAGCTAAAATAAGCACAGAGAATGAAATAAGAGTTTGCACTCCCAAAATGAAGCAGTTGACATTTTAAAATGTCTGTAAACTAACACTTATGTATGTGACTCACTATAGGAATTTGGTTCAAGTGAAGTTTTGAATCTCCACTTTCAACTCAATTCTTAGTTTTTCATCGTTTTAAGTGCACGTTCCAGACCAGTCTCATAAAGTCCAATGGAAAGTGCTTTAAAATGAAACTTAAATTAGTATTTCGCAAGCACAACTTCAGACGATTCCCGTCCGGCGGAGCCTCTACTTGCTGCAGAAGTCAGTCTTGCTGCCTTAGCACACGTCTTGTCACGCTGTTAAGTCGACGGGAAGCTAAATATGACGCACCCTGTGCAGCTGACGGCCCTGCAAGGAGAGAGAGAGAGAGAGAGAGAGAGAGAGTAAGTCAATGATTGGTTTTTATGCTGTCTACATTTTTCCGGGACGACGAGGAGCTTTCATTAGTCCAATTAGCCATCCCAGGGTACAGCCCCAGGATAGGTAGTACGAACGTCGGTAGGCCTGTAGGCCTAGAGGAGGCTCAAAGGCCCCTGGAAAGAGAAGAAAGACACGGAAAGTCACTTCTTTTGTATTAAAGATGGTATTTTTCTACCAGGAAAGAATTAATACGGGCTATTGTGGAGAGACTCTTTCTCGTACTGCAATTATTGAAATGAAGGCAAAATCGATTATCAACTCTTTTCTTCACCTTTCAGCTGAGAAGCCTGCAGCCATGCAACACGAGGGCCGCGTCGTGGCCGCCGTGGCGGAAGCCTCGGCCTCATCCTCAGCCTCGAAACAGCCTCCAAAAATGCTCTGGAGTCTTCTCGTTGCATCGAAAGTGATCTTCATGGTGGCGGGGAACAGATAATAAAAGAGTGTGTAACAGAGGGCAGAGAAGCTCGGGCTTTTGCTCGCAGCCATTCCAAGACCAGAAAAGAAGATAGCTGAACATTTTTTCTTCCTCCTCTGAGGAAAAAAAAGGCTTTGGCTGAAGAAAACAAGCCTTTGGAGCTTCATATTCAAGAGAAGAGGCAAAACAATTTCTCATCTTGTCTGGAGAAAGTGGATTGCGGATTTCCGTGCGAAATTCGCACTGATAAATTGCCCAGTGCGAGACTCAGAGACAAAGTTGTGGGGATTCGTCCCTAATTGGACTCTTTAGAGGGGGAAAAGTTGTGGAAAACCACCGGCTCGGAGAGAGAGAGAGGTGATTAATGGTGTGAGAAGAAAGTGAGCAAATATGCATAACTTGTCAAACGCTTCAAAGGCCAGGAATGCTAAACACAAAGAGAAATATGGGTGCAATTCATGCCAACGTATGCTGCACGCACACACTCAACTACACACACATACAGAGAGAAAGAAAATACACTCAACTTCTTTTTTTGGGTCAAACTGCAGTACAGTAAATAAAATAGTACTACAAAGTTTGGCTGTCCTTAAAACTCTCGCCCCATTGGAGTTAGTACGACTGTAGTGGACTGGCTGGCAGGCAGGCAGGCAGGCGGGCGGGCGGGCGGGCGGGCATGCTGGCATGTTGGAAGGGTGACAACCATGGCAAAATCTCTTCAGGGAAGATGGAATTACCCACAAAAAGGAGGGTTGAAATGGAGAAGGGGGAGAAGTTGGCAGGAAATCTTATTTGGATGAGTGTTGCTTGGAGATATGGGGAACGTCTCTCAAAGGGGCTGAAAAAAAAGTCTCAAGGAGCGACAGATAAAGAAAAGTATTTTATGCACATTTATTTGCCTGGGAGCGTCTTCTTCCTCGTCGTCGTCGTCGTCGTCGTCGTCGTCGTCGTCCTCGTCCTCCTCTTCCCCCTCGTCAACACCTGGCAATTAGAGCGTACAAAACAAGCGTCAACTCTTTGCCTCTGGTTAATTATTGATCATCATTGTGGCTTAATACTTGCACGAGGGGTCTCATAATTGCTGTTGTTCAACCAACTCAGATACAGTTTAATAGCAGACTTGGGTAAACACAAAGGCTCCCGTGGCCTTGTTGTCGACAACCCCTGTCCGTCCTGCATCGCAATTCGAGCCCAGGACGACCCTGTCGAGATGCTGCAGAAGAAGTTTGGGGGGGACTTTTGGGGCTTGCTGCAGGTAACCGACACGATCACCAGGTAATTCGATAGTACGAATTCTGGCAACTTCCTGGTGAAGTTGTCGTCTTTCTCCCCTTCGTTCGTGTCTCCGGCCCGTGTCCTGCTGAGCCACCCCGTGACGCCGGCACGCCCTCCCTCTGAGTCACCCTGTAACGTCAGAAGGTGCGTGCACTTCCTCGTGAACCGTCTTTCGACAGTCGGAGCGCCGTTGGAGGCAGCTGCAGGGAAAAATTGTGCTTCTCTTTCTCTCTCTCCTGCTCCTCTTCAGTTGTTGTCTGCACCATTGGAGAGAAACACGCGCTGCTTTCACAGAAGGAGAAAGAAAAAGAAAGAAAGAAAGAAAGAAGTCGAAGATCAGAGAAGGAAAAGTTAGTGGTGCCAAACCCGGGATTGACGATAAACACTTATTTTTTTAATAAAAAAATATCTTCGCGATGAGTGAGACTTTCTGTGAAGCGTGAAAGTCTTATTTCCTACGCCAACAAGAAGGGAAAGTCTTGGAAAAACATTTCCCTTATTTCCTCTCTTGTAATATAAGGGAAAGGCCATACTTTTCCACAGCACTTAAGACTGCTGTGCAATACAGTGGCTCTGAGTGTCTTCTGAGAGATTTGGTGCCAGATCTAAAAACAATATTTTTAAAGAATTTGCCAAAACATGATAGAATTTCCTTCGTTGGTCATCGTCTCCACTCTGACTGCATTTGTCTCATCAGGTAAGTGACGACCGGAAAGGTCAAGAAGGTTGACCTTTCCATAACAATTCCGGTGGAGAGAGAGAGAGAGAGAGAGAACAAATATTCTAAGGCCCATTGCAGTTTTCAGCCATTGCCATTGGCTTTTACGATCTGATGCAGTAAAAACGTCAACAGTTATTACGGGAGAAGCAGAGCTTTCTAATAATTTCGTTATGCTGCTGCTCAATAGCTGGCAGTGCAATATAGCAGAGTGTATGACTACCGTAATGAACAGTTGTTGCTTGGCATGCTCGAAGTTGTCTTTGGTGGAAAGTTGGAAGTACGTTTTTGGCCGGGTGGTGCCAGAGCGGGGACACGGCGGGCCTGGCGGGCCTGTTGCCGCAAGCCTTGTGACGCGGGCTCCGCTTGTTTAATATAGACCAGTCATAATCTTTTAGTGCTGGACAATAAAACTTTTTGTCTACGATTCGTTCTTGGACTTTCATTGCGAGATTCTGACGAAAATCTCTATACAAACCGAAACAACAACGATAAATATACTCTCCTCAACCGACTTGTGGACAGGCAACATCCAGTAGTGGACAATTTTCAGGATTTTTTTCCCACCTCTAACCCCCACCGCACCCCTACCTCAACCCCCCTCCCGAGAAGGTTTGACAACAATCATCACTCAAAAAACAAACATCATCCCTTCCCCCCCCCCCTGTTCGGAAGAATGAGGATGAATGATGCGGATATTAGAGAAGCGAGCGAAAGTAACAACAATCTAAGAGGGGGGGGGGGGAATCGATACCCTGCTCCTCCTCGCCCATTATCATCATCACCATCCCATTGCACTCGCTCGTGCGTGTGTGCGACGACAGCCAAGGCAGCGGCGAGAACACCGACGAACTGACTGATGCAGATCGGCACTGCGTCGTCACTGCTTCGCTCCACTTCATATGGGTATGAAAGTATTAGAAAAAGAAGTTGATGTGAGAAAGACACACGCAAAAAAAAATTCCAGACCCATTCATGTCTTGAAGAATATGGCAAAAAGTGACGTAAAGAAGAGAGAAAATTGGTATCCATCACTTGTGCGAGTCGTGAACCCCCATGGGTCTAATATAAAAAGGACGGGGGAGACACAGGAAGGTCAATAAAGGGGGGAGGTGATCAAGAGGCATGACTGAGGATAAGGGGGGGACATTTTGGAACGGCGAAAGAGACGTCACTGAGACAAAGTGGGAATAGAAAAAGAAACAGCATCTTCTGGACCCAAAAAAATCTGCCAGTGGGAAGCAAAGAAAGAAAGAAAGAAGAAAACCCTGCGGAGGCACCCCGATTTCCGGGTCAATTTTGCTCATTTCTCCGTGCAATTAGGGTCGATGCTCCCCCGAGACCCATGCTCGAGTCTCTCCATGTACAGGGTGTGCACTGTACACGGTGCTGGAGACGCCGACCCTGTACTCTACCCGCTGCAGGCCGTGCAGGCGGTGGGGGTGAAGACGCTGATTGATTGTGAAGCAAACAGTAAAGTAGAGGGGGGAACCTTATCTGCTTTTTCCGCACCTCCCATGTTTGGGCTATCCAGTGTCGTTTCTACTTTCCACTCACTTCCGGACTTTCCGAGGAAAGTATTTGCATTTGCCACATTTTCTTCTTCAGCTCACTTTCGTTCTTGTGGGTTGACCTCTGCTCTCGCTTCCTATGACGCTCTGAATCGTCTGCTAAATAAAACTTTGTTATTTAACATCACGAGAAGTCAGCAACACTGTGAAGAAAGCTTCTTTTAACCAGTTCGTAAGAACAATTGTTGGCTTAAACATTTCGCATCATGTCACTTCCCAGAAGGGGGGGGGGAAGAGGGGGAAACCCAACCCTTTTCCTCTATCTTTTTTGAAGAGCAAGTGAAATCCTAGAGGCCCCTCAGACCTTGCTCGACAAGACAAAAGTGAAGAAGTAACTGAGCTGGGCGAGTCTGTGTGTGTATTTTTTTTTGCACACTTTTTCCCGCGTTCGGCCCGTCAGTTCGGCCGAGACTGCCCAAACTAGCCAGGAAATCTTTTGGCTCTACTATGCATGCAGAAGAGCCTGGGCTCCTTGTTGATCCAGGCAATTTCCTGCCTCACCTCTTTTGCCCAAGGACAAGCCCCAAAAATGTGGGATACACGAGCTGCATCTGACGGCAAACATTGCATTTCTTCGTGCGCAACAGAGCAAAATTTTGTCAGATTACGCTGGGGGGTTGCTTGGTTGGTTGGTTGGTTGGTTAGGGTGTGAGGAAACTTATGCCGAGTCTTTTTTTGTTCAGGCAACATCTGTACTTTTACAGAATATTAAATTGTCTGGCAAAGCGTGACATTGGCATATCAATCTCGAGACAGCCTCAGAAGAGGCCTCTTTGCTCTTCCTCCCTCCCATGTACATCAGTGGGATGAGACTCCTCGGTCAAGTCCGCTTGTCAACAGCTGAAGATTGGTTTTGACCAGGCAGAATTTTCCCCCCACGCTCTAAAAAAAAGAGGCCTGTTTTTTCGCACAGGGGGTGGGGGACTGAAAAAATTCTGCAGTGCGAGGCCTTCCCTTTTTTCCCCTCCCCTCTCCTCGTATTCCCATTTTTCAGCGCCCAACTTTGTCCTCCCAGATAAATGTCACCGCCAGCGGCAGAACCCGGTGAATTCCTAAGCCTCCCAAGGACTTCTCCTACTGCATACGAGCTTGACTGCTAAATTGTGGAAAGTCTGCATCTGGTAGAAAGTAACTGGAGAAGACTTAAAAGGGTCTCTCTTTGCAGACGAAAGAATGGCAAGAAATCTTGGGATTCTTTTCTTGTTAAAAGCTTTGCTTTGCCGTGTTTCATGTCGACGGCAGCAAAGGAGAAGGAAGACGACTCAAAAGCGCTGAAGAAGCGCCCAAAACAGTGTGAAAACTGGGTCGAGAATCGCTACAGACAAAGCGAGACGAAAATCACTCAAAATTCCGGACCAAGAAGGCCTTGGTTATTCTCTGCAGAAGTTGTGCTTTATCCACTATCTATCCCCTCTATGATGTCCTGAAAATCCCCCATAACTCATTTTTTTTTGCCAGTGAGGGGGGAGGGTGAAAGAGAGGGGGGATGGAAGCTCCAAACTTAAGCCCTCTCTCGTTATCAGGTCCTTATGAGGAAGAGGGAAACCATTAAAGTTCCTCAGGATCTTAGATTGGCTCTCTATAGATCAATCTAGTGGAGGAGAAGAGCTCTCGATCAATCCAACTAGCCCAGCAACTCAGATAGTCATCTCCATATTAGCTGAAAAGTGCTCGCTGCATCCGGGAGAGGAGGACAACGAGGCGTGCAAAGGAAGTTTCCGGGACAGACCAATGGCAACCCTGAGCCAGCAGGAAGGGTTTTACTTCCACTTTCATCCTCGGCGGCGGCGGCGGCGGCGGCGGCGGCAGCGGCAGCGGCAGCGGCAGCGGCAGCGGCAGCGGCAGCGGCAGCGGCAGCGGCAGCGGCAGCGGCAGCGGCAGCGGCAGCGGCAGCGGCAGCGGCAGCACCAGGAATCTGGCGGATTTTGAACATTAGTTCCACATTAGTGGAGTCTTTGGTGTCCATTTCACCTCTTGCTGAAATGCTAATCAGGCTTTGCTGAGTGCACAGCATTTCCCACCTGTCGTGTCAGCTTCCTCTTCTTCTTTTTTTTGTGTGTGTGTTTCTCGTTTGCAAAGACTGAGGAAGCCTAAGTAAGGCCTAAGTAAGGCCTAAGTAAGGCCTAGTGCGGCTTGACCCCCATTTTCGCTTGAGTGAGCTAGAAGGGGATCCTCTAATGAGTCCTCCCGCATGATTATGAACGGGTTGGGTGGTTTTTTTTTTCCGTCCACGACCAAGAAGACCCTCAGTTGGGTTCTCGACGGGTGGGGTGGGGTGGGGGTTCCAAAGAGCCTTAAAGGCTCATTGGAGCCTCCTGAATCTCTCTATCTGTCTCTCCTTCTTAACGGTGGCTGAGCTCAAGAGATTCAGGGTGTGTATTGTACGAGGAAGGTAATATTCTGCCTAGCAGACCCTGAAATACGACATTTCCTCATCACTCGAGTAGACAATGTGCATTCTGTATGGTACGTCCCACATCTTCACTGTCACAACGACCTGAAAATGCACGAGTCATTGACTGAAACCTTGCAGGGTCGACGTCAGGAAGTCCCGAACAATTGTTACAATTCAAAGTCTTCTGACCTGGGATTAACAGCTCAATCGAGTAGGCTGCATCTCACACCAAGTCCTTGAACCCTCGTCGTTGGTTCCCCCCATTTTCCCCACCTTTCATTCACTCAAGCTCTGGCACCAAAGTGGTCAGACACTTGGCTATCGACTGAGCTCAGCGTCTTAGTCCTTGAGGACGTGGCTGTGAGGCACACCCATCTCACCAGTGTATAAGCACTTGAGCTGTCACGACTACACAAATTTCACATCCACACGTTCGGATAGAGGTGCGGGATCAGGAGCGAGAAGACGGAGTCGGGCAGCACTCGGGCCTTTTATAAAATTATCTTTGGAAAAAGTAAAGAAAAGCCCGGGAATTTGAGGTTATTTCCCGAATACTTTGGACAGCGGGAAAAAGTCACGTGTGCACCTGTGTACGTGGGTGCAGGTGAAGGACTTGCCCAGGTGCGAGCAGCCAAAGGGGTCACCCCTGGGGCAGCCTCCCAGGCCGCTGTAGTGACTCTCCACGCACACCCAGCAGAAGAATTGCGGCTGGTCTCGGAAACAGTGGCTGACTAAAACCTTAGTCTGCATATTCTTTAGGTTGAAAAAATATTCCATGTCCATGGACTCACATGAAGACTTAAGCTTGCACGTTAAAGGTGCGTAAAAGTCGTTCTTTCGTGCATTACATATGAGCTTACATAAATAAGCATAAACAACCCATAAAGCAGCATAAAGAAGAGACAGATAGCCTTTGAGAAGGCCTCGCCAACACCTACGTCTTTGCTGAACCAGCCTCCTCTGAACCCTTTTTTAAGGCCGGCCTTGAACGGGCAGAATTTGGCCAGAGAAATCGGTGCCCTGACCCTTGTTGTGCCAGCGGCCAAACCAAAGCCACATAGCAAAAAACCAAGAAATGTCGTGCCAAAAGTCTGTGCAAACGAGCAGCCGTAATCGATAGAGCAATTAAGCGAATGTTGCGTCCACACGCGTGGCTTTTCCCGAACAACCAAGAAGAGGAAGCAAAAGTTACAGCAAATGAAACATTGCACTTTTTTAGCCAAAAAGTGCGAATCTCTGTCTTGGCACGACCTGGTGCACTGATGAGGGGTTTCTTTTTACTTTGCCCGTCAAAAAAAGTCACCTTTCTCATGTATGAGTGCACTTTCCGCCGCACCGTATGGGTCATGCCGGACACAGAGTAGTCATCCAATGCGGTTTTTTTTGACTCACGCGCTCTTTATATGAGTTGGAACAGCCTCGGAAGTTTTGCTGCTGGCCACGCTGCTTCATAAAATATGCACTTTATTATGCACGTGCAAAGCAGAACATATGCAGACACACGCGTACTTGTGCCTGAGTCTTACCATGACTCCTCAACAAAAAAGTTTCAGACCCCAAGGAACCCCGAGGGGAGCCAGAAAACGTCGTTAGCTATCCCATCCATCCATCCTCGCCTGCCGGCCTCCGAGGCCGTATGAGGGCGGCCTCAACCTGGCACAGTCCGGGATCTCCCTTCAGGCTGGCCACGGGCCAAATGTGCCAGGGCAACACGCCCCTTAAAAGGCATGCAGAGCGTTGACTCCCAATGACAAGAGAGACTCTGACAAATGATGCCAGTTTTTTTTTCTGGGAAAGCGCATGCTCTACAAAACGGTCTCGTCAATTTCCATCTCTCAAAAGCAAAAAGTAGGGAAAACAATATATATAAAGGTACATACACAATAATTCATCCGATTTTTTTTCATTGGGGGAGGGGGCGAAGGCTGCTGGAGGGAGGGGAAGAGAAGAAGAAGAAGAAAAGAGCCTTTTATTATAGTGTACCTAACTTCCTCACTGCTGCCTTTGTTATACTCAGCCAGACTTTCCCGACAGTGGATGCTCAATACTACAAAAGCAGAATCTTATTTGTATTCACTAAGAGTTCAAGGCTCTCTCAGACCCTTTTTTTAGACTATACAGTATATCGATGCCTACGTAGAGAAAATGGTGTAGCAAGATCCAGCCCATTATCTGGAGGAACTTGGCAATCAGGTGATTTTTTCCTTTCTCTTTTTTTTTTTTCAATTTCGCAGTCATGTGACATTGGGTAAGTGCAAAAGTGCCCAACAACTTGTGCCTTCTTTCTCTCGGCCGTGAGTGCGTTTTGCAAAGTATGTGTGCGTTAATTGCAAAGAAAACAATTGCAAACATTCCACCGGAGAATACAAATTCGCTCACTTTGTCAGGCCTGCAGGCCTGCCCGGTGATGGGCCTTGTATCCTGCCTCGAGGCATTCATAAAAATCGCAATGCAGCAAGCCAACTTTTCACACAGGAAGAATATATAATAACAACAATAATTGCGCCAATCAACAACATTCCTTTCTCTCTGCATTGCAGAGGCCCTTAAAGGAATGAGGCAGCAGCAGCCAGAGGTGGACAACATTATAATGTTGTTCATTGTATAAAAAGTTGGGAGAGGAGAGAGGGAGAGAGAGAAAAGATATGCCATAACTGTGCAGGAATCCACCAAATTGAGCCAATGAGTCAAGGTCCGGAAGACCGAGGCTGCTCTTGACACCAAGGCCAAGGAGCAGGAGTAAGGAAATCTGCCTGTGCAAGCACGACTTCTGGCAACAATGATCGGGAGCGATCGGAATCCTCTGAATAGGAGTTAAATAACCCTTATCATCTTCATCCATTCCCCTGCCTTTTTTTTTGCATGCAAATCCGCGTGAGAAGCAAATGAAAACAGAAGAGGCCATTACACAGGCAGTTAAGGAGACCAAACGCGCAATTTTCGACGCGTTAAGGTGTAATTTATTCAAGTGGAGGGTCTCATATGGGCATCTGAAGTGAGATAATGGCCTTTAACTGTGATTTCCTTAGGTTTTCGGGGCGTTCCAAAGGCTTTGTTACACGCGCTTTCCCGCCAAAACAGGGTGGGGCAGGATTGACGGTGCCGACTGACAACGCTCTGCCTCAACCAGACCATTCACTCAGTCTTCTTTTTTTGCCCTGGCCCTTCAGACATCCTGGTTTTGTTGGGTGAGGCACGCAACATGCTCCAGCACTTTGGCAACCCTGACGGGAACAAAAGGAGACGCGCACGCGCAGTTCGAGCCAGTGGTTGCCACTTGATCGTCGAGGGGTGAGTGAGGGCAAGTCCATTTTGTCACACCCTGTGTACACAAGCACATCTTTGCCTCACCCGGCGAACAAGAGAAAGCCTCCCTTGTGTGCAGGTAAATTCTTCATCCATCATTACGAGGGGACAAAAAAAAAGAATCCTCTTTTGTGACGTCGTCAGCTATCACGGTGTTATGACACCAAAAACAAGGGGGGGGGGGAAGGACAGGAATAGGAGGTTATTTCTTGACTTTCCAATCTTCAGTGTTGTTCCCATGGAGAAAAGGGAACCCTCGTGGTCTTTGCCTCAAGATAGGAGGGGGGGATGAAATATAAAAGGAGGGAGAAGAAAATTGGGGGAGTCATGGAAGACAAGACAAAGGGAAAAAAGAGGGGTGAAACATGCATGCAGAGGGCGATTTTATGCTAATACACAATTGGAAAGCTTAATGAAGAGCTTTTAGAAAGCCTTTATGACAAGATAAAGTACGAAAAGACCCGTAATAAAGGCTGGAATAAGTGTGCAAATCCTATTAAGGCTCACGGGGCACAAAGGTGCTAATGCTAATTCACCTGGGGGAGGGAAAAGGGGGGAGGGGAGGCAACTTTTCCGCAGTTGCCCTATTTTGTATGTGCAAGGAGTGTCAGAAAAAACGGGACTTGAGCCATAAGAGCCAACAAGGGGGGGAGGGAGCTGAAAAGTGTTCCAAGCTGATGGAGAACAAGAGGAAGACCGTGTTGAAAGGTCTGCGGCCACGTCCGCCACGTCGGCGACCCACCCGGCGGCAGCGGGATGAAGTCGAGTGAAAGGCAAAGCAAAACAACGGCAGATTTTGACTTCAGGAGACTTTTTTCAAGCCCTCCTTTGTTGTTGTTCTCCCCGAAATTTTGAAATGCTTGACCTCGAAGGTCAGTGCTGTAATAACGGCCTCAAATCAAAACTTTCCGTACAAAGTTCTGTCGCTCGATGTTATGCCGATTATCAGCTGTTATTGGCTCCTTTTTTAAAAAGAAAGAAAAAAAAACTTTGTCCCAAGAAAATGGAAAACAACAACAACAACTTGAAAAGTTGCTCAGCGCAGCTCGAAAGAAGAAAACTCACGCACGCCATGAATCAGAAGAGGAATTTGCCAGAAAATCGTCACGATTTCTGCACGTACGGATTCCGCTTCCTTCATATAGAGTGAAATTCTCTGTGTTTTTTATTCCACAGCTTTTTCCCGACATTGTAGCCATCATTTATCTCAGTATTCTGAAGGAGGGGAGGGATCCTCTTCTGGCCCGACTTTGACTGATTATTGCCACGAAAATCGTCCGATTTTTGCTGCTGAGTTGGCAGATTTTTCGGGGCTCTTCCTTATCTGATAATGGTCTTATATACATTTACAGCTAAGTCTAAGTAAGAAAGCTTTTCTTCGATCTTTTTTTTTTTAAAAAAAGAGGCTGGAACCATGACAAATTGCAGGCCACTTTGGACAAGCCCACTTTTCTGCGCAGCAACCCTGATCTTTTTCCCAATAACCGATAATGTCAACAGCTCCAGACTTGTCAACGTTGTTCAGTCAGCTTGAAGGAGTGCAATTAGACGGGACAGAGGATGACGAAGGACAAGAAGGAGAGGCTCCTCCAGTCGTGCGCACACCGAAATGAGGTGTGACCTGCATGAATCTCGACCCTGGCCAGTCTGCTCATCAAACAGTCCCGGAGGACCAGAGTCTCCGGGTTCGTGTCCTCGGGGTTCGGGCCGACTTCCAGCTCGAGTTCATGGCTGTCACCTCACTCACTCGGGCTCTCCGTCATTCGAGCAGTCGTGTCATTGTTGCGCACTCATGATGTCGTCAAGTCGCGTATCAATATCGCTGCTGGGGGTGAGGCCCACAGGTGGGGAAGACGAGTTCGCACACAGTGTCCACATCGAGGACTCGATTTGTCCAGCGGATGAACGACGAGGACTCGAGTCGGTCACCGAAAGCCAACTCGACTTTGTTTCGTCCGGAAGCTACGAATGCAGAGGAACTTGGGATGAGCAGAATTCGGATGGGCCCGATTTTCCGATAGGCCGAATTTTTCTCCACCAACCAATCTTTTTCGTGCATGCACATGCGGTACTCATAGTGAGCCGGCTGTAATGGCAACTATGCCAATTTGGCCCGGACAACTGGTCCAGCCAGGCCAGCCAGGACAGGGTGATGTCCTCCAGTAGAACAGGTGGAGATTTTTTTGCCCCATTGTTTCCACGACTGTTCAAACTGTACGCACAGGGTGAGGAGGAAATCCCGTTCACCCATATTGTTATTCTTCAAAAAGCACCCATGGGATTCCGCCTCACCCTGTAGAGTCGACACTCAAAGTTCCAAAAACAACATCGGTCAACGGCAACATTATCATCACTTTGGAGTCCTCTATAAATCAGTCAAAAGCCAAGAAATATGTGGGGTGTTTATTTTTTAACTAAACGATGAATGCTGAAGCCCAACGAAGAGTTGCCACGGCGTAGTATTCTGTTCCTTTTCTTCTTTGACCAGAAGCTTTTTACAGGGTGACCCAGTCAGGTGGCATCTTCTCCTTACTGTGGCTCATCGAAAGTACGCTGGGGAAACACTACTTCACTCTGTGTGACAGGAAAGTGACACAAAGTGCAGGCTTGCCAGTGCTTTCAGGACATTGATCACCATACAGATGATTGAGGGCCTTTTATCAGGTCTCTGTCGGCCTTTTCAATGTCAATGTCGCAACCCTCTGGTCTGCGAGTCCACAGAGAAAATAGCTATGATTTGCGTCGAGGCACACACAAAAGCATGACCACAGCTTTGTATTTGGCTGTGGTTTGAGCCCGTCAAGGGCCAGAACAATGAGTGCTTGTCGGAAGTTTTCAGCTCTACACCAGAGGATATTGGGTCACTCAAGTCTTGAGTCAACAGAGATCCTATTAAGTTTCTTTTTCTCTGCATACGGCAAAGCAAATATTTGATATGTTAATGCTCCTTTCCCTTAAAACAGAGCGAGACAAACAAGCCCTTAACTAAGAGAGAGAGAGGAAAAAAGTTGCTTTTGCCCCGGTGATTTGTCCTCTGTCAGCTACAACGCACGCACACGCGCACTCACCCGCTCTGCGCTGCGTACGACACACGCACACACACACACACACTCTGCGCTACGCGCGCAAGTCTCTTCATACTGTAAATTGCCCGGCAACTGACAAGCGACCCATTCTACCTCTGCAACCATGAGCTGAGAGAGGTTTAAAAAATGCCTCAAACGGGGCCCAAATTGAACTTGTTGTTATGTAAGAAGCTTCTTTTGACACACACGCACACAGGCACGCGCGCACGCACGCTCATCCAGCCGCGCCAGCCTCTGATTCGCCAGACAAGTTCTCTTGTCAATTTCTGCCCGCACAAATTCGTCCCTAAACGGATATTGCAAATTCCCGCCTTGCAAGCTATGATAACCGCTATATTTTATCGGCCCAGGGACAGAATATTGTGGGCCTTCTTCTTTTTGCTGCAGAGTTGGACAGGTTGGTCTAAGAAAATCTCGCCTGAGGCAACGGCTCAATAGGGTTCTATTTCCTTTTCCCCCCCTTTTTTTTTCGCAAGGATGAGGTGTGCGTGAGTGATGAATGGAAAGTGTCAGGGCATAAAGAGAGCAAAAAGTGACCCAAAGACTCAATGACGCCCGGCAACAATGCCCAAGATTTCCAGCCACCTTTTCATTTTCTTTTTCTGGGTATGCTTCTTGGGCAAATTTGCCTCTGACTAGATGAGAGACAGTTCAATTTTCCCATTCCCCTATATTTTTGCCCTCTGAGAAGTCCCCTGGGAGGACCAGAAGAAAAGTGACAGCTGCTGCCTGACCTTTCACACCCTTAGGGACAGCCAAGAGGAGGTGGAGTCAGGGCTCGGGTGTGAACCAGGTCACAGAGCGGGTCCGTCTGACTGCGTCCCCCCCGCCCCCTCTTATCTCTCAATGTTATTTCATTAAGCACAGAATTAAGACGGCCTCCCCAAATAAGCCGGGATCCGACTGGTGTTGTCTGACCCCTCCTCCCCCCTCCCGGTCCTCCCGAGCGCGCCCAATAACTTCTCCTCGACGACATATTGAGAAAAAAGTCTCTCCAGCTGATGCCAGAGCACGTTTTGCCTCTTTTTCCGTCCTCGCAAGAGGTATTTGACACCGAATACGGTCTTTGCGGCGCGCAGTACACGAGTTTACTCTTCTTTAAAGGTCTGTGGAGCTCTTCTTTATGGTAGAAGATAAAATTGTTAGTGTGATTGGCGTTATCTCATAAAATCAAGGACTCTTTTTCTCCATTTCTCGACAACCTTTTTGTTTTGCGCTCTCCAGATTCGGATGGAAATTCCCTTTTTCAAGAAAAGTCGTCTGGCTAAACAAATTCTGCTTGTTTCAATGTCTCTGCAATTTTTTTTCCTCTCTATCCGCAAAGGTCCTTTGGGTTTTAAGGGACTTCACTATCCCTGTCTGAGTTGGAGGGCAACTCTGCCAAAACAATCTGTGACAGGCTTGTTCTTATGCTAAGCCACAGCTTGTACACTGAGGTTGGAGTTGTTAGAGCACAACTTAAATGTGTGTGAAGCAGGCGAGGGTAGTCGGACTCACCCTGGCGGATCCCTCCTCCCTGCTCGTGGTGCGCACACAAGCAAAGAAACATCGTCGTGCAGCACAACAGCAGCCAGTTGTTGTTCAGCCACGTCCGCGCGTGCGTCTGCTCGACGGAGTGTGTGAGCAAAGGCTTTTTTGCCTGTGTAAACACCTCTTAAGGACACTTCAGTGAGGCCAAATCCCGTTGAATTGGAAACGAGAGAGCTGGGAAAAGTGGGAGAGGAGAGGAAATTTCTTGCAAAGGTCTCTGCTTTTCAATCTCTGCTCGTCCAGATCAGTAAAAATTGGGAAATCCATTGAGGAGAAGAAGAGAAGGGAGGAGGAGAGCGCCAAATTCCTCCTTCCTCCCTCAGCCAGATAACTGAAATCCGAGGCTAAAAATTAGACTCTTCTCTGTTTTGACTTACAATGAGGCCTCGTGGATTTAGAGGCCTCCACAAAGAGACTTTGAGAAAGTTTTGGTTACCCTGAAATGAGGGAAAGGAACATTAGAAATGAATTATTAGGCCTACTAACTTCTCGAGCAATTTATAGGTGGCTATAAGTAATGTTTAGGTGGCCTCAGGCGACTTTCATTGCCAATTCTGACTCCCTTTTTGTCTGGCAGAGCCAGCTTCAGTTTCGGCCTCAGCGTCAGCCTCAGCGTCAGCCTCGGCGTCAGCCTCAGTCTCAGCCTCAGTACAGTGCATAAGAGCTTGATGAATTTCCTCCTTCCTTCACAGGGAGCTCCGACGAGTCTTTTTCCGTGGAGCAAAATTAATGGAGTTAAAGAATCTTTTGATGAAAGACGGAGGTGAATAATGATGGAATTCGAAGTCATAGAAAGGTTTCATTCACTCAGCTATTGCTTTAAGTTTCTACACAAGTGAGTCACTTTCCCCTCAATTTTTCTCCCCTGCTTCTTCTTCCTTGTGGGATGTGAAATATGCGAAAAAGAGATTGTGCTGACTCAAAGGGCCATTTATTTAAGAGGGATCCTCATGCATTTATGGAAATAATAAACATGCAGCAGAGAGAGGAATCCCACATTCATTTTCTCCCTTTGTGAGCCCCCTCTCATATGATAATTTCAGCTGAGCTGCGAAGTAAAGCGAAACTGCCTCCCCCACCCCCCCAAAAAGCTCGTTCTTCACTGCCCATTTTCAGCCTCTGCCCAATTATCTGTCAATTCATCGAGTGAATAAAGAAGTGGGTCCGGCCAGACAGACTACAAATGCTTAATTTCCCCCTTTCTTTTTCTGCCCCTCTGACTTTCCCGCTCTTTCCGCGCTTTCCCGCAAAAAGTAGATTGACTTTTTTTGCTCTTTCTCCGGCAGTAGCAAAACCTAAAGACGCTTCAGCCCATCTCAGGTTATTTTGATTAAGGGAAGCCAATTATCCTTTCTTAACTTTGCTGAACGTTGTTGTTGTAACTGGAGTGACAGATAGACTGACGGACAGACGGACAGATAGATACACGGACGGACAGACGGACTCACAGACGGACAGATAGATACACGCACAGACGGACAGACGGACAGACGGACAGACGGACAGACGGACAGACGGACAGACGGACAGACGGACAGACTTGGGAATTCAATCACAGAGTTTTTCCATGCGATTTCCTCTTTTCCTTTGGTGCCAAAAAATGTTGGTAAATAACGCTTTTCTCACTCGCCTCGTGCCAACTTTCCAGCCAGTTGGGCCACTTATTTTCTCTTGGCCTAAGAAATGTTGACTAAGATGCAGTTGACACACACAGATATTTTTCCTGCTCACTTCTTTTCACTTCCGGCGAATGAATAACATGTTTTTTCCCTGATAAGCAAATGAGTAAGAGGGCCTCGAGGCCTGCTCATCATGCCCCCCAGGCAGTCAGCGAGCATGATAATTTATACAGAAGAGAGGCCCTATTTCGGCCTATTTCTGGACGATTACTTAACAGTCAGCGCAGTAACGAAGAGTATTTGCTTGGGGAAGTGGTGTTCCTCCCTCCCAGCTGAAATTGTCCTCAAGAACACACCTTTTTTATTCCGGGGGAAATTGCAAGATTCTTGCCTTGTGATCCTTTCCTACTCTCTACCCCCCCCCCCTCTCTTCGATCACCCTGTCTGTCAATGTCTTTCCAAGCTGGAACGAGTTCTTCCACTTTCTCCAACTTTTTCCTGCATTTCCTACCTTAAAAAAACCCGAGTTATAAGTTAGGCCCTAACATGGGCCCCCTCATCAGTTTCTCCACCTGTGCGGCGGCAGCAGCAACAGCTGATCAAATTCTGCCAAATTTCACTCTTGACTTGGCGCCAGAGTCGTACCCAAATCTGCGTGGAGGATGCCAAAAATTGGTGTGTGCGTGTATGAGGAGCAGAAACCGAATCCCACAGAGGTGGATGAGCCCATCCACTGTACTGCGCGTGCTTGAGTTGCGCGTACTGCGGCGCGTAGTGCGAGACCTGTGAGGGGGAAATCTCTTCCTTCGATCTCTTTTCACGCAGATGGGATTCCCCGAAATTGCTTTCGATCATGCCTCTCCCATCTTTTTTTGACGCACAAAGAAGGGGTCGAAATAGGCCTACGCGGGCGTGGCCTCTAAGAAGTTGGAAATGAAACTGCAGAAGAGAATTTTAAGGCTTTCTCCTTCAAGTGACAGGCAAAAATGGGATCTGCGCAACAAAGAAATGGCTGCTTTCCATCTGCTCACTCCCTTGAGAGCTCCCATGTGTTGTTGTACACAAAGTGTCTGGCAGAGCAATTGTGTAACAGTGTTATATCGATCTTATACCACACATAAGTGATTGCATTATTCATGATTCTTCTTTTTTCTCTCTTCTTGCTTGCTTGCCTCACTCCCTCCACTCAAGGGAAGCAGAAGAAAGGGAAGTTCAGTGTGAAAAAGAGGCTTTCCCATTTGACCGACGAAGTGCTCACTTCTTCCGGGAGAGCTTTTTAAGGCCCAAATGGACTGCCTATTGTACACAGGAAGGGGGAGAGGAAAAATATGGGCTTTTGTATCAAGGAAAAGCTCTGTGTTACACGCACGTACATCACTGGCAAAGTACTGCTATTAAGGTGTGCCAGCATCGTGTGTCCTCCTCACTCGCAGACAAGTCCACTGGGGTGGCAAACGCCATTGCCAGATCGCACCTCCGGGAGGTGAGCAGGCAGGGAGGCAGGGAGACAGGCAGGCAGGCAGGCAGACAGACAGACAGGCAGACAGGCAGACAGGCAGACAGGCAGACAGGCAGACAGGCAGACAGGCAGACAGCCGGCCAGCCAGCCAGCCAGCCAGCCAGCCAGCCAGCCAGCCAGCCAGCCAGCCAGCCAGCCAGCCAGCCAGCCAGCCAGCCAGCCAGCCAGCCAGCCAGCCAGCCAGC
>JAAUXU010098652.1_pt1 | contig 23424 bp, 24 predicted proteins | sample 7278151 | NCBI WGS metagenome assembly JAAUXU01 (sample SAMN14350113, study PRJNA611818) | marine sediment metagenome | isolation source: surface marine sediment (1.8m) | place: French Polynesia: Moorea | collected 2018-08 | reverse complement strand
GGGGTTTTTTTGTGGTGGGGGGCGGTGTCTGTGTGGTCCCCACACTGTTTCTTTCTGTGGTTTTTTTTTATCCGGGGCTCAAAACCCTTCAATTTGGGCGGGGGGGGGGGGGGGGGGGCTGCCCAGTCTCTCCTCTCCCTCTCTACACGCGTGCAAACACCGCACGCACCCCACCGCACCACGCCCCCCCCTCCCCTCCGGGTTTATTTCACTCCCCCCCTGTGCAAGGACACGTGCCGCCCCTTGTGTGTCGGTTTCTAAGATTCTTAACGCCCCGACGATTTTGATTTCGCAATCTAACAGAGCCGGCAGAGACAAGTCGAGGACAAGTACGAAGTAAACATTGGAGATGAAAGTCTCAGTCATAACTATGTACAAGTGGTATGTGTATTTCCATCTTTGTTGTCTGACACTGAAATGAATGCTCGTGGCCTGCTGTGTAGTACGAGTGGAGCGAGACGTTCTACGACGACGCCCGCTCCATCGGGCCGGAGAGACACTGAAGCAAAGTGACGAAGATCAATTAAACTATTGGTGACAGAAGAGTCAGTGAGGAATCACATTTCCGGAGAGAAGTGGACAAATCATGCTTGCCAAGTAGCTAATAACTCTTAAAATTAACTGCAGTTATTGATGTTTCTCTCCCTATCTCTCTAGTTAGGAAGTGATGTCCACTGGAGGCCAAAAGTTTTCATGAGGATTAAAGACAAGGCGAACGGTGTTGATTACTCGACAAAAATGTCTTGTTTCAGTGACAATGCTAAAACCTTAGGCGTGGTATCAATCTTATTATAACTGCAGCTATCTCAGTTTGTCATATACCGTTTTTCACCCTAAGTGATGCTGGTTGAAAAAAGGTGGGGTCAAATGTTTTTATGCGATGTAGCTTCAATAATTTATTGCATGTCCCTTGGCCTTAATAAGTTGAAGCATAATTTCTGGTGAGATTTCGAGACAAATGTCTTGGAATCAACTCTTTCTTCTCGACTGATTTGACTGATTCGGATTGGTGCAACGTCACTCCGACTGAGGCAGACTTTGACCATTCTGGCTGCTAGCTGGAGGTCATCGTCGTGTTGGAGGACAAATCCGTCACCACGCTGATGAGCTGGCTTTTGGACATGCTGCTGCTGGATTAATCCTCCTCCTTGATGATTCCACTGCTTCTGTGCAACGGACTGGGCCCTTTTGCAACGAAACCTTCGAGGTCGGTGGCAACAAAGTCCAATGCGATGGAAAGAGTGCTTGACTGCACTTGGCGATATCTCGACTCCGTTGCCTAGCAAGTTGCTGTCAGTGTCCTCCTTAGTGATCCTGGGGCTTCAACGGACTGCTCGGCTGCTGAGAAGCTCCAGGATACTTTTGGGTATTTCTACCCATGTAATCTTGGTGCATGCTCAGCTGTATCAAAAAATTTTGACTCCCTCATTTTCCAACAAGCATTACTCATGGTTAAAAACTAGGTTAGTTATAGCATATGATCAAACTGTTATTGCTCCAATCATAACTTGATACAAAGCCTAACTTTGTAGCATTGTCACTAAAACAAGTCATTATTGGCAAGAGCAACTAATTTTTACAGTTTGCTTCTTCTTCAAGACGTATAAAAAACTTTTGACCTCAAGTGTACGTCTGTGCCTACGTACAAGTTGTACTGTAATACTGAGGCCACGTCAGCCAGCCGCCCACCATTATTAACGTAAAACACGGGAGCTCAATGAGTCTGTTAGGGAAAAAAGAGCCACAATCTCTTCTACTTTCTCCAGTTAGCCGCCAGAGTCTCGTAGAGTGAAGGAGGCAGCTGCGGAGGAGCCGCTGGGTTCGGCGGGAACTTTGCAGATAAAAATGCCGCCGCCGCTGCCGCACATGCCGCCGCTGCAGCGGCTGAAGAGGTTTCATCCTCGCTTGCTCTCTCACAGGGTGGAGAAAATCTCACTTCGCCGCTTTCCTCGTTAGATGATGACGGAGGTGGCGAAAAGTCTCCTCCCCGACCGTCACCCTCATCCTCTTCGTCTTCATGCGACCTTACAGACGGAGAAGGAGTTCTAGATGTCAGAGGCGGCCCCAGCTGCGGTGAAACGGCCTCCACAGAGGAGGCAACGTCACCGCCCAACGTGGGTGAGGGGATCTGCAGAGTAGGAGGCGATTTTTTCTTGCCGTCTTCCGCCTTTCGACCAGAGCCGCCGCTGCCGGTGCCGATGATGTTGTCTATGGTAAACCCAGAGCTTTTGGGTGACTTGGTCGAGCCTCGAGGGGTAAAAGGATCACCACCGCCACCGCCACCGCCGCCGCTGCCGCCGCCGCTGCCGCCGCCGCCGCTACCGCCGCTGCCGCTTCCTGCTGGAGAAGTGGTCGGATGCAACGGCAAACGGCCGGTTGGCGGCGAGATTGGAGGCGGCGAAAGGCGCGGACTGAGCTGCGACGGCGGCGTGTTTGGTTGTAATAAGAAAGGGAACTGAGGTGGTGGCGGTGGTGGTAGTCTGTGGTTGGAAAGAAACGGCGAGTGCAGAGGTGGTGGACCACCGATGTGCTCTAGGTGTGGTGGAGGCGGCGGAGCTTGTGGCGGCGGCGGTGGCGGCGGTGGCGGCGGTGGTGCAAAAGGCGGTAGCCCTCCGCCGGCAGCACCACTGGCGGCCGCTAGACTTTGTTGAAACGTGTACTGCGAGAGCAGCTTTCGTGTGTATGGATCCAGTATGGCGGACCAGTGTGGCGGTGCGGGAAAACTGGGCCGCTTGTAACGCTTCCTGCGCCTGAGGAAACTCCCGTTGTCGAACATGTCCTCAGCGAGCGGGTCCAGAGTCCAGTAGTTGCCCTTTCCTGGGTTGCCCGGCTCACGCGGAATCTTGACGAAGCAGTCGTTGAGTGAGAGGTTGTGTCGAATTGAGTTCTGCCAAGCGGGGAACTTCTCTCTGTAGTAGGGAAAGCGACCTCGGATGAACTCACAGATGCCGCTCAAGGTGAGGCGCTTGTGCGGCGACTGCAGGATGGCCATAGTGATCAAGGCAATGTACGAGTAAGGTGGCTTCACCAAGCTGCCGCTCTTCGTGGTCTTGGCCCCGCTCTTGTCGGTATTGTTATTGCTCTCTTCCTCGTCTCCGTCCTCCATTGTGTCTTTGTCCTGCTCTCTTCGTGATAAGGTAGTGTCTTCATCGTCTTCAATCGGGACATCGTCCGACAGATTGTGGCGTGAGGTCTCGGCGGCGACCATGGCCGCCGCCGTCGCCTCACGATCTGAGCTGTTGCCTCTGCCATCAGGAAGAGATTTGTCATTCTGCTGCAAAAATGGCCTAAGTGTTGGCATCGCCTGTGGTGATTGGTGGTTCAGAAGCGGTTGAGGCGGCTGCCCAAAGACAAAGGGATGAGGCATGGGCGGCGCTTGAGTAGCCGACGGAGCAGGGAGAGGTCCCATGGGCCCCACACCTTGATGCTGGAGAGGCAATGGGAGCTGCTGCTGCAGAGCCTTGTGGTGGCGCTGAAAGGCTAGGAGGCCTTCAATGTTCAAGCACTGATTCATCATTTTTCCTCGCTTATCGTTCAGTTGCACCAAAGCTTCATGACTGCGTCCCTGGAGAGCATGAGCTCGACTGCACAATGAGCTGAGAGCGCTGCGGCTGCTATCTCTGTCAACGTACACTGGAGAGATAGCGGCGCCCAAAGCGCCTATGACGACAGCTTGTTGATCGGCGATTGGCTCACCCCCGGCCCCATCGATGCTTCCTTCAAGAAGGAGAGATGCGCGAGAGAGATAACAGAGCGGCGACGGCGGCGGCGACGGACGGAACGTGATTGGACGAGGGAGAGGAGACCGCCGCCGCCACCGCCGCCGCCGATAATGATGACGACGACGACGACGACGACGACGCAGTCGTCGCCACCGTCGACTCCATCTAACTTCTCTGGTTCGCATGAGGGCAAGCGCGGTCGACGACTTGCGCGTGAATTCATCACTGTAACAGAAGAAACCCAGTGCTGTAACCATGATAAACCCAATTTGTTCTCAATATAGCTCCACTTTTTTATTCTTATGAACTGTTTCAATCAATTTTTCCTCATGTAAGCATCCTCGGATGTCATGAGAGCGTTGCCGGTTTCTCGCCAACGTCTCTGTTAAAAGCACAATGACGGCTGAGGTCTCGCTAGTACAGTCAACTCGTACTTGATTCGTTCCTGGAGGCTGTTTGACTTTGGCCTGAGGAGCTCGTATTCTAATGACATATTTCCAAAAATGAACAAAACCAAAGCGAACTAATCTGCACATCCAGACTTCCAGTCCATGTTCAAAGTCTCTTCGTCGCATTAAGAAGTCTGACTCGAGTCTAAATCGGACTCGCCAGCATTTCTAACCAGGACCAACAGCTCAAGTTCCTAGAAAAGTTCGAATTCTAGGAAAAAAATTTCGGTAAAAAAGTGTTCGGATTCCAAGCTGTTCGAATTTTTTTTTGGCGTTCGAGTTCTGAGGATAAACTGACGGAAAATCTGCATCATAGATGGACCAAGACTGTATGTACTGAACGACTGAAGCACGCGTCTGGTGCGGACAAGCTTTTGTTCTAGTTCGCATGGATGTGTCCAATTTGCAAGACATTTTGCTCACCTTTTCGTTAGGTGGAACTGCTTGCCTAAAGGAGAGGACGAAAGAAAATTCCAACTAGCAGAACACGAGAATACCGAGTCCGCCGCAGATGAGGCAGCTGAAAGAACTCGAAAGGGTTAGGATGCTTGCGTAATTTTCCAGCATTGACAATAGAGCTTGTCCCGTATGAACTAGCGCCTGTGCACTGAGGTCCTTCAGTCCTCCGAGTTTGGACAGTCCGCTCTAGCTGTAGAGTACTGCTACTAGTAACTGTACTGCCCGTAGAGCTCTGACCTTGTGCACGTGGCTGAGAAATGGGACGGAGGATAATAAACCAACTGCTCTGTAGAGCTGACGAATGAAGTTCCATGGGCACTTTGTCCAAGTCATCTGTTTGGTCACTGCTCATGGTCGGTGAGACCGTAGTTTTTGGGACAACGGGGTGAGTTTTTGCGTCCTATTCACTCGCAAGTTGGTCTCCTTCCCGGAAGGAGACTGTTCAGGAGGATCAACTTGAGGTATAAAGTGGATTGAGAACAAAAGATGAACTTAGATTCGGCGAACCTGATCTTTGGATCATGCTTTGATATTTGGGATATGTTGGGCAAAGCAAATATGCGTTCAACGCCTGGCATCATTGCTTGGCATCCGATGCTGCTGACATTTCGCGCACGCCTTTCTACAGTATAAATGACGAGTTCGTACTCACTCCTCACACGATGCTGCTCTACAGTAAAACTCCGACTTAGTCAATGCTTCCTGGTCTAGGTTGGGGTTTTACTGCACTGTGCACTCAAAGTAGCGAGGCAATGGACGAGTGGCAAGAAATCGAGGATTAGCGGATCAGCCGCTGGGTACTCGAGTACTCGTATGCAATGGCCAGCTGTCAAGAGAGGTCAGTTTAAGACATGAACCTTACCAGTCCGTCCGGTATGGGACTTTGTAAATACAGTACTGAAAGTTCGGTAGCACGAAAGTCTTGATTTCTCCATTTCTTTTTCCTACAGCCTTCTCTCCTCATATTTTGATGACGTAATGTACATACGTAGAAACTGCGTCGTACCTTTCTCTTCACGCCCACGAATAAAAGCGTCTCGCACGCGCCACATCAGGCTGACATCAACTTAGCAACAGTAGCCGCAATCGTTCCCCAGGGACAACAACTGTGACAGCGTCGGCGCGACGGTCGTCGTCGACATGACCACGTCGTCCTCGGCACGCCATGGCCGTCCGGAGGTCCCTTCTTACACGGAGAGCTTACTAAGAGTTTCTCGACTTCTTCGTCGTCGCCATCAGCCGCCGCCACCCCAATACGCCGCACTCGGGATCGCGACGCGGCCCGCAATTGTACCGGCGGCTTTGGGAAGACAACCTCCTCCTTCGAAGGCAACCATCAGAAGTAGGATCATGAGCCTACCATATTCGGGGCACTTGTAATAATCGGCTTCATTTGAAGAAGATGTATTGTATTGCAAGCTCACCACAAAAAAGGCGACTTTTCATTCTTCTGCCTTGATCATTTATATTTCGACGCTTTTTTTGGCCTTGTCCACGTCACTCATGTTGTCCCCCACCACCTTGCCTTGTGTGTGTTCCTTGGAGCCTCCAGCTGTTGACCTTACCTCTCTTCATATGCGTCCCCACCCCCAATGGACAATTCTTGGCGACTCAGAGCATGTACTGTAGATGCAGAGAGTAAACTGGCTTACACATGCTAACGACTCATGCGTTTCTGTATGGAATATGCTGCATGCAAGACGGTCCCATAAACTTGATGTATGATATCCAAACGTGCCCAAATTTCTGAATGACTTCACCCAACCACTAGATGGCGAACCTGGTATACAATTTCTCGTGACCTCTGGCGACAGACACCGAAACTCGGGCCTCCATTTCTTAGATTTGAGAAACGTTTGCACAACTTTTTCCGGGGTTAAGATAAGTAACGTTCGATTTCATAGTGATTCGTTCAAACGGACTCCATAATGTGCGTGTGCAACTATGTACATAAGGCAATGTCGTCGTCATGATTGATTCTGCAACTTTAACTGCTGCCGATCTATTTCGCCATCTAGCGGCTGTTAAGGGAGTTGACGCGCGGCAGAGGGGAGATGAATGGATCTGGGAAGCAGAAAGTACAGTCGTTCCCCTAAGTTATCTCCACGAGCATGACATCATCAACTCATACCCTGTACTGGAACGTTCTGATGGGGAAATGTTGTTGTGGAACGTGTACATGTGACACTTGGGCACAATGTTAAAGACAGACGTTCAATGTCATGACTGCCTTTTTATGCAATGGTGCTCGTAAAAAGCCCACTAGAGAGGGATGCACGCTGAAGAGGCTTAAAATTTCTCTTTTTCAGGGGGTAAAGTTGATGAAATTGTCCACATTCGTAGCGACTGTCGAGGTCGAGCCTGTTCCGGACTCTTAGTGACTTCTCCGGACTGCCACGACTCATCCAGGCCTCAGAAGGGAACGTTGCTGTCCAGATCGTCACCCTCAGTAGTGAGCGTTGTTCGAGATCCGTCCGCACTCGTAGCGACTTCTCCAGACTGTCAAGGTTCAGCCTCGTCCGCAGTCGTGGCCATCTCCTTCGAGGAATGCCGGCAATGAGCTCTTTTGACTCAGTCAGCTCAGAAGTTGCAGTCGCATGTGAGGTGGTGTTATGCTCATGGAGATAACTTACGGGAAGGACTGTATTTCAAACCACATAGTGGTGTTGTATAGACACACCCCAGGGGCGCCAGTTGTTCCGAATCAAAGCCTGGGAAGAGACGAGAAAGAACAGCGACAGAATGTCATCCGGGAGAAGTTCGTACTACAGGAATGAAGCTCAAAGCTTAGAAAAGTGAGATGATGCCGATGAACTCACTGCAAAAGGAGCAAGGATCTATGTAAAGATATGGAGATTTAAGGACCTGAATATCTTTTTGTAGTCTACCAGCCACAGGTGAGATTCAAGTGGAAGTGGTCGGGTCAAAGGAACGCACCTGCGTGTAAGGACCCTTGTAAAAAAACAAGTGTGAGTACATTGGTACATGCTTCATTTATTGTGTACACATGTGGAGCCATTGCAAAATTCAGTGAATAATTAAAATAGTAAATGCGACACCACATTAGGTCGATATGCTCAAGGAAATACGTGTACAGTTCATGTTCGTACTCTGTCCATCGTGACTAGAGAGCGTGCGCGAGGTGCTACTGTCTACTGATATTAAGAGTACAAAGTACTGTACATGTAAAAAACGATCACTGATCAAGCTCACAAACATGAGCAGCAGAATGAATTTTTTGTTAGTCGACAGAGATAGCGAGTCTTGTTCAAAAGTACCTCCCGTCGAAACTGTTTTGCGTCAGGCTGTTGGCCTGTTGGCTTGAGACGGTGTAGACAGTCTTCCCTCTTAGGTCCATAACTGCGGCGGTCCTGTTTCCAGCCATCTTCTTGGCGCTGGCATCTTTGAGGACATTTTTCCCTTCAGCCTCCTCAGCATCTATGGGCGATGGAGGTGGGCTGTCCAAGTTGGACCTTTTCGTGGAGTTTGTCCACCTCCAACTGGGATCTTCAGGCTGGAAGCGACCTCGGCGCAGTAGTGACCACTCGCGCAGCCGCTCGCGCACGCTATCAACCACTTTGGGCTGCGAGCACGTGAACACGGCAAAAATGTATGTGCCTTGGGTGGCATTAAGTGCCATGAATACATATTGCACAGGTGGTGAGTCTGTAACTGCAGCAGCTAGTCCCACCACCCATGTCAGACCCATAAGCAGAGCCAGACGGAGGTACAGGCGGAAACCGTTAGTACCTTTGGCATTGGAATTGTTTTTGGAACTGATAGCTGCTCTGTTGGTCCTGGCGGCAGTCCAGACCAAGCAGGCACTGGCCATGAAGAGGCAGAAGTTGACGCAAACTGTTGCGAGGAAAGGTGCGACGAAAAAGACGGCAAGAGCAGAGCGTCGGCTGAACCAGCAAAGGCCTCCATCCGCGAATCCTGGCCGTAAGCCCTCTGGCATCTGAAGGGCATTCAGATCTGCTAGAACTGACAAAGCCGTCAGTGCCGCTGGCACACCCCATGCCACCACCGACATCGTCGCAAAACGTCCCCAATGAACGCCAGCGGCCAGTCTCAGTTTCGTCGTTGCTCGCCGCAAGGTGCGCCACACGTCGGCTGAGATCACCAGCATCCAGCAGAACGAGGCCGTGAAGAAGTAGTGGATGAATGCCGCTAATGCCAGGCAACTGACGTCCAAGGTATCTTCTTTTTCCTCCGGCTTTGCGAACATTGCAATTATGAAGGAGATGTATCCGCCCAGCAATGCCAGAGTGAGCGACAGGAGGTTGTTGCCGCTGAGGTTTTTCCTCAGCTCTGGAGCAAGCAAAGTTGCGCCGATGTGGAGGACGCAGCATAGAGAAGAGAATGTCAGGCAGACCACAGTGAAGAAGCCAAGTCCAGTGCCGTATTTGCCGACAAATTGGGTGTCACGGTCAAGTTCCCCAGTGTCTACATTGACGCATATCAGCAGACTGCCGTCACTTTCTCGAATGTCAAATTCTTGGTACGTCCTTCCGTGAGCCTCAACAAAGACTCCTGCCCCGTCCTCCAGCATGATGAACTCTGTAGGGGAAAGCGCGAACTTCGGACAACCATGGAATTCCGGACTGACAGCTGTGGACAGCTCTTTCGAGTCTTCTTTTTCCCCAGTACCTTCCTCGGTTTCTGCATCAGCAGTACTGTTAGTCCAGGAAATCTCTTGTACTAAAACTGTCGTCACTTCAAATCTATCCAGTATGTCTATGACGACTGGAGATGCAGTATTTTCTGCCGCAATTGTTGTGTCACTCGTGGGGCTCGTCGTGGTTATAAAAGAGGTAGTAGCAGTGGTGATGGTGGTTGCAGTCGTAGTGGTGGCAGTAGTGGTGGTGGTGATAGTAGTGGTAATGGTGGTAGTGGTGGTAGTAGTAGTAAGAGTCGTAGTAGAAATGGCAGTCGTTGCCGCTGCAGTAGTCGTGGAAGCGATTGTGGTCGCTATGTCGTAGCACCTTCCATGAGAGTAAATCTGCTTCTCGTCTCCACAAATGACGTTTCGGCAGGTCTTGGAGAAAGGATCAAAGAGTTCTCCAATTGGGCACCGACGCTTGAAACCCACCAACTCGCGGTCGTCGCCGTTCAAGTTGAAGAGAACAGCGAAGGAAAATGCGTCGAAGTTCATGTGCCAGTTAAACCTGCCGAAGGGTCCCAGGTTAAGGCAGATCAGTCTGGACAGGGTGGCGTTGTTGCAGATGGCACAGTGCACGTTACGGTAGGCGGCGTTGGGTTCAAACACCAGCGCTGTATACGATCTGAAGTGGGAGATAAGGAAATACAAGTGATTACTAAACTGCGGCGTGTCAAGGACCGGTGAACCGGTGTTTTATGGAGTGTAACAATTTATGGAAGCAAGCATAAAATTGAACGGACAAATAATTCTTTCGCAGTCAACTGGGTACCAGGCATGCATGGTGTGTGGTAGGCGTAGACAGACCAAAGTAAATTTGCTACGGTCACGACGACGTCATCGTCACAGACCGCACACCAGTTCTGTTGGTTGACAGGAAAACGAGAAACCGTCTCCACTGCGGCCGAGTGGTAGAAACGTGCTGGCAGATGTCACCAATTAATCCCTGTCTCATCGAGGGCCAAGCAATGAATATTAGCGTCGCTACAGCACAGACGTCGACATCCAGCGCGTCCATGCACATGCACGGATGTGTGCAACATGCAGAGCTGCCAACAGGAGGGAACGGAGAGTTCATTTGTCAACCTTGCCGAGTTTTCTACCATGCGACTGCGTCAGGCTTGGCAGCAGTCGAGAAGTGGAAGTCGCACCCATCCGCTGCCTCGTCTTACCCGCAAAGTTCCCTTGTGGATTCATCCCCAGCGTAGTCGTCTGGGCAGTCTGAAACTGTGTTCTTGCCGCTGCAAGCCCTCACGCTCTTTTCGTCCAGACCTTCTGGCATAGCGGGGTCGATGACGCACTCGTGATAGACCTGAAGATTAGCAGAAGTTGATGTCGTTGACAAAGTGCCAAACAGCGCTACATTCACAACGTACTCATTCAGTGAATGTTACTAGGTGCGCATCACCAAGAGTAAACCATACTTACTTCTATCCCTCCCACGTCCAACCTGACTCCCCATCGAGGCTTCTCGGGGTCAAACTCCAGCCTCTCGGCTACGAAGTCTTTGGTGATGTTGCGGAATCGCTTGGAGTAGCCGGTGAGACCCGGGCATGATAGACGAGGGCGCCAAAATTGAAGAGCAGGAGCATCGTCATCGCCGGCAACGTCGCCGTTGCACACGGCGCAGTAGTAGGAGCGGTAGGTGATGCCGCTGGCCAGGTTGGTCACAGGCATCGAGCCGAAGGGGTCTGACACCTGCAGAAAGTCATCCGTCATTCTCATTTCATCTCAAATCAGGAAGGCACCGAAATGATGCATGGAACACGAATGAAGCATATGCGCGGGAGAAATCTGGGAGGACTCTGGAAAAACTTCAACCCAACTTTGTCATCTGGAAGTGAAACGCAACCAACTGTATTAGCTATTGGATCGCCAAATAGACAAAGCGTAGCGGGAGGGCCCATCGGGCCCATAAGACAGGCCTGGAGCCATGTTGTGACGTGCAATTTAGCTTGGATCCGCCAGCGGCGCTTGTCGATGGCGGGAGAAAAGCACAGACTCATCGCTGTCTGTACATTAAGATGGTCCCACTGCTCTCACAACGGCAATATCCAATTATACAGTTGGAAGTGGATGATGCTTGGTGTGTTGATTTCCCCGATTGCAACAGATTTTCAGCTCCTGCAATGAACAACTGGCTCAGGGCCAAAAAAGTGAACGAGCAAGGCAAGTGCGTCTGCAGCCACGGTCTGAGATGCCTCACTTTCAAATTTTACTTTCAGACTTAAAAATTCTGAGCAAAAAAGAATAACGTAATTTTTGGGTATCTTTACCAAAACCTTGACTTTATTTGGTGACCTCATTTTACTGCTGTGACATTACAGGAAAGGGGTTCATTTGCAGCCATGGTAGCATGTCTGATCAGGCTCATTTTGAAATCTTACTTCCTGAAGTAGGTATTTGAAGCAAAAAAGTACCGAATACTTTTTTGGTATACCTGCCTCCAGTGACATATACTTGATGATGCAACACTACAAGCACATTGGATGAAGATCTGATGTTACTAGCAAGTGAGGTTACAAAGTTGTGGTAAGAATACAAAAGTTTTTCATCCTTTACTGCTCAGCATACCCTACTTAGAAGACAAACTTTCAGAATAAGGTACGCCAGTCATATTTCTGGCTGCAGAAGCACTTCTTTTTTCACTTCACTTCACAGAGCCTGAGCAAGTTTTTGTGGCAGGAGCTGAAAATCCGTTGCATTCACGCAAATCAGCGCACCAAGCATCATCAATTTCCCGTTGTAGCATTGGATATTTCCAATGTGAAGGGTTGTGGGGCCACCGTAGTGTGCACGTCCAGTATTTTGTCTTTCCAAACTTACTTTGTCTGGATTCTCGCACGAGTTCCTGACGCTCTCCGGCCCGCGATAATTGTCTGGACATCCGTGAGCAACGTAGACGTCGCCGTACTGCTTGAAGTTGATGCAACGGAACCTCTTGTAGTTGTGCCTCTGCTCCTTGGGTTCGAACGCCGGGGCGTCAACGCAGCAGTCACCGTAGACGGCGCAGGCGTCGTCGCAGAAGCAGTTGCGCCGCTTCCAGTCCACCTCATTCAGGGACTCGTCTGTCAAAAGAGAGAAAAATCACATTGCCAACTGCGCCAAGGACTTCTCCCATTCCTAAGAGCTTTACCCGCAGAGAGAATTCCCGGTGAACGACCTGCCGGCCTGGTACACGAGTCCCTCCCCGGACAGAACTTTCCCGTGGACTCGATGACTCCGTAATCCAGGGTCACGGCGCCCAAAGACACGGTGGTCGACACTAGCGAAAAGATCAGGAGCACCAAATACATCGCTTTGCGTCTTGTTTTGTTTTCTTTCTTCTTGCGGTCCCCAACAGATTTCCTTCTACCGGTTGAGTTCGTCCTCCAGAACCTGCGTCTCCGCGTTCTCCAGGACGGAGATGGAGATTTTGACGCCCGACACGTCAACAGTTATAGACGAGAGTTTCCGACTGGATGATCAGTCCCCTCCTTCGTCGTCCGTCTCGTCTCTAAGAGCTCAGCCGTCCTTGACACCCTTCGCCTCCTTAGCGGGATCTTCTGCCCCTCCTTCTGGAACCTTGACACCAGGGGCGTCGTGGTCGCGACTTTGATGGATCGACAGGCAACAAGGCTGTGGCGTGCAGAAGTGTCAATTGACTCCTCCTGGGCCCTCCTGGTCCTCTGGGTCCTCTACGTCGTCCGGTTCCTCCGGTTCCTCCGGCTCCTCCGGCTCCTCCGGCTCCTCCGGCTCCTCCGGCTCCTCCGGCTCCACCGGCTCCACCGGCTCCTCCGGCTCCTCCGGTTCCTCTTCCTCGCCTGGGTCCCGACGGCCAAGCCAATGTAATTAGCCTAGAACTTGGAGGACGAACAGGGCGTCGCCACAGTTTCCGTCTCCTGAAGCGGGACGCCCCTCCTGTTATTTGTCCCCCTGTCCCCCCCTTGGCGTTATTTTTTTCGGGGTGCAAAAAGTATGACAAACACTGCGATTGAATGAGTGTCAGTGAATTTTCCCTATCCTCTTGCGCGCTAATGCAGGCTCAGGCACCATGTGGAATAAAGTGAGTGAAAAACGTTCACTTTCTCCTCTCAGATGAATGCAATGAATTCTCCTGACGCGTTACAGGGCAAGGAGGCTTTTTGTCTTCCGTGCTACTTCTTCCTGTGCAACTTTACCCTGTTTGGCAGTCGTTGCAGCAGTTGCGACTTCGTTGCTCAGAGGGTCTCGTCCTCCACATAATTTCTCTCTTGTTCCTTTTCTCACAGAGAAAACTTCACTGCTCGTTGCTAGCTCGGCTGCGCTATGACAAAAGGCTTCCTCCACAGCCGCGCACTCACGCGCGGCTTCCGCCAACAAGAAAGTTATCGTCCCCCCGTCGGTTTCTCCCTGCCTCGGGTGCATAAGCGAGTGGACAGACCTGGAGGAGAAGAAAAAAAACCACCTTGGTTAAGGCCTTAAGATTCCTTTTGACGTGCCAGTAATTTCATATGGCCTCGCACGCGTCCTCTCATCAGGGACAACGAACAAGCATTGGCGTCTTTCTTGGACTACATCAGGCTTCCCCACCAACCATTGTGGTGTTACACTCGCAGCTTACGACATCCACACAGTAGACGTAGATGAATTTCTCGTATGTATAACCTACTCGATCTCTGGACAGGAATTATCGACAGTCAAGGCGGGAGAGACGTGACGAGCCTAAATTCTCCAAGCTCAAGGCTGGAAACATCAAGCTCCAGCTTAGAAGCTTCAAGCTCAAGCCAAATCTGGAACTACTATCAAAACAATGATGAGAACATGTGAAAATGAAGGAAGGCTTGAGGTGAAGTCCAAAACCCTAAGCTTAAAAAAATAGGGTTGAGCCTCTAAGCTTGTACTCGCCACGATTGCCTGGTTGGAAAATCGTTTCCTCCACTTGAACCCTTTACGAGACGTCTCCCAAGGAGTTCACTCAACTTTTTAGCAACGTTAGAAAAGTGTTCGCTGCTAACGTTGCTCAGCGATTTAGCCGCTCCCAACGTCATCGATCATGGAGACGACGGAGACTTTTCTGCAGGGCCTGGATGGATCACGCTCCAAGTCGCTCTGGTCGCCCAAGAGGGGAAGAGACGCATCAGGCCAGGAAATCCCTGTAGTTTCACCCAGAACTTCGAGCAGAAGAGAATTAGGCACGCTTGGGAGTACAAAAAATTGCATTATTCGCAAAGACGAGAAGGAAACTGTTAACCTTCCGACAACTTTCTCCTTTGTGTTTGTACCCGTGCATAAGGAAGAGCGAGTGTGTCTTGGTGGGCATGCGAGGCCTGGATTGCGCCTGTGACCGAACTCTATAAGTAAATTGTAGTATGACGTGGGACAACAAGACGCAGCCACACATGTTGCACAACCTGGGAAAGAAGTCGAACTTTTGTATCTTGATTTTGGCTCGTTCGTCATTTTTGCAATCACCTGAGTGACGCAGTCGCCTTCCAACCTCACCAAGATTATCCCCTCTGCGCAAATTGAACGCGGGCCCCATTGCTGCACACACGTCGAGGAAAGGCAGTGAGATAAGAAGGTGAACAAAATTGGCATTCTTTGCTGAACTTTCTCGCCCGATTTCACTTAAGCCCGTCAGTCATGCTCCAGCAATGACATCACTAACCGCGCGCTAACTGCTTCAAGACCAGTCGACGAGGGGGGAATTAGAGATGTGAAAGCTTTGGCACGGGCCTAATGAGACCGAGTGTGAAGAACTAATTTCGTTTCCCATCTCTGTAACGATCTTTCCAGCGGAGGAGAAGTTGAGATTGCTGGCTGAACAATGCAAAGACGCGTGACGACAAACACACACGCTGTGATCCTGCCAGAGAAATAGGGCGCAGATTTTCTCAGCCCAGCTGTGCCAAGCTGGAGAGGGTCCGACAAAGTACCGCTGCAAACAAGGTGGCCTCCGAAGCACGGCCAGGACAAGACGCTGCAGCAAAAGTGCAGATTATGGAGACAGATCTGTGGCAATGCTCAACCACTGAGGACAGAAGTTTCTTGGCAGACAAATTTCGTTGTCTTGGCAAATTCACCAACAAGTGGGGCGTTGGCGGTCACGTTTCACGCCAAGCGCATGCAGCAAGGGACCGAGTAGTCAGTAAATAAATGCAGGTTGTTTTGGAAATTTTGAGAGTTTTGGCATCTTAGCGCACGTCGTCATTTTCATTTTAAATTACACATTGTGCTATATAACGTTTATTAAGTGGCAGTGGCAGAGTCACTCGAACTATTTCGTTTTTTTCTTCCTTCTCCAGTCAAGTTTTCGTGCCACTTTCTTTCAATGGATGCTTGACTTCGTGAAACAAGTTGGTTCCCCTTCAAGAGGGGACATTTCCATGACATACCAACTGTTTGTCACTAATTTTGCTTCACCCTGTAATCAATTGCGAAGGAGTAACTAGTGTCTGTCTATGAAGTGGCCGTCCCCACGCTTCTTTCTTTCTTACTGTGCGTTCAATCATTCATTTCCTTACACTTAGCACACGTTGGCATATCTATGCATATCATACGCACGCCATGCCAAGGGTAAGGAGGAAGGTGGTGGAGGTGGACTAAATAAGTGCGTGAAGGTAAAGAGATAATGATCCCCACTCTCCATCTTCACATCCATCGTGTGTGTGTGTGTGCGCTCGTAGGCACGTACGCACGCGCGCACGCACTCTATGAGTACGCGCACATGCACGCATTCACTTTGGCTACTCCGTACACGTCCTCGCAGTACAACAGTGCGTGTGTAAGTGAGAGAGAGAGAGAGAGCTGAGGTTCAACGACGCACGATTAGGCAAGTGGAGCAGGCTAGTGAGTCTACCGTGTGGGTGCGCACCTGCCTGCCTGCCCCGGCTGCCCGCCCGCCCGTCCGCCTGCTCGTCGCACTGCCTCGCAGGCTGCGTATCTGCCTACCTCTCAACCAACTCCGTGCGTATTTGCGTCAAATGAATCCCACTCTCACTGGACACAGCGCGTTCCATTACTACTCCCGTGCTGATGATCTTTTCTGGTGAATGCTCTGATTTCTCCTCTGAGAAGCTAGTGTATGAAAAAAAGTTCTCACTTCTGCGTGCTGCAGAGGCAGCATCAGCAAGCACGATTTTCTCACAGTCATCGAGAAATCTGCGTCTACTCGAGTGCTGCTCTAAAAGAATCCATAACAGGCCCTCGTGGACTCTTCGAGACTCTTCCAGACTCTAGCACCGCCTCCACACTCTGCTGGGCAGAAGAAAAGACTAACAGGAAGATGAGCTGAGCCACTCAGGCAGGCCAGGGCACGAAGGCCCTGGGCCTCTCGAATAAGGCAGAGTCAGGATTTGAATCAGCTTTGAGTCTCCATCAGAAAGGGGTTTATTCCTCGATTCAGATTCATGGTCACAGTCAGAGATTCCAATCGTGGGTTTCAACAGTAATCCCGAGAGAGAAATGTACTTCTTTCTGGTTTTGTGCCAGAGACTATTGAGGTCTCCTGAGGGATTCTTTAAACCGGTGTCCAAATCCCAGGTGTGACTCTTGTGGTTCAGATTCAGCCACTGTAATCTGAATCAGATTCTCAGCCCATTTTTGCCAGTATTTCCAAGGTGTCGTGCACGACCTGCGAAATTGATCTCATGACTGCCAGCGCGCCAACGTGGCAATTGGCACGATCTGCAACTTGCATTAGGATAGTGTAGAATCCGAGTGGGCCTCGTCTGGCAGGCCAAGGAGGCCCCTCTGTGGGCAAGCAAGCAAGCAAGCAAACGCGATTTCTTTTTCTTCCACAGACGTTCAAGCTGCTTGTGTGGAGAAAGTGAAGTATTTCTGTGCGCACGCGCACGAGCGCGCCAGCACTCAGCGCGTGTCACCACGAGCGATGCCAAAATTGGGCTGATGGAGAATGGCTGGGGGCGAAAGGGTAAACGCGCCAAGCGCATAAATTGGGGACTCGCAGGTAATGAAAATGCAGAGAGGCACACACAGAAAAAGTGCGGGTCCACACGCATGTGTGAGGGTTGAGGTGGGCCTGCTGCTCCACCTTAAGTGAATGCTTTCGTGCTCAATTTGATGCCGCTGCTGGACTGTAATCGAGCAGCCCTCACTGACATCTTGCTTCTCCAGACATTTACGTCGTCCAGAAGGAGAAAGTGACTCTGGTTGTGCATTACGTCTCTTCTCAGACCGCTCATTTTTTTTTTCTTGAGCGGGGTCATTATTTGTGCTGACTTTTCTAGAATGGACGCCTCAAACGTGCCAAGTCATCAGGACGTTTAATTCAGCGGAGCAAAGCGCTGGACGAGAAGTCGTGCAATTTCATTGTAGCACAGTGGCTAAATCGCCAGTTAACTAAAATTCGTCGAAAAATTGAAAACCTGGTTGTGGGGATAAAAAGTACCGGCCGAAATGCCACGGGCCAGTTTGTTTCATTGCAGTAAAGTCACTTCGTAGCAAGTCAAGATTTTCTTCAACTACTTGAGTCGCACGCAAAATCTGAGTGTAAAGTGATGCCCACTGACGTGTGTCATGTACAGAGATGCCCACAGCAAGTGACTGGAGTCAAGTGCTTTCACCTTGCATACTTGAAAAGGTCGATTTTACCCTTCACTTGGGGTCCTTGGGGGAAGCCAGCAAAGTCTGTACGTGACCAACCTTACGTGATGGAGAACCGGGCCAAGGACGTGGATGACGTTACGAAATTGTCGGCACTGCGGTTTCAGACCTGCCACTGGTGTCAGCCAAGTGACCAATAGTCAGTAGTCGCCAATCTGGTAAACCGGGATGTGAAGTCACCATCGACCCAAACTCGTCTGATGACTCAATCTTATAAGTACATTGGACTAGTCACCACTTTGCACACCTCCCTAAGCTGACGACCGGAATTAACATAAAATAAGCTGAGCCTCGGCGATAAGGGAACAATGATGCATGTGGCCTTGTGCAAGCTGAACCATTGAGAGCTGTGCCAAAATGACTACAAAAGACTGCGAGATTGTCGTGAAAAGGTACTAAGGAGACAAGCAGGCAGGGGAGAAATTGAAGCACCCTGCACGTACGTAGACCTACGTTTCATTATCACCATGTCACAATCCTCCCCTCCAGCTAGCATGATGGAACACAATAATGTTACAGCATCTCCCGACGTCTCCCTGGTACGTGCTCCAGAGGCAAAGTCTTTGCCGTACCATTGATGAACTAGCATGCACCAGCCGCCAGCCGCCGGCCGGCCGGCCGCCAGCACAATCATGACGAGGAAAGAGAAAGACTTCATAAGTAGGCAAGATATTGGGAAATTTCCTTCATGCCCTGGCAGATTTCTCATGTTTCGAGCGGTCCTGAGAGGAACTGCAATAAATTGGCGACCCCCATCGCGTGATCCCTCGTGAGAAATCTCATCTCCGGACGATTATCCAAATGTCTTCTCAGTGGTCACCCTCACACGCACCGCAAGTTCGTGTCCAGGACATCTCACTCCACGCTGAAGAGCGTTTTCTCCAAAGAAGAATTGAATCGGATCAGACTCTCTGCTAACTTTCCCAGGACAAGACGAACGAGATCGAGGCACCGCCGAAGGCAGGAAAAGAAAATTTCTCAGGAAACTTTTTTTTTACCCCGTCCGGATATGCGGTGCTAAGAAGAAGAACAATAGGCCCAGATCCGGCATGTACGGTATGTACGGGGGTTTGCTGCATGTTCCAGGTCTCAACCCCTGCTCAGCTCAGTAATTACTACCTGGGTGAACTGCGTAACTACGTGCGCACTCGCAGCGCGGGAAGAAAAAACGCACACCTACCTAATAAGGGGAGGCTCAAAGTCAAACTATGTCGCAATGAAGCATAAGTCATGGCGGGAGCAGAGCCAACAAAAAGAAGATGAAATTAATTTTGAGCAATGATCCCTTGCACTCTTTTTCTTTGTTCTTGCTTGGCACGACTGCACCGCTATAGTGCGCTGGCTTTTAGACTTTGACGTATGCACTCATTGTTCTTCCTCAATATCGCTGAGGCGGATCCCTTATTGCTGGTCCTGTGACAAAGGAAAGTGAGAGAAATCATCTGTCTTCCTAAAAAAAAGAACCGATTTACTCTTCTTTTTTTGTCACCACCGCCTTTGATTTCCTTCCCTCCAAGATTATTTGCTCATGACGGAGGTTCAAGTTTGATTTCCACAATCATCATCTCATAAATAAGGGAGGCCTGCATGCATGATGTTGGGGGACCCCACGGGGATGTCGACGGGGGAGCTGGAGCCAAATAAGGGTTTGTTTTGTAAATAACTTGCTCTTTGGCTGGACTGATTGAGACCAAACTTGGCATGATTTTGGATCACCGGTTGCGTTATGGGGGTGGGTGGGGTCAGGGCTCCGATGCTGTGAAGGATGGGCGGAAGACCCATTTATATGTACATTTATATGAAAGTTGCTTATCGGTCCCCCGCTTCAGCGTTACGAGGGGTCAACCCTGCATTCAAAAAATTGCACACCCCAAATGATGTTTGTTATTGAAGAAGTTTGCACCAAGCCGAAAAAGCTATGCTTTAGATGTTGCTGTGCGTACCGAGAGCGCACGTGGAGGCGATGCACTTTTTGGTGATCTAGAATGGTCAAATGGCATCCTCCACAAACATGAGGGCACTTCAGGTCTTGCCATAGTCTCTCAGCTTTCACTTAGCGTCGTAAAAATTATGAGTAGAATGTTGGGGCACACCTGACTCAGTATATCGGCATAATCGAGTATAAGCCGCAATGTATACAATAAATATCTAGAGTTCGGGGTCATTCATGTTTTCCACCTGGAAATTGTGGCCCTCATTTTGTTTCTTGATGAGCATTTCAGGAAAAAGAATCAGACAAAACTTTGGTACATCTGCAGAATGGCCAAGCTGCGGGGTGCAAACTAGAGAAACGTCAGGTTGGGTTTTTTATGGCCGTCCAGTGCTGCAACATGACGTACGTCAAGACCGTCTGGGACTCAATGAATGAGTGCTTCCGCTCCCCTGCTTGGAGCGCCAGCCTCTGTGCTACAAGTTCTGGCAACTGCTGATGTCCATGTTGACCAAATGCGCATCACTGTCAGGAATTTGGTCTCCCAGACGTAGCTACAGGTGACTAACGACAGCATGTCATTCTCCACTGGCAAGATGTCCAATTCCTACATAGCCTGTTCAAGGCTACAGGCAAAGTGAATCCATCGGCTATCGACATGTCGGCACAACCATGGTACAGGGGTGGGTGGGGTGCAGAAGAGAGTGTACCTTAGTTCTGTAGTGGAAAGTCGAGCTGGAAGTTACGTTTGGTCATACCGAGGACCACAATGCAAGCACTACATAGACCGAACTGCCGGAGTTGCCTCAAATACAGTATGCGACATTGCCAAAAGTGAGTTGTGTGACTTGAGAGCCTGAGGCCGCACGCTTTTTGAAAGCTGCAAAGATGGCTCGTGTAGCATTAGTGTCAACAAAGCCAAATTTTTCGTGCTTTTACATATTGAACTCGTTTTTAAAGGTTAATCCACGCACAGCTTGAATACATAACGTTGCGTGAAGAAATATTTTTAAACACAAAATATTTCTTTTATACCCTTGACTTCTGCCATCTTCCTAGAGGAGATGGGGAAGCATGAGGTTCTTATATGGTATAGCGGGGATGCCTGCTTTTCATCACTTCACCCAGGTGGGCCGGTTGCCCACAAATTCTTCAAGATCTGGCCAAAAGAGTGTGACGATATTGTGGGCGGGCGGGCGGGCGGATGCGATTGCGCAGTCGCTACCAGCGCCAGTGATTTATATATATTTAGAATTGGACATGTTCCATTCTGAATTTTCTGTAGGTGCGTGGGAAGGCTGAAGGTGATGGTGACTGTCGAGTCTCCATGCTACGCGGTGAATGCAGGTTGTGGCTGTGCAGGGTGTCGCGCCACCGCTGCGATTAGACGACGGGCCAGGAAGTGGTGATGCTTCACTGTTAGTTCCGCACTCACGCACCAGTTGGCGCTGCTGGCACAGTCGGGTTCATCGTAGTGACGGAACAAACTTGAGGCATCAAGAAAGCGAATCAAGTAAGAAGAAAACTTTGAACAACTCTTCAGTACCAACTTCACGCTAGTAGCGCCATCTGGATGGCACCTTTGTCGCACCGCGACCCCGATGTACACTACATATGGGTGGGCGGGGGGAGGGGGCTGTCATAATCCTGGAGGAGGGGGAGGGAGGCGTGAGGTTGGCATTTTTGGCAGAGGAGCCTCACTCACTCCTCGTCTATTTCCTTTGCGAGGATGCAATTTGGCAATCGCCGGAAACATAAAATTGAGCAGCAAGCAGGTCCTCCGCGTGCGTGTTTGTGCGTGTGTCAGCGCCACTTAGTTACCTGCTCAATTTTCTTTTTTTGTTGAGGTCTTTTTCCTGCAACCGGATGGCTCTGAGCAGGGCCATTCGGGCATGGCTTTCAAAAGCAGCCGCCATGGAGGCAATGAAGAGGATGTCTGGGCCTGAAGTCAGGCGGACTCCCCTAATCTGAGGCTGTGCTGAGACGCTGAGGCGTCAGCAAATACCGTGCGGAAGAAGGAGTGAAGGAGCTTTGGACTAGCTCGGGACAGCGATTGAAGCCACCCGACGAAGAAGCCTCAACTTGAGGTGCTGCACTGTATGCAAGCTGTTCTTAGAGCATAACGTCATGTCATGTTGATAACGAACACGCGCAACTCCTATTGCTGTGACTCATGTGAAGACAACAGGGCTGCAGCGTGCAGAGAAAGTGCAACTGACTCTTTGTATGCATGTACCACGTTGATAAATCTACCCTTGGACCATTTCCTGAAAAATCTCAAAAGTCCTAGTCCTTTTTTAGCTAATTCAAATAAAGAGGTGAGAAAACAAACGGGGGGGGGGCAACTGTGGCGACCAGGGAAACACAAAGTAAAAGTAACGCGTTACTATTACATGGTAATTACGTAAAACACCTGGCTCACAGGCCCAAGGCGGCAATTGCCGGACCAACCCCTAGTAAAAATCTCTATTGACTCTTCCGTTCTGCAGAGGAAAACTCCAGGCAAAAAGTCCTAATAGGGCTCGAGATTTTAGGTGAAAAGTTTTGCAAGAATATATCATTTTCAGATGAATGAAAAGCGGCAAGATTGGTGGTCAAAGCAGCAAAGTAGGGCATATTTGCCGTGCGTCAATACTCATTTTTTCCGGTACAAAAGCATTTCTCTCATAATTTTACACAATTTTTCTCTCTAGTGTTATCATGAAGAGCCAGACAACTGTTCCCAAAAAACAGAAAATAGGAGTAGAAACAAATGATGGAGCCAAATTTGCCACGTAGAAGTTAATTTTGAAAATTACCCAAGTTCAAAATGTTCTGAAATCTGGCTTTGAGGCCTCAAATAGCTGTGACAGTTACAGACCAGATAGGCTGGACACACTGAGGATGCCAGTTGCAGGCAAGATCTGCATGGTCAGAACGCTGCACATTGTGCAGTGCTCCTGTATGCACATGCGACCACTGGACAATACAGTAGAACCTGTTTCTAGTGAGAACTTTGGCCAGCAGCAGAAACTGACACTGCATGAGGCTTCTACTGCATAAGTGGATGTCTGATTCAATACCATGAGAGAGCGGCACTTTGAGCAGGATGGCACTTTATTTGTGGAGGGGAAAACTGCCACCGTTTAGGTGATAATGTTCCATACTCAATATTTTGGGTGAATCCCCTCTAGTCTTACTTATTGTTATTGTGTTACCGCCCTGAGGCCGTGGTCGCTAATGAGTGTGTCGTGCAAGGAGAGACCTCGTATGATCTTATCAAGGAAGAGAGAGAAGAAAAACTTCAACGTCGCTACCGTCAAAACATTCTCTCTTTCCCCGCCAAGACTGATCGTGCTGAAGGACATTGGTAGAGACGCGGAACGAAGTACAACGTTATGGGGCGCCCGCCTCGCCCGCCTCGCCCGCCCTCGTCATCCTTCCCCATTTCTTAGAAGACTTGGCCGGACAAAGGTTGGGGTTCTCCCGTCCCTCCACTTTGTCACACCGGGTGGCACGAAAGAAGAAACCGTGGGACGTGGACGACAAAGGATGTGTGGGGAAGCAACTTTAGTGGGTAAAAGTCATCCTGCGTACACAACGTTGGGGGCGTTGCAGTCGGGGGGGGGGGGGGGGGGG
>JAAUXU010082695.1_pt1 | contig 23425 bp, 23 predicted proteins | sample 7278151 | NCBI WGS metagenome assembly JAAUXU01 (sample SAMN14350113, study PRJNA611818) | marine sediment metagenome | isolation source: surface marine sediment (1.8m) | place: French Polynesia: Moorea | collected 2018-08 | reverse complement strand
TGTCTTTCTTCATGAGAACCTTAAAAAGTCACGCAATCCTCAAAGAATTTCTGAAGCAATGCAATAAATTAAAACATTCAGAAGTTTATTGATTCAGAGTAAGTTGTAGATGTAACCCCAGTGGCTCTTGGGCCGGGCCGATTTCAATTCGGCCCAGCCCAACCCGAACCGCAAAAAGTCGGCTCTTGCCCACCACTACAGGTGACCTTTTTCCGCCAGTCGGCCTCCTCGGCCCTGGCTGCCGTCCGGCCCGGGTGGCAGATGGCGAAGTGTGCGCGGGTCAAGCTGCGCTGTCCATGTGAGACCACTTGGAGACATACGGACAATGAGCACTCGCGTATCTTATTGTCTTTGGGGAGCGAGAGAGCTCTATAACACATAAACAGCCCGCGAGTGTCCCCAAGGCTCTCTGCCCTGTCAGTTCTCAAGGTCTCCCCCAGCCTCACCACATTGACCGCGAAGCCTCGCAGCCTCGGAAAGAAGAAAAAAAAAGAAAGGGAAATCGAGGCTTATGGTACAAAAAAGAGAAAAATTCGCCAACAAGCAGAAAAAGAGGGGATAAGTGGATACTGGAAGGAAATGAAGACGTCTCCTGCTCTGCATCTCGCCTTCTTTCCGAGATCCGATGCAAGAATAGATTCCTCTTCAGCTCTTTATCCCTAAACCGCATTCGTGTGTGTGTGTGTGTGAAGTGTCGAAGGGTCTTCCTCTGTGTGTGAGGTGTTTGTTGAGGTCCTCGTACGTCGGGTTGACGTACTCGGGTTCCGGATTGATGTGACTCAGTGTGTGTTCATTTGCACATGTGTGGGGTGCTTCATTATACCTGCTGGTGAATGTGTGTGAGGTGATTCAGTGCGTATTTATTTGCACATGTGTGAGGCAGCTCAGTGTGTGCGTGTGAGGCTTTTCTGGCTTGTGTGTAGGTGTTCTCTCGTGGTTATCAGGGTGTGCGTGCGTGCGTGCGTGCGTGCGTGCGTGCGTGCGGCCACGCTGTGCAGTCCATTGAATTTGACTGTGCTGGGATCCCGCGACTGCATTGAGGGAGTTTGTATTCCTGTTACGAAGTCGCTCATTGAGGACTTCAGATTTGCCATCGGAGAGGCTTTTCTTGTCATCGTTCAAGCTAGGAAAGTCTGATTTCTCGTCTTTCTTCCCAAAAGACATGGCTGAATTTGAGAAAGACTTTGTGTGGAGTCCGAGTGATATCGAGTGCGACATCACTTGACCAGATTGAATGAGAAAGATTGGAGTCGAGTTCTCGTTTCCCATAAAAAGTGATGCAGCTTTTTTTTTTTAAAAAAAAAAAACGACTAAGACGGAAAAATTCCTTCTTTCCTGTGTTTGATCATGCATTGTAATCTAATTCTTTTCTTCAATTCGGAAAAGTCTTTTGTGCGTAAAGAGTTTCTGTGTGCATAGAGGTCTTTTGTTTATTGTTGTGTTGTGTGTAAAAATAGTTGTGTGTGTATATATATATTAGACTGGCTTGAAAAGGGGTCAATTTGGGGGTGATCTGAGTGCTCGTGGAGTTCCTTACCTGTGGTCACGTCATGAAGATGCGTAGTCAAGGACTGAAAAGTCAAGTTAGTCAACAACTTTGAAATGTTTTTCGATGCTTCCGGCCAAGCATGAACTAAAACCTTATCTGTTCATTAGACTGCTGGAACGAAGCATTTGCAAGTTAACTGACATTTCAAGTTCGAGGCCGTAGATCAAACGTCCTCAGGTAAAGTGACGGCAAACATTTATAAGTGCTGCGAGGCAAAGCTGAAGCGCACTTGTCCTTTCGTTACTTTCAGTCGACTACGCAGTCTTCAAGTAGCAAATTTTATACGTCCCGGTGGAATTGCAATTTTGGACCTAGCCTAGGAGGACATATTTAGTATTTTGTGTGTGGTTGTTCTGTGTGTCAATAGTTACCGCGTGTACAGGGTGTGCAAGAACACTCGGGGTGGTGCAGTAATGTGGTCGGCAATGCTTTATGAGGTGAGTTTCAGCAGGGTGTTCCTCGCGAACACCCTTAATAATGAAGCTTAATAATGAAGCTTAATAATGCGTTAGGCACAAGAAAATAGTCCCTAAGAAAATAGTCAAAGTGCCTGAGCCAGAGAGGAGGAGGTGCTGCACGTTGGACTTGCTCTGGCAAGAGATGGACCTCGACTGTGACATCACAGGCGTGTCCGTCACCAGACTGAGCAACATCCCGAACACGTGGACTCCTCCATGGAGTCACCAAAGGTCACGTCCAGAACCTTCCTCATAGCGCTATATTAATAGTGACCACTTAGGAGTAATTACTAATCTAGTTAATGGTGAAATCTCTGCTTGTGCCGTCGAAGCCATGGCGACATTTATGCCCCGAGTGATGATGCTGACGCACCCTGTACGAGGAAGGTCTTCTGTGTGTACAGTCGATCTCCGATAAAGACAACTCGTCCGTCAGCGGGAAAAAGTTGACCATGTGGGAGGTGTTGACTGTATCAAAGGTGCATTTGGGGAACAACTGCAAAAGCGCCTTTCCAGACAATGATCACGCTGCTGCTCGTCAAGTCCAACAGATGCGTCGTCGTCTCCTCGTTCGTCTGACTGATGTTTTTGCCGGGCTCGAGGTTGGGGATGACGTCGTCCATGATCAGAGCCAAGCAGTAGTAGCTGTAGCACCGGTCGACTGCAATTTCAGCTGAATCGAGTGGTGTAGTTGACTCCCTCGAGGTGTCTGACAGCAGCTGAGGTGAGCTGAGGCCTGCTTCTGGTGCGTCTGACTGATTCCTCTGTACTTTTCATATGTGTATTTGCCTCTCATGTGTGTAGTTGTGGTGTGAACGCCAGCGTCCACAAGCCCCGGGTACATGGGGAGACAAGTCCTCAACCCACTGTGGGTACCTGGCCCACTACAAAGTCCAGACCCATGAATTATTTTGAGTGCTTTGAAGCAAACGCTTCTGCAGCAGCGTGCCAAGAATAAGAAAAACCTTGCAAAAGCTCTTGGGAGCCCCACAAATCTGTTGTTTGTTTGTGTGTCCGTCTGTCCTTGTTTGAACTGTGTGTTCGTGTTCTGCTGCTCAGAAAATTGCATTCCACGTTCACATTATTCAATTCTGCGTGTGCTGCATAGACCAGAGCTGTGGACTTTTCACTGAATTTCCACTCAAAATGCTTATAGTGTAGATACATAAGCTATTCTGTGGAGAAATGGGGTAGAAATTTAAATTAACCATTGCTGCGGCTGCACCAACTTTAGCCATGACACAGTTTGAAGGGTTATTAGGAAACTTTTCAAGTGCATTTGTCTAGTGGAGACTCCTGAACGAGTCAGACTTCTTTGCAGCATTTTTCTCGCTCTTATTGATTTGCCCAACTTTGCCGCCCTTGTGTTGTTTTTACTCCTTTCCCACCTTTATCAGTGCTCTGAAATTAATTGTGATTGCCCAAAGCCAGGGTGGATCAGAAATATTGCGCAGGAACAACAGGGTGAGAGGCCCTCCAGCCATGCTTTTCTCTTGCTGTGCCTCAGTGCAGATGACGGATAAAAACTCTGTGGAGACTTTGAAGAAAAAGCAAACAGACAGACGCACTTTCGATCACAACTCTAAGAAAACAAGTAAGCAAAACAAACTGCTGCTCGACCCCTATTTGTTCCTATTCTTCCCTACAGACCAGACTTAGGTGGGGTCCAAAGAAAATGGCAGATTTCCCTGGTGTTTCCCTGGACAATTCAGCTGGTCACTGAAATCAAGACCAGTTGCACACGACCTTGGGACACATGACGAACATTTCAACACGTGTCTCAGGCAATTTTTCAAGTGTCCAGACTTTGGGGGAAATTTCAGGACATCCACATCAAACCATACTTGTTCTATACTTCTAAGCTGTAAATGACCACAACCAGGTGAAAAAAGTGACCCCAAAATGATGGGACACCAAAATTGGCGTGAAATTTTGCTGGTTGTTCGTACCTTGGACGGTTACTTCTGCACCACCCTGTACGAATTTGGTAGTGCAGTCGACTTATTGACCACACTGTGGCGTTCCATTCAAGTTCGAAGACCGAGACAAAGTCACAAAAGGCGCGGTTCGACTCGCCACTTTCACGTGCATCTATCGACCAAGGACGTGCAGCTGAAGTGGGCCTGAAGTGCAGCAGACGGACGCGTTCAGACGCTCGCCGTGCGCAATGTTTCGCCATTCCACCCGCTAGTGATGATGCGAGCCAGGAGTGTTCGGGCCAACGGGGAACAGGGACTTCAGAGGCCCAACATTATTCAGTGCTATCCTTCTGTGTTCGTCCAGAAAACTCTGTCCACAGGCTACCAATTGCTTCAGAAGAGTCAGGCTCTTTGCCATGGTTTGCTCGATTCGGCCCATTCTACCTCTAAGCCAAAATCAGAGAAAAGACCAACAGCTCAGGCTTGCGGCTCAGTTCATCATGAGTCACAACTGCTTGAGAAAGGCTCCTTCGTGACTGCTTTACATGCACTGTGTATTATGACTATTTTCATTGCTACAGCCCCACACACAACAGCAGCATCACTACAGCTCCTCCATCAGTCATGTCAGCTGACAGTCTCAGGAGGTTTCAGCCTGAACCATCTGTCCTTTTTCTACTTGTCTGATTAAGTTGATGAAAGTTTGAGACCAAGCTCAGGCCTTTGGAACATCACTATGTCGGACAAGAAGAGCCTGCAGTTTGTCCGCCCACCCACCCGCCAGCCAGCCAGCCCGCCTGCCAGCCAGCCTGCCTGCCGGCACTCGACAAACACATGTCTGTACTCAGCCTAACTGCCCTAAAATGCACACAGAGGGAGTTTTCCTCGCAGTAAGTGCGTGATGGGGTCAAATATTTACCCTCACTCCTATATATATTGTCTGAAATTCGATATTGTGGGAAAAGAAAGTGAAGCAACGAGGCCCCCAATTATGTACTCACCAGCATAAAATAAAGCAAGTTCGGTCATGCGTGAACCTTTGGAAATCTTTTTACTTTCAGAGGAGAAAAAAGTTTAGCTCTTCCAGATGGGGAAACCCTATTAGAGCTTCCTGTATCTGTAAGGTCTAAAAAAATGTTGTTCCTCCAATTGACTGACTCCCCCCCCCCCCAAGAAGAAAAGTGAGGCCGATTCAAGCCGAAACCGGCCGAGGCTGTCAGCTGACACAAGTGATGAGCAGTAATGATGATCATGATGATGATGCAATACTTGTACTGACGACATTGACAATAATGGTGCATAGTGCAAGCTATTTAAGAAAGTCATAAATGAGCCTTTCTCAAGCAGTTCTGACTCATGATGAACTGAGCCGCAAGCCTGAGCTGTTGGCCCATTCTACCTCCAAGCCAAAATCAGAGAAAAGCCCGAGTCGAGCAAACCATAGCAAAGAGCCTGACTCTTCTGACGAAATGAGTTTTGGACGAAAATCTGGCCAAGGGCCTGAGTATGAATGTGCAGAAGGATGTTATTCACACAGCGCAGAATAGAACAGAGCTATTGTAAAATGATAGTTTCAAGTTGGCCCTCCTATTTGTTGGAGTTGGGCCCGAGAGTCTTGGGCCCGCGTCACCACTAGTTGCCTGAGCTGGGGAAACACATGCTCCGGCTCATCACTGTGGGGGATTTCGTACAATCCTCGGCAATTTATTTAGTACCCAACCCAAAGAAGCAGATGTTTTGGGGACTGCTGAGCCTTGGCAGGCAGAACTGGGGAAAGTCAAACCTTGTCTGCATATTTTGCAACATTTATGTCTATCAGGTCAAATATCAAGTTCAAGACAGGTGGGAAATCGCCCTAAGCACTGCCAGATCCGTGGAAAGTTGTTTTTTTAGGCCGGCTCAGAGAAAAGGATGAATAGCGGAGTCGTTTAAGTAAATGGTGTTTGCAGGAAAGTTGGAAAGTTTACTTTCTACCACGTTAAATTCTTCCTGCGCCCTCGCATATTGGACTTATTTAGAAAGTTTCTAATATAATTTGCTAGCAGGAGGGTAAGCAAAGGCCTTCACATTTTGATAGCGTCTCAGGGGAAGACGGGATGTATTGGCAAGGCCATAACACTGGCCTTGTTCTAAGGCCATCGCACGCTGGCCTTGTTTTAAGCCCGAGTGTGAGCAGTGTCTCTTGTAATTTATAACCGCTATTATACACCGTGGCCGCTTTGGCAGTTGACTCTAATTATTATGCAATTTGTCTTGTGTGACGACCAAGGTCGCAAGGCCGCAAGGCCACGAGCAAAGGCTGTTGCAACATAATGGGGTCATCAGAGGACAGTCGACGTTCGATTTGGCCAAGTCGTGAGGACGCCAGACCTCAGGGTGGGCAAGGAAAAATGCCTTGAATCATTGGCCTTTACCAACCTGTAATTCTAGGACAATTTTGCACTGGTCTTCGCCATTTCAGACAGTTATCGGCCTTTATAAACATCTCACACGTGGAGGCAATTTATCAGTGCCCACCTCAAAAACAATTGCTATTAGGCTTTGACAAGGTAAACATTGAAACACCATCAGTGAATACAAGCTAAGGCAATTGTAACGGCCTTGGCCCGTTTGTAGATTCCAAAAAGAGTCATTTTTATTGGCCTTTACCAAGCCAGAGGTCGAAACAGTCATCACCACCCGGTAGATTGAGACAGTAAACGAGCCTTCACCTCCCTGTACAAAGTGATTTAGTCAGCTTCTTATGAAAACTGCCTCCTCAGGGTCTCGGAGTCCTTCGAGACATCATGCACAGTTGTCAATTTTGTTGTGCATGACTTAAATTTGAGTAAAAAAGCTACAAAAATTATGCTTTCTTGGTATAGCATGCAAAAGAAACCCCTGAGACTTTGACGAAATGGACGAGGTTGCAACAGAAGGTGAATCAGTTGCTCTGCACAATGGGGTGATCTGACTTTTGGGCATTTTGGGCACTGCACCTGCAACGTTCACATCTTTGGGGGCCTTGATGTGAGATGGGGCCCAGTTTTTTGGACTGCCCCCCCCCCCCAAAAAAAAGGGTTACCGAGCTGTGGGTGCTGGTCCAGCGAGCCTCAATGAAGGACTGACCTGAACAAAGGACTAGCGAACAGCTTTTCTTAATCTCTTGTCAACGGTTGACCTATTATAAATTTGGAGCTTTAGAAGAAATGAAGCATTTTTTGCGTTCCTGCATCATGAACACAGAAGTCTTGAATGGCTCAAAGTTGTACCAGTGCTGCTATGTTGAAATCACTAATTCTTTAAATGACTGAAGACAATTGATACGAGTGAAGGTTTGAATTTCTGTTTTCATCATTTCAAATGGATATGAAATGTGAAAAGTTTTGAAAGCATTTTCTGATTTTCCAAGAGAGTCTGACTGCAGAACCAGTCCCAAGCTCTGCTGCTGAAGGCGATCTTGATGCAGTGGGACGGGTTTGGTGGACGCTTGGAGCAACTCGAGAAGACAGCCAAATACTATACACCCTGTACGTTGGTCCTACGGAAGGTAGCTGACAGACATAGCAGAGCACTCAATGAGTGAGCAGAAAGTGAACAACTTAGATTAAAACAGAAATTAAAGGGGGCCAGAACAGGGTGCCCTCAGACGAGAAAGCAATGTTCAAACGCGCCCTTATGTTTCTCAAGCTGACTTAATTGTAGCCCCTGTGTTTGCCAAATAGAGTCTCAACTGTTCCACAAACAAGGCAAAGGTTATTAACACATACAATTTATTGGTTTTTCTTTTTGCTAATCCTTCTACTGCTGTCCTGACAAAATGTAACGTGAATGAGTGTGGTTTCTTTAGTTCTGTCACATTTCAGAATCGACCCCTTGAATGTCTGAGCTCGCAGAGCCCCTCCAGGGCTCCTCCTCGTCGGCGTCGTTGCTCGAACAGCAGCAGCAACAGCAACCACAGCAGTCCGGAGTTGCTCCCCCGGCGCAGCCGCAGCCGCAGCCACAGCCACAGCCACAGCCACAGCCACAGCCACAGCCACAGCCGCAGCCGCAGTCGCAGTCGCAGTCGCAGTCGCAGTCGCAGTCGCAGTCGCAGTCGCAGCCGCAGCCACAGCCACAACCGCAGCAGCAGCCGCAGCCACAACTGTCGCACCCGCACCTGCAGCAGCAGCTGGGGAGGCTGACCCCGAGGGAGTCGTCCTCATCTTTGGTCGGGGTTGGCGCCCGGAACGAACTGCACAGAAGTCTGACCCCGGGTGGGCCTTCCGTGGCCTCGCTCGAGCTGTCTGCGGCCTCCAGGATGTCCAGCCTCTACCCGGAGATGCGCTTCTCCTGGGAGATCAAGTCGGTGGACGCGCTCTTCTGCAACGGCATGACCAGGTGAGCCGGTCAACTCGTACTTCTGATATGTCCTCCATGTCCTTCTGCACCTATGCTCTCCAATCTGTTCCAGAGTGGGAGACCTCAATCGCGAGGCCATCCTGCAGAGCCTCAAGGAGAACGACGCCAGCGTCTTCAAGGATGAGGCCAACAAGGGGCTCTTCAAGGACAAAAAGTTCTGCAAAGAAGTATGTGTTAATACTGTTCGTGCCTCTGTCAGCACAGCATGTGTACGAGTACGTCAATGTGAACATATTGGGTCACATTTATATGATGAATGCTCCAGCTTTGGGTGTCACTGACGTTAGGCCAGACAGCAACCTTAGACAGCTTTCTAACCAGTTCCCTGCCACTCAAGAGGATCCAGTGAACTAGAAGTAGTCTGAGCCCTTTTTGAGGGTAGGGATGGACAAATTCCGCTGCAAGTTGACTCGAGTCGAGGCAAATCAGTCCGGACTGGATCAAGCCTCAAGTTGACCCAATGCTAAAAACACCAGGACAATGATTGGAAAGTAAAGAGAAATGTCCACGTGTTGACTCGAGCTTTGGCCCGAACAGGTTCCATCCAGGTTTGTTGATGAGCCCCAATATTGTTAAATTGCTCCAGGAGGGTTGATGACGGTTTTGCTTTGACCGAATTCGGGCTGGCGACCCGCCTTGGCCCGAAGCCGACCTTGACTCGAGTCAAGTTGCCATCACTAGTCTGAGCTTGGCTGACTCGTAGAACTTGAGCTCGGTTACTCAAGATCTGATAGCGGTGAAACATTTTTTCCGCTACGACCACCAGAACAAGATGAATGCTGAGAAAGTTCTTGTCTCTCTCCTCAGGTCGCAGCTGCCATCGTTGAACACACACAGAAGTTCGAGATGGTCGAGGAGCTCATTGAATTCCTGGCCTCCGCCTCAGAGGAGACGAGGTCTGGCAACCCTTCCAGTATTTGATATTCGACCAGGGCGCCAACTTTTTGGCATTCTTTGGCACTTTTTTTTTCTTCTTCCAGATCCAATGTCGACGCGACGATTCGCGAGTGTTTGTCTCGTTCGGTTAAGACGGAGGACGAGCGTCTGGTCTTGGCCATCCTCTCCAACTTCTACAACAACAAGAAGGTGAAGACATTGACGGACACCAGCGAGTTGGTGGAGCACGCCGTATTCGCTGCTGCCGTGGAGGAGAACTCGGCAGTGCTCAACTGCATACTCAAGTGGAGTCAAGTAAGGCATCGTGAACACTGTCGTCTCCGCCCTGATCAGCTCAGTGACGACGTTCAAGAACTCTTTCTTCTTGTTTGTTCAGGGTCGTTGCGGCAGCAATCGAGGCCGCAAGTTCGGGGGAAAGGCCGGCGCGGCTGGTCTGGGTGGCGGCGGCGGCTTGTTGGGCGGCCCCAAGGTCAACAGCAGCGCCATGTTGCATGCGGCCAAGAAGAACGACTACGAGAGAGTCAAGGTCAGTGCTACTTCGAGTCTTTGCCCGCGGCTCGAAGGCTTGAAGCCATTTCCAGCCAGTCCGACGCTGTGCGATGAAGAAAGTATTGACAGTCAAACCTTGATTTAGCGATTTCCAAATCGACGGTAATTCTTGATTATTCACCTGACTTTTTTTCTGTTTTCAACACAGTACTCGATTTAACGATATTCTCCATTTGGCGACATCTTGACGAATCATACTGTTAAATGGGGAGTCCACTGTACCCAAGTAGCAGCATGAAGAGCTTCAACCGAAATCACTTCAGCAATTGCTTGAAAGATTTATTGAAATTACCCATTAAGTTGAAAAGTTTCACTGGAAATTACTCAAGCAAATTCCCCGTCCAATTCAAGTAATATGACAAAGATGTCCGGAAACAACTTTCCGGTGATTCAAAAGAGATCAAATCAAAACAGACTAAACCCAAAAATTACAAAAGAAAGAATGATTTTTAAGTCATCGCAAGTTTCAGAAACTTCTTTTTGCGTAAGTTTTGAAAATTGCTTTTCCTTACGTCCCTGAAGAGCCCTTCTCAATTGGTACCACCAGTAGCAAAGCTCCGCAAGTTTTGCGCCAAATCCCCGCGCAAAGATGGACTCCCGGAGCACGTCCATGAGCATCAGGCCTCAAAAGACCAACGCCGGTGGAAAAGTGAGCCCAACGTGACCAGCTGCTGCAAGTCCACTGAAAGGAGGACTTTCTAGCCCCTCCGCACCCGTCCCCAGGGGAGGGGAGGGGGGACAAGCACAACGTCGACGTCACCCTGTACTACATGGGAGTGTGCAACTGCACTGTGTTGGCAGCAACACCTTGCCAGGCTAATTCAATTGATTATCGGATGTTCTGTGCATATTTTATCGACATCGTGAAGTCGTCTTACCTGCGGTACCTGTGTGTTTGTGTGTGCGCGCGCGCGCCACTTGAGCTCGCGTTGGCAACTCCTGACCCACTTCTGTGCTCGGCTGAGCCAACATTTGAATATTTGAAATTTCTCCAGCTCCTTTGCCAGGAACAAGAACCAGAGATGTGTGAAATTGAATTGGTTCGTTGCGGAATTTTCCTCAGTCGTCGCTCTAAAAGATTAAAATTCCAGCCTGGTTCAAACTTGGAGTCACTGTGATCGCAGAAATAGGGGTCCTCAAACACTGAGACTGTGCAATCACTCTAATTAACGGCCCTGAGGCCTCAGGAGGGCCTCGCTCAAGGCCTCACAAAAGCTGTGACCTCTGCCCCATCTGCCTGGGCCTGAGTGACACGTGCACCACTGTGACTTGGACGTGGGTGGGTCCAACACCAGGACAGGTGGACAGTGGTGGTGACAGCAGCTGGTGGCAAAGTCATTGTTGACCTCAGTTGATCGCCGATGCGTACTGAACGATCATCGACCAACCGCACAAGCGCACTGCAAACATTTTTAATAGACCACAAGCGTGCTCACTGCAAAGTTGCCGACAAACCAACCACAATTGCTCTCGACGTGGGCCCAGCATGCCCAACTGTAAAGAGAGGCCTGATGAGGAGACAACTGCAAGGTTGAGCTTACCTTCAAAACACCCCATGAATTAACCATACATTTCTTCTCCTCCCTCCAGATCCTATTTCGCTATGGTTACCGCCTAGAGAGAATGGAGAAAATAACCGATCCGCTGAAGAGGATAGAACTCTTCAAAGCCATTACCAGGTATGTAATATTCTTAACTATGGTAGAGCCATCACCACCAAGGCAGCTGCCTTGGATACAGCAGGCCCCAAACTTGTTTGGTAACATCTCCAGCTATGGTAGAGCTACTTTGGTAGCCTCCCTGGATACAGCAGGGATCACACTTATTTGGTAATGTCTCCAGCTATGGTAGAGCCACGTTGGATACAGCAGGGCCCACACTTGTTTGGTAATGTCTCCAGCTACGGTAGAGCCACTTTGGATACAGCAGGGCCCACACTTGTTTGGTAATGTCTCCAGCTACGGTAGAGCCATCACCACCTAGGCAGCTTTCCTGGATACAGCAGGACCGACACTCTGACTCTAGCTGCAGATAACCTCTGTGTGCCTCCCTGCAATGCGAAATCGCGAAGATCAAGTTTTGCCCTCCCCTTGCTGAGAGTCGAGTGGTAAAATCTAAGCCATGGAAGTCGATGGTAAATTGCTTTCTCCTCACACGCCCACGTACTTGTGATAACTTTTTTTCCCTGCCCCATCTTTTTTTTGGCATCTTGGTCATTAGCGGACGAGCTCACGTTTGATTTATCGTGTGCCAAATGCACGCACGTCTGCCAAAAAGCATTTATCTCCCTACCAAATGTGTCCAGGGCAGAGTTTGAGCGAAATTTTGAATTCATGCGTTCATGCAGAAAAAGTATATTCTAGGCTTGAATACTGTCCACTTTATTCCTGCAGCCCAGCGTACATCATCGCCACGTTGGAGAACGTGAACGACGTCTCTTCGGAGTTCTTCTGTCCTGTCAAGAAGTGCTTCGAGTTCGCCTGCGAGGCCTCTACAAAGGCCAAGGCCACTCCAGAGTATAAGAGAGAATACCAAGAGATCGAACAAAGGTAGGCGAGAGAAAAGTCCGTGGCGCTCGTCAACAGGGTGGTTCAAGGAGCTCTTTACATTGGCATTTCAGAGTGCGTAAAGCGAGCCTGCGACTTGAAGCGCGCGCTTTGCGCCATTCAAGTGCAGCGTTGGTGGCTCAAAACACACTTTACACTACGTAAAGCTGACTTTTTTAGTGCAAAAGACCTTGGTGGCTTCCAACACTTTGCGCCATCATTACCGGAGATCCATCTTCGAGCAAAGTTTCTTCCAAACGCACTTTTTTGCGCCTCCTCGAGAGACGGAGTAATGGTCCGGGTTGTTTTGAGCCACCCTGTGCAATCCAACTCCGGCTCCCGAGCTGGGGTCATCACGGATGCGTTGACGCTCCCTAACAGAAGCAAACCCATGTTATGAAAGTTTAAAATCCAGGCAGAAGAATTTTCATGTAAATTGCCTGCTCATTGTAGTTGAGCTCGTGTGCGTGCGTGGCTGACTTGGCAGAATTTGCTCCATTGTATCTGGTCCTTAAGGACTGAGCTGATCTGCCAAGCAGAGGAATGGACAGAGTTGACAACAACTTGGTGTTGTAAAATGGACATTTTATGTTCTGACCTTAGGGCAGTTATTGGCACTGACGTCAGTGCCAGAGTCATTTCTCAATGTCCGTGACAAGAGAGATGAACTCGCCATGACTGCATAATATCCACTCCATGATAGGGATTCAACCCACTTCTGGAACCTGGGCTATGAATGCCAAGATCCAAGCCGCAGCAGTCACAATGCTGGGTACAAGCTGGCCAAGAGACTCAGGCCAACGGCGGATTGGGTCAAGAATCCAAAAGTCCTGTGCCACAAATTAGGTTGTTTGACCAGTGTCAAAAGTCTCAAAAAAAGGGCATGAATGCATCTCTGTTCTGTTGGAATGAGTGCATAAGATTTGCCAACAAATCAGACAATATTGCAACAAACCAGGCTTGTTGAGGCCTGGAGAGACCCAAACTCAAGTTGCTCAAGTGGTGCCAAACTCCAGCACTGACATTGGCATTGACTCGAGGTCCAACCGTGACTCAGAGTGTGCGACTGTTGTCCGGCTTGAGACTCAACTGGAATCGACTCCACCCCGAAGCCACCATTACCTTGATGACTCCGTACAATTGTGCAATTGCGCAGGACAAGAATGCTGCAGAGGCCGAATATGACGTCCTCTTTGTCAACGTTCGTCGTCTTGCAGGGGATGCAAAAGTGAGCGTGCAGTGGCCATAACAGAGGATAATGGATGGGCCTCGCGTCGACTCCATGCACTCTTTCTTCTTCTGGCGCGCGTGGCCACTGCGGAGAATGAGGGCTTTCTCCTCAAGTACTGGGATGACATGCACAGAAGCTGCACTGGAATGCAAAGGATCCTTTGTGACTGCAGTCGTCAAACTTGTGCTAGGCCACCGGGTTCACGTTGAAGGCGCGGGCAGGGCGGCCGACACCACAGTGGGGACGGGAGGGGATTCGGAGACCCACAAACAAGCCTGGATCATTTCAATGAAGTTCAGCTGTGTTCAAAGCAGACACTTTTTTCTTCACTGCATTCACACACTCCAAGGAGGATTTGGGATTCAGACACCAGACTAATTTGTAGCCATAGAGTTAACACTGTTTGAACTTGAGTCATCTGCCCAATTCATGGACCAGACTTATACATCATCCTGCAGCTGAACTCGAGTCAAAAACAGACATTTGTCTTCCGAGGAACGGCTTCATTGTCCCGAAATTTCGATCAAGAAAACACTTTGTCCTCATTTGACTTTTTTGTCGTCATTTTTCCCCTACCAATTTCCCTAATGTGGGAAAGCCCAGTGGTTACAAACCTGCAACCCAAGTGGGCACCGTGACTGGAAGAAAAAGCACTGACACCAGAAAGCACAACCCGGAACACGACCCGATGGTCCCGTCACCGGAATGACATATTCACAAGTAATAAAGTGTTTTCTTGTCCTGCTTGTTTGTCTGGTGCCTCACGGCCTGAACATGACTTTTTTAAGTTTTTATTGCTTCGCTGTTCAGCTTAAAAAGTCAGTTGCAGGCCATTCAGAATCAGGCAAATCAAGCCGGACAATAAAAGAGATCACTTTATTTTTCTTTTCAAAAATAATTTCCTATTTATTTGGGCACTTTTCAACAAATCTAACTGCTTATAAGCATTTATTATTGTTAAGCCTTTTCACTGAACTTCAACTGGTCTTCCTTTGAGGTGACTTCACTTGTGGGGAACTTTGTAAATAGGTGCTTAGAGATGCTTCAAGCCCAGGCCCGGGCTCGAAAGCTCAAAGAGCCGAGCTCGACCTTCACCAGCCGGAGCTCGAAAAAGGGGTCAGCCCAACACATCACTAGCCAGCGGCACCCAGCCCTCCTTGCTGGTGGACTTTGTGGACTTGCAATGGGCAGAGTTGGCCTTCTGAAACTGGTTACTCCCCACGGACCAGGAGTGTGCGCACAAGTTCGTCTCCTGCGTGCAGAGCAGCACATGGGTGATCGTCACCAACACTCATGGCTGACACCGGGTGACTCAAGTGCAGTTGCCGAGAGAACGAGACAAACGTAGAAATAAGCAGTAAACATAGACTCATTTTGCTTGGTGACGTGGGAAAGTGGGTAGTGATGTTGCAGCTGAGCTCAGTGCGATTTTCCTGACACAATAAGCTTCTCAGTCATCTGGGCTGCGAGGAAGATCCTGTTCTCCTCTGTCTTACTTTCCTGGCAAGAAAACCTTTCCTGTGCGACTTTCACGCATGAGGAAAGGCGTAAAAAACACAGTCGGGACTGCGCATTAATCATAGGTGTATATTGCGTACGTGTAAGTATCCACTATAATCTGCCGTCATCATGGAGCGGTGTCATTAAGGGAGATACTGTGGTAATTGTCATTATCATCATAATCATTATTGCTGTCATCATAAACGAGAGGGTGACCTGATGTTGTCACGGGACAGCGCCCACGAGGCATTCGATGCACTCCTCCTTGAAGTCGCACTCCTTGAAGAGCATGCACTTGTTGGTGGCGCCGTTGTAGAGGGTGATGGTGAAGAGGCTCCAGTAGTGACAGTCAGGCAAATTGATGCACTTCTGCTCGCAGCTGAAAAAGTCATTCGGCGCGAAGTAGTACACGTCGACGATGTTCTCGCTCGTTGTTTCGCAGGAGTCTCCGGTGTCCACGCAGTTGTTGGGGTCACTCGGACCTGTCATTGATCACCCACACGTTGAACATGTTGACACGGGCAGTCAGGGGAGGAAAGGCATAAGCTGTTCATTCCCCCACCGTTGCACGCACTCCATACCTGTGACGCAGCCGTTCTCGCACGGCTCGAGGATGTTGCACGTCTCGAACAGAAGGCATTTGTTCAGGGAGGGGTTGTTCGGGTCGACGAAGTAGGAGTAGAAGTTGCAGTTGATGATGGTCTGGCACTCCGACAAGCAACCGTAGTTGTCCATCACGTCAAAGAAGTGCACATCCACTAGAGTCTCCAGGGTGACCTAGAATGCCAGGAATGTCTGGTGGAGGGAAGGAGAAGGAAAAAAAAGCAAAAAAAAAAAACCCGAAGAGACGCAGACAAAATAAGTTCTTGACATTCCCAGACAAATTCTCACCTGGCACATGCCGTTAATGGGTGGGCAGTTTTGGGCGTGGCTGGGGCCGCCTGCGTAGGCCGCCAGGAAGGCCGCCAAGAAGGCCACGGAGGAAGACCTCATCGTGACTAAGCAGGAAGAATCAGAGATACCTTATGGACGTCCGGAACCAACTACAGTGACGAGTCTCGATTTCGCAATACATTGAAATGGACAGTTTGCGACGTCTGCAAGATCAAACAGCCTCCCCATGTACGTAGATCTCAAGTGCTTGGAGATCTTGGGTCTAGGGCTGCTCTACTCTTGGTCAGCGCTGCTCGCGCTTGTGGCGATGCTGACAACAGCTCAGAGAATGGACTCAAGCTTGAAGCTGGTGATTTGACTGGTCCATTCCCAATGGCCGATGAGCAACTGCAACCGACGAGAACTGAGGCAGGTGACTTCTGTTTTAGCAAAGGTCTTTCCCAAGGCCAATACAGGGTGTTTCGGCTGAACCAGGGTATCAAATTGCACCAAATGCTCTGTCCCGATTTGGGCTGAAATGTGTCTGCCGCAACAGAAAAGGTCTTGGGTCGCACGTTGAAGCGTCTCTCGTGGACGTCGATCGCAACCCCTTGGCCCGGTGCCTTGACAGAAGTCGCACGACGTCTCCCGGATGGTGCATTCTTGAACAATGAGTCGGGGTTCACTCACCGGGAGCTCGTTCGTCAAATGAATTGCTTGGACTGAACAGTTGCGTTGCCGCTACTGCAGTAGAGCACTGGCATCTCCGGACAGATCTTGAACCGCGGTCAACATCACCCTGGACATGATCTATTGCAGCGCGTCAGCTCAAGCTGCTCAAGCAGTTTCCAGTGTGACTTTCTTAGTTGTTAAATGGAGAATCGACTGTACTGACAATGTTACTTACGTGAACTCCTTTGCTTCTTTTACTGCTGCTGCTATGCACTCGACTCAGGCGAATGAGCTACTGCCAGTTCAGATCTCTTCATTCCTTGATATTTTCTTTTTAGTAAATAGCCGAATAAGATAAAGCTTAATGACTATAGATAAAGCCAGAAGTGCACTCAAGATGAAGATGCTCTTTCACTCAAGCGTGCATATTCATGCTAATCAACCCTCTTCTCAGTCGTCTCGAAGTAGACCGCCTAACTTCTATTCATTGTAGTGTCATTAGGTGACACCCTTTAACTTGAAGTATTAACGGACACACATTAACTCGTAACGCACTCAACTTGTACTCACTTTCTCTCTATAACTGACACTCTCAAAATTACACTCCATGACTTATTCATTGATTTATACTGCTCAACTCCTTCATTCACGCACACTCCAACTTATGCTCGGTCGCAATACATCTACTTTTAAAAACTTATGTGTACTCGGCAACTTGGACTTTAGAACTTTCAACTCCTGAACGTGTACTTGTGGACAATGACTGTGGGCTAGGGAAAACTGTGCCAACAGGGTATCACACGTGTGACATTAGAGAGGAGTCCCATATTTGTTTGCAACAGCCCTGAGTGGACCTGCCGAAGTTGCACATGTCAAATGCTCGGTATCTAGCAAGGGACGGGGTGGGGTGGCAACAGACATCATGGAAATGTCAGCTGGACTGCTCAAGGGCTTGGTTTACTTATAAACATCAGGAGTCCCAAGGCTGAGGTGGTCACCATAGTCCAAGTCCACGCTCCTGATCAGCAGGATCCTCGACTTGGCAGCTTCCACTTTCCTCTGGGATTGTTCTGACTCCCCTTGTTCAAGTTCTTCCTCCACGGCTGCAGCTGCCACGCCAGGATGTGGAGGTTGCCTGGCCTGACCTGACCTGGGCTGACCCCTGGCGCAAGCCTCGTCCGTGATCGTCACGCAACCTCTGGACAAGCATGAGGAAAATTGTCGACTTGAAGGCCTGAGGACAAAACCGCCTTGAGTTCTGCAGGTACAGCGTGAGACAACTGTCCACAAACACACTTCAAGTGATGGATGACGTCCTTTCACTTATCTACCTGATACTTTTGTACTGTACAGTGTGCTATTTAGTCATACATGTACACTTTTCCCATTACGCAACATCGGCCTGTCTGTGATCAAGACAAAGTCTGCGTGGGACGAAGACAGAAGGAACTTGTGGACCCGGTGAACGAGCTCAAGTCGTGCTCCTGGGCCGTCTCATGTACGGAGGGACAGTGCTTGCTGCCCAATGTGTCCCTGATGGAGATGATGCAGGTCTGGGGTTCAACCCCATCCCTACCTCACAGAATGCCGAATCGAGTCAGTGACGCTGACGACCTCGCCAAGCCACGCCACCCTGGCCATTCCTGCGTTCAGCTTGTTCGTGTCCATCTCGCTAGGGCCTTCCACTTTAGCTGCTATCAGTGGCAGAGCAACAACAACAGAGACTGGCTTTGAACCTGTAGCAACGTCTCGAGCATCACTAAAGACCGAAGAGTAGCAAGAAGGACAACAGTGAAGAAATGTCACAATGTAGCCTTGACACTTGGGTTGGTTGTGCCTGACCTCCTGTTCCACACGTGGATCGGGCAGCTCAGCTGTTCCACAACTGAATTCGGCGCGAAGAAGACATGAATGCAGGACATCTTGTCCGTTCCGCCTCAAAAAAGGTGAGGAAAGTAATGGATGGGGGGTTCTACCAAGTTGTTGTTGCCGCCAGAAAGTTCCCAAGTGTGGAAGTCGTGACCTAGTGAAAGTGGCCAGATTTCTTCACCGCTTTGTACTCTGGCTCTGCTGTGTGAAGACGTCCTTTCTGGGCCCTCCCGGACGAGTCAGTGCAGCTGCAGTGCATAAGACGGATGCACCACGGAGGAGCGGAGTCCACCGAGGAGCCTCTCTCAATGGTGCCCATTTCCTCTGCCACGCATTCCCATGGCATTTCTCTTGATTGGCGGCGGTCAGAGAACAAAAGGCTTCTTTCTCACTTCAATGTTGGCCCCTTGAAGCGCAAGAGTTGCTCAAACCATTAAAGCAGCTCCGAAGGCTCGTTTGAGCGGGCGGAAAATTAAGCCCGACTCTACTGACTCGACTCAAAACAGACATTTCTCTCCTTTTTCGGGCTTCTGCCGCTCATTGACCGGCCTCATTTGTCGTGCTGGTCAACCTTGACCGACTTTTCTGTCCTCAAATCCAGCCTTTTTTCGGACTTGTGCCACTCACCGACCAGCGTCATTTGTCTGGCCGAGATTTGGTGTTGTCGAAACTCCAGTCGAATGAGATTGAGTGTTTAAGCTGAACAAGTCGGCCAACGAATGCCCGGACCTGCTGGACTGGCAGGTGTTGTTCTGCTGGCTCGAGACGTCTCAGGACGAGTTCATGCTTGGAGTCTGCCGAGCTGCCAAGGCCTGTGTAACCCCCCTGAGGACCAATCAGCATTTACTTGCGCAAGCGGGCCTTAAGCCCGCGACGCATTGCGGAAACTTTGGCTGTGTAAATGACCTCTTAGATTAGAAAGGAAAATCCCACTTAAAGACCCTTTTTTCTCCTTGTACATTTATTTATCTGAGTCGTTCTAGTGAGGGAATTTCTTTGCTTTAGCTGCTCGTATCCGCCAGAGTTCCAGCTGCGTCGCACATTGAATTGGACACCCAACACTCGAGCACTGGATTTGGGGGGAAAACCTCGAGAAGAATGCGTTGAAAACCATTTTGTGGGGCAAAAAATATGAACAGTGGGCGCCGGATATAACGAGCCACCTTGGCCGGGTCAAGCCTTGAATAACAGCTGCTTCATCACTTCGGGTATGACGATCCCAGCACCCAGTGGAAGGCAGGATTGACATTTTCCAATCTAAAAAGTTGTGTCTCATCCTTGGAGAAGTTTACAATTCTTTAAGTTTCCCGCTCATCAAAATTCAGCGGCGTCTCGTTAGGACGTCTCAGAGCCTCTTCGTGACTGTCACGTTCGCAAATGCCAACTCGTCAAATTCGCGAATGCCAACTCGTCAAATTCGCGAATGCCAACACGTCAAATTCGCGAATGCCAACATGTCAAATTCGCGATTGTCACTTGTAAGACAAGCCTAGTCCGCCGCCCGTCTGGTGCTTCTCCATGGTTGAGCAAAGACGAGCAGCCGCTTATACCGACCAAATGGCGATGGGCCCACAGTGGTCGTCATATCCGGCGTCCACTGTAATAACAAAGGTGGGACGGGCGGTGAGATGTACAAGAGTAGATAGAAGACTCGAGTTGGATTTTCCACCGATAGCTGAAAAAAAACCCTGAAATTAAATTCGAAATTTTTAGAGTGGCTAGAATTCGTCACCTAAAATTCCGCCGTCTGCTCATACAGCGTCACAGTTGCTGTGCATTACGTGGACAAAAAGTCTTTCGCTGACACTGCGCACGACCCACAAATGCTAAATGGGCTCGTTTAGCGAAAAAGAGTCAAAATCTTCGTTTGAAAAAAGAATTTTGCAAATCGGCCTGAAATCCTGCGAGTTCTAGGCCTTCCAATTTAAGCAATTTTTCTCCCCCTTTTTTTCCACCAATCTCAGTTAGATTCATATGGGAAAACATTGACGTTAGGACGCGATAACGTTGTTATTTAGGATCGGAATTCCCCAATTCCCTTTGCAAATGCAAATTCCGACTCTCGTCCTCCCAATGACTCAGCCGCGTTGGGGTCCCTTCTTTCGCTCCACCCTGTACCGACTTTTCAAGTGATGAAAGCAAACACAGACCTTTTTTTTCTGGCGAAGCCTTTCAACTTGGACTCGTTCTGGCCTTATGTTGGCCTTTTCATCAGAAATGGGTCAACTTGCAGAATGAATACAAGTACATACAGGAATCTCTGGCGGATTCGACTGTATTGCGAAGTTGCTCGGCAATGGCGGAATGAAGTCGAGTCCTCTCTTAACCGTATTCTTCACGGACTCATGATAATTGTGTTTGCAGTTATGACACTGGTGAATATGACGTCCGAGATGTGGCCTTCTGAGTTTGGGCAGAGGCGCCAAAAATGTAGAATTCGGGCCTAATATGGGGAAATTGTGCGAGTAGACGTCACTTTTATGCGCTTTGCACAATTTTAGACCGGAGGTATGCAAAAAAAATTTGCGACTCTCAGTCATTTCACGTCAGTACGGACAGAAACTCCAAAAAAATGACAATTTTGCCCACAGTCTCGACTGAACGCACAACAGCGTCAGAAGATATTTTCATGTGAAAGCAAATCTTTGTTTTCTCATAATAAATGCAATCGGCCAGTTGTGGAAGAACTTTCCGAATTTGGCACCCCCAAAGAGACCAAATTCACAAAAAAGATCAATAGACTGATCCTTCCTTCTCTTTGTCTGACAGTGTAATTATTCATTGAAGAAAATCGTCCAATAACAGAGTTGGGATCATCGCACAGCCTTGGTAGGATTTAGTGGAGCGCGAGAATGGATGGATGAAAGAAAACCTCAGATTTGGAAAAAAAAGAAGCTGCACAAACATAAAGAACTCCTAGAGGAACGGTCACATAAGGACTATTTATTCAAGGCAAAGTAAAGTGACTTTTTATTGTCTATGACTCCTTTATTTCCTTGCCCCGAAGGTCCTGAAAGGTCACTTCCAGGCCCTGAGGAGACAGACAAATAGAGGAGGACAAAAAAACTCTACATTTTTCTAAATACATCACTTTCTTATTTAGAAACGGCTGTTTCTACATGACGTTTCTACATAAAATTTGCACTATCTAACGTCGTCTCAGGCCTAGGACACGTCAGCTGACGAGGATCAGGACGACGAAAATAAGGCCCACACGCAGCGTTGCAATTTGTCATTTGATGCCGGACGTTTTCTTCTTACAGACGTCTGTCTCTGCACTCGTGTAGCTGCTCATGTTATGTAACATATCACTTTGTTTATTTAAGTTGTGTTTACATTGTAAATGCTTTAACAATGCTCACGACACCGACAAAATTTTCAAAACTAAGCTGCAAGGCTGCTTAAACTGAAGCGTGGCAGCAGCTGACTGAATGCTGCAATTGTGTACACTTTGCAAATGTCCTTGCCAAGATTTTTGGGCACTTTGACACCCACATTCTCGGTACCTTTCGTGATGATGCACCCTGTTGCCTTCAGACCTGAGCTTGAACTGGTGAGAATTCAAGCCATCAATTTTGTGACCTATCTTTTACTCTGTCATTGTGTACTTCAGGACAGTACTTTCTTGGCTCCATCCACAATGCTTCATTAGGTCAACAGAAGTGACACCTTTTCTGGCAGCTGCAGTGGCTGATGAATGTCTGAAGCAATATTGGGTCAAGGAGGTAGGCCTTTCCAGCTCAAGTCCTTTGTCAATGGCACTGAGAGTGTGCCCACTCATGACTTGTCTGCTGTTGCTGACTTGAACAGCTGTGTGGAATAGGTCATGGCTGGGAGAATGGTCAGGGACACCGTCCCGGAGGCATCACACGTCTTCAACGATTCTTGGTGCAAAACAGACTGGTGGGTAGGTTACTTCTGTAGTAGGGGAGCAGGAACTGACCTTCCTTGGCCTTGCTCGACCAGATTGCACCCATACTCCTTTTTGGTCCTCAACCAGTGAACCAAACTTGATACTGTGCAGTTCTGCACAATGTAGCCCTTCCCCATGTGCCAGTGATGCGATGCACTTCTTCAGCGTCCATGTAGATGAGTCATATTTGAGCGGCAGAGCTTCCTGGATTTGGCTGAGGCTGAAGACACTCTCATACTTCTTCAGAAAACGGGTGATCCTTGGCCAATTTTGAAATGTCACTCCAAGGAGCCTCATGTATTAGTTGTTGAGTCCAAATATATGCACCAGATGCTTGACGATTATTAGCTGCATAAATAAATGCGTGATGAAGTAAAACGAAGACTACGAGGTAAACGGAGAAGAACGAAGAAAAATGAGGATGACAGAGTAAAATGTGGATGATAAATTAGAATGAGGGCCAATAAAGTAAAGTGAGGACGATTAAGGGAAATGAGACTGATGAATTAAGATGAGGACAACAAGTGTTTTCTCAAGTTTCGGGACTAAAAAGTCGTTTCTTATGAGAAAGTGAGTTGCGTGGCATGAATGATTCCATATCTCCCTATGTGACACGTGTGAGTGTGTGAAGCACTGTGTAGAGAGTTGCCTGTGAGAAAGTGTGAAAAGCCCTTAAGTGAAGCTCTGTTTGGGTGACTTCTCTCTGCATGAGGTCCACTATGAGGAAGTGACGTGGTGAACGCTGTTGAAAGAAGCTCTGTCTGTATAAGATTGGTTCTGTGAGTGAAGTGCTTAAAGGATACTACGAAATAGTTTGCGTTAAATGCCTTTGAAAGCTGCCTTGTAGTGTGTTGGTCTTATGTGTGAAGCTCTGTGCATGAAGTTTATGATAAGGAACCTGTGTGCCATACACATGAGTGCAGCTTCAGTTGTGTCAAGCTTCAGTTGTGACAAGCTTCAGTAGTGTCAAGCTTCAGTTGTGTCAAGCTTCAGTTGTGTCAAGCTTCAGTTGTGTCAAGCTTCAGTTGTGTCAAGCTTCAGTTGTGTCAAGCTTCAGTTGTGTCAAGCT
>JAAUXU010098105.1_pt1 | contig 23430 bp, 24 predicted proteins | sample 7278151 | NCBI WGS metagenome assembly JAAUXU01 (sample SAMN14350113, study PRJNA611818) | marine sediment metagenome | isolation source: surface marine sediment (1.8m) | place: French Polynesia: Moorea | collected 2018-08 | reverse complement strand
GTAGCAAGTTGTCCAGGGCAGGGTTCTTGTCGTAAGCCTCCTTAATGTTACCCAAGAATCGTGATCTATGCGGTAAGAATGGATTTTTTTTATTACTATAGTTAGAACAAGACGTTCCTCCGAGTCCGTACCTGATGATGCACCCGCCGCGCCACATGAGGGCAATCCCCCCGTAGTTGAGGTTCCATCCAAAGACCTTTGCTGCCTCCCTCAGCAGCATGAATCCCTGAGCGTAAGACACAATCTTGGACGCGTACAGAGCCTTGCGGATGTGCTCCACAAACTCCTTCTGGTCTCCAGAGTACCTGCAAAAAATCAGTGTTACGCTACAAGGAGTACGTGCGGTCTCCTCGAGTCCCCAAACCTGGTGTTCGCGGGTCCCTCCAACTGCTTGCTGGCCTTTACCCTCTCGTCCTTGAGGGAGGACAGGCAGCGCGCGAACACCGACTCCCCAATAAGAGTGACGGGCATGCCATACTCCAGGGCAGAGATGGCGGTCCACTTGCCAGTGCCCTTCTGTCCAGCAGCGTCGCGAATCTTCTCCAACAGAGGTGTCCCATCAGTGGGGTCCTTGAAGTAGCAAAGTCACGATGACTGGTCATAAGTCAGCAAGTCTCAACCGCTCTACAAAAAAATCAACACTGCCCAGACACACTTGAGTGCAGGGCCATTTTTCACTCATATTTTTCGTCAGACTCTCTTTGAGAGGTGCGTGTTGCTAAAACAGCCATTTCTGTGACATTATCTCAGTTACCGAGGCATCCAACCACTTTCTGGAGTGTGTACTTCGGAATCAAGTTTGTGCTAAAAGAGATATTTGATCATGCCATCTGGGTCCGAAGAATCCTGCTCAAGGTTGCGGCAACCTGAGGGAGCTCATTTTGTGGAAGTGGGGCACCGTGTGCACCTCAAAAATTGTACGACGCGTTTTGGGCCACTTATGCCCTCACCTAAACAAGGGGATTAAACCGATAGTAATTTTGGATGCAAATGACAGCTTTTGCAAGTTGTTGGCTGCTGTAGCGCCACAAGGTGCCATTATGTGAGAGAAATATAGCTCAGGAAACGGCACAAGTAAAAGTGATTGATTTTTTTTTCGTTGAATGGCCATGAGTTATGGTGCATGCTGTACCGCACGTGTATCATGGTCCATGCGCAAGTAAGTTATGACGTCATGGCTATGCACGCATGTACGTACTTTGTAAGCCAAGATGTTGGCCGAGATCTCAATGAGGAAAGAGTCCAGCTCTCCTTTGTTCCACTCCCTGAAGACATCGCTCATCTGATCGTGGTCCATGCCCAGGGTGTCTTTCATAAGGTTGTACGCCTCGCAAATGAGTTGCATGTCGCCATACTCGATACCGTTGTGAACCATTTTGACAAAGTGTCCAGAGCCATCCTCACCAACCCAGTCGCAGCAAGGGTCAGAACCACTCTTAGCACAGATTGCCTGAAACGATGATCGTTTAGTTGTCGATCCAATCTGAGTTGATTGGTGCCGATTGAACCCCAGTTCACTATAACTAACTTGGAAGATTGGCTTAATGGCAGGCCACGCTTTGGGATGTCCCCCGGGCATGAGACTGGGCCCATAACGAGCACCTTCCTCGCCTCCAGACACTCCGGACCCCACATACAGAATTCCCTTCTTCTCCATCTGCGAGCAGCGACGTCTCGTGTCCTGGTACTCAGAGTTGCCACCGTCGATGATGATGTCACCTTCGTCCAACAGAGGCAAGAGCTTGTCGATGAATGCATCCACGGCTGCACCGGCTTTCACCAGCAACATCACCCTGTACACCACGGACTCAGTTAGCAACATGACTGTGTGACACTAACGGCTGGTCCATAAGGGGGACGAACACGTAAGTTAACGTACCTCCGTGGCTTCTTCAGCTTTGCCACCATCTCCTCCAGAGAGTGAGCACCAACTATGTTGGTACCTTTGGCTTCGTTGGCGAGAAAGTTGTCAACCTTCTCTGTCGTCCGGTTGTAGGCACAAACCACGAAGTCATGGTCATTCATGTTGAGGATGATGTTCTGGCCCATTACGGCCAGTCCAATCAGAGCGATGTCGGCCACCGGCGCCTCCTGGGACATCTTGCTGCTGCTCTTCTGATGTCCTGTGCTACTGAAGCAGATACCCACTGAAAAGTGAACAGAAAATGGTTGATGGAGCAGGAAGTTCAGCTATGGCCTCTATCACACTTGTTCAGACACCCATACAGACTAATCTTAAGGACACTTTTTTTTTTCTAATACTACCTCACGTGAAGGAAGCAATTCAGTCAATGGGAAGTCGCAATCCCACTGAGCAGCGAGTCTCAAGCTGAGTGATAACGTTCTAACGAGTGCCTTCGAGTACGCACACGTTGGGTGTAACAGAATACGAACTCCTCGGCCTTTTTACCTCGTCGTTGTCAAGTCTACTCTCCACTACTACAAGCGCACCCACGTCGCATGCAAGTAAGAGCAGCTGAGTCCAAGTGCTGTTCACGACTGAGTCTGAGAGTGACAGGAAAGCTTGGTTGATGCGTGCTCGCTGCGCGTGCGCAGGCGCGCTACTAAGTAAAGCGAGGCATACACGAGGCGTGATGAGAGCGTTGCAAGGAAAATACCGCCACAACTCGGTCATGGTCCTGCAGAGAAGAACAAGCAAGCCCAGGAACCGAAAACGGGTTAGTTTCTTATTTCTCATACAGACACACAGACACAACGCACACACACACACACAGGTTCACGTGCAAATGCAGACAAGTGCACGCACGCGGACGCGCGCGCGCACACACACACCCCTTCAAGGTGTCCGTCAGTCACAGCGTCACGTTCTCGAATGTTAATTAATATGCAGGTGGCGAAAAAACAGAGGTGAGCTACAAAACCTGCACATTATGCATTCTGGAAAATGCGGTCTTACAGCAATATCTGTACGCGTGCGTGTGACCGAGTAATGCACCTACATGCCAAGGACAACTCGAGTTAGTAGTGTTCATTCATGCATGCACACATATATATATGTCCGTACACTTCATACAGGTAATGTAAATAGTTGCGAGGCAAAAAGATGCTGAAGAAAAGCAGATCTTGTGTCTAAATTCCTCTGTGACCGCCTATGAAACATGAGAGACGTAGGCGTGTCGGCTGTTTAGCTAGTGGGGCTCTCTTAACGACCCTTTTTTTTTCGACACACACTCATATCGGGGTATGAAGTAGAGAAGTGCTCGGGGCGACTGAATGACAGATTTGCCAGAGAAGAAAGATGGTTATTAAACAACACAATTCAAACGTTTTGACAGACGCCATAGACAGAAATGACAGGCTGGGGAAACTCACTCACTTTGCTCGTTCCTTGCCAGATCTCTTAACAGACACTAGATTGTACTTGCAAGACAGACAGGACAGGACCGTGGTACTAAGGGTGCCCCAGCTGCTCTATCTCCAACGTCTGCACGTGTTTATACCTTCCAGGTATTATGAGGAAGTGTAATGGCACACACGAGTGGGGCGTAGTAGGACGTGGTCGTCCGACAAAAAGAAAGTTTAACTCTCAAAATCGATCATGAAGCGTTAGTTTTAGGCTTTGGAATTGCTCTTGAAGAATCGACCGGGGTAGTCGAGGGTGGAAAAAAAAGTCAGTTGTGCAAAACCAGCATGAACTGTTGAAGCGAGCAGCGGTAAAAAAAAAGTAATGGTTTATTTATTGCCTGAAATAATGACGACATTGTGCACCTCTACAATACTGCTTGTCTGCAGTCTGTTAGAGCCGTACTCAATCACCGACCAACCACAACTTGCGAAATCTTCTGCCATTTCTTTTGTGCTTCTTGCTTTTGTGCTTCTTGCCAGACCAGGAAATGAGTTCCCGCACATAGAGAGAATTATGAATTCCACCTATCTTCTTTTTTCTCTCTCCTGGTAACCCCTGACCTTCTCTGCCTCTGCCAGGACTGCCTTGTGCATGAACAACGCGTTTAGCCCTGCAGCAATTATAACACACACAAGAACTACACACAGGGAGAGTTAGAAAAGAGCCAATGTATTCTGGTCCTCGTCAAGATCTCATTGAAAGCAGCATTGTCGGAGGAGCAAGAATGTAGCACGATTCTTCAGAGATTTACTGTTATTACGCGTCATAATAGGAGCACGAAGCTTTACAGAAAATTGCTTGATAATGTAAATAGCGTCATACTAAGAAGTTAGTTTGCATTCACACACACACAAGGCGAAACTGTCTGAGCTTGACGACCTGGCCAAGACGTTTCTCGAAAGAAAATCACCATTTAGTCGTTCGGATGCACTTGAAAAGACAATACTTACTGTGATAGTTCTAACTGGCGCGTGTACGTCGAGCGATCAGAGGGGCTTGGCAAACTATGCTTGCTACAATCTATTGTCCCCCTAAATGGTTCGCAGGGGAAAAAATCAGGGCAATAAGTGGTTTCCCGCCAGGCACAGGCACGCGGCCACCCTCCTCTCCTCCACTGCAGTAAGTAAGCAACTGACTGAAGTCTGAAGGCGAAAATTGTGATACAGACGTGTGTCCGGAGTTTGAGAAAAGAGCGCGAGAGCAAAGAGGAGGGGAAAACGGCCAGCAGCGTTCGACGCTCTGCTCTCGTCGAGTTGGACGGGCCCACGACGCCGGTACTCGACACACAGGCCTGCAGATATAATAGTAATAACGTAATGACGTAACAATTGTGAATTGGTTCAAAATCTTGCACTGACACGTGCAGGAAGACCACCAGTCCCCCCCCCTCTTGGTAGAAGGGAGTCAGTCCAGTTCAGGGTCGTTCGAGTTAAGTTGGAACGACTTCAAAGCTCGAATAATCGTCTCACACTGGGCCAGGACAGCACCAGCCGGACTGACGTGGTGGTGGTGGTGGTGGCGGCGGCGGTCGTGGCCGTCGTCAACGTTCACAACTGGGATTGGGATTGACTTCGGCCCGGGTCGGGTCAGGGTTTTTGCGCCGGGTTAAGAGAGAGAGAGAGAGAGAGAGATGTGGTTCGATGGTTCATCATATGCGACTCGATGTTGGTTCGTCTACTCGATCTAAATTTCATCCTGGATGTCGCCAATTTCCGAGGTTACCATAATAATCTAATAGATCCCCCTCTTTCGCAAGCTTACCTGGTGCATGTGGAGTCTTTTTTTAAGCTGATGGCAACACTACCGATACGTAGTTTCAATAGTCCCTCTCTGTCAAATGGAGTCAGCTTGATTCGACTCGATTTCATCCCTGATCCGACTGCAAAAGCTACGAAATATATCTCAGTTGACTGATTGATCTTGCTGCCAGATAATTATTCGATCCGACACATCCCTAGTACACACGTGGCTCTTCCGTTCATTCACGAGTTAGCGATATAGTAGTAGTAGTAGGAGGAGGAGGAGGAGAAGGAGGAGTGGCCCGACTATGCTGACGCACTCAGGGACTGAGAGAAGAAGGGAGTGGACGGACCAACTGTACAAGCGTACGCATTTTTCTCGGGTGAATGATCAAGTTCAGGCGGTCAGACGATTTCCACTTTCACTGTGCTGCGTACGTGAGGAAGCCGCGCGCCCTGGTTGGGGTAAACAGAAATTTCTGGTTGAGGCAGCCACAGTTTATGTGAATTTAAGCCGAAAGAGATACAGGAGGATTCAGGAAAAAACTGCACGCACGCACGCACGCACGCACACGTGACGAATCTGAAGCTGCTTTGTATGCACTGGTCTGCATGACTGGTAACCGGTTTTCATTAGCCGGTCGACTCTTATCTGCACACTATAGAAATACGAGTACAATTCTGTTCCACGCAAATTGGTTTATCTCTTGTAGGTGGTGAGAAACAATCCCGAGTCCTTAATAATGTTCAGGGACACTTTTGGTAAAAGAGAACTGACTCAGAGAAGTCTCACGACAGAGCGAGTCTTGCTGAATATTTTACAGCACGTCGATAAACGAGAATGAGCGTACAAGTCCTCAAATAAGTCGAAGTAGACATCAAGTCTACGGGCTGCACTAAAGAAAAAAAAACCTGACTGGTTATTGCAGCCCGTGGAAAAAGGTATCCCAAAGCACTGGAGTGAACAAGCGATTTTTGAGCTCTGAGAGTGACGCCCACCACTGGCAGGTCAAAGGGATTTTTGCTCCGTCCAGGCGGGCCAAGAATTTTGGGCAGTCTGCACTACTTAAATGAATTCGGGATATGCAGGACTTGGATTTCTTCGTGGGGCGAGGAAACGACGGCAGGCAGAGCAAGGTCAAACACGGCCGTTCAGTCTTTTCTTTATTTAGCTTGCACATTGCATGAAGGAAAATCACCGACGACGACCAAAAAGAGAACTTAACTACACGATTAGGAAAACACCAAGGATACTCGGACTAAATAATTATGGTAGGCGTGCACTACGGTAAAAGGGAGTAATGCTCAACTCAGGACAGTTGAACTCTGGCTTTGTCACACATGCAAAAAGTCAACAAACCGAGACCGCCGTCAACTTTTCACAGAATGTTTAGTTGTGTCATGTGATGTTACAACTTACAGAATGTTTAGTTACATCGAACTAACTTTTAAGTCTGGCCTGACCTCGACTCGGTCAAGTTTCTTTTCTTTCCCAATCCTCTCAGTGTTTTTCTCCCACTTTCGATGCTTCAAAGTTTGTGCATTTTTGAGCAGAAGTCCTGCGAAGAGATTAAACAGTTAAGATGGGCTCAACTGATTTTTGGCCGCCATTTTGATTTCGATTGTGGATCATAAATCAAGGGCTGAAAGAGTCTGTGAGCTTGGTAATTTTTTAGGCTAATGTGCAGTAGGATGCAGCAAATGGCTGAGTGCTCATAAATGTGCACCTCTTCTTCACGTACCTCTCGTTCTTGCACCTCTTTTGCAGAAGGTATGAGTGGAGCAAGAGGTTCAAGAGGCACGAACACTGAAGAATTTGCCGCCACTTTAACCAAAACACGTAGCTCACAGACACTGATAATCAACTTGGTTTTGATCTGCATCTCGGAACAACTTACCCAGTGGTCTGCAAGTCTCGAGTGCGCCAATTGAGTTTGGCATTATCATATACTCAAAGTCCAGAGATTTACCATATTTAGAGTCAAAAATTTAGTTCATTCATATGCTGTTCTGAACGGTCAGCATATTCATGTATTCCAAAGCTCAGTACATCAGAGGGTGACAGGCATAGATACAGTCAAAAAATTTGGCTCATCGCATTTTCCGTATTCACCAGAATCATACACTGAGCATATTTGTAAACACAGAATGTCAAGATTTAGCATGTTCGTATGCTCCTCATACTGACTAGAGGTTGCGGGATTGTTGTTGTTCATCTTTGCCTATGTCGTCCGTGATCGGACCATGCAATGCTGACCAATAATAGTCATAATCTGAGTAACACTTAACACAAGTGTATAATCCCTCCGTACGTTTCTCGGGAGCACACAGTGCATTGGTGCCAATGTTCGGGTAAAAATATTGAGCTGTAAAGAATGTACGACCACCATAATACTACATAATGGGCTAGTTGTAAGATGTCGAAACTCCGAATTTTCATGGTGGAAAATCGGCATCAGGCACTGGCGCAGCTGGTGACAGTCTCATTTTTTGAAAGAAAAAAATGATTTACTATCTGCACCTTTAATTTAAAGTTTTACTGCAATAGCACAGTGCATAGAGCTGTCTGAATTTGTAACTCTAAAAATGGTATGTTATAAAAATGTCTCTGATGATCTGAGATTTTCGGAGATAGTAGTGGAGAATGTCCAGAATCGGAAAAAAACTCAGCTTCAATTATGCATACACAGAACATAGCAAACTCCAAAGAAATGCCATGTTACAAAAGTGTAACCTAACTTCTCTGATATTGGTGGACAGACCCTGATCCCCCAATGAGGATCAGGATCTGCCCTGATCTGAATTTGTGTGTGTGTTACCCCCAACCTGAGCAGTGACAATGGGTAACTGAAATTGCAATTAAGTGCATAGGATATTTGCAAATCTAATTTTTTTGACTTCCATGAGAGAAGTGTAAAACAGTTACATGGCACTAAGGGGGGGGGGGGGAAGCGGGAGAGGGAGCAGCAGGAACTAGTCAAACATCAACCAGAAGAACAAAACACTAGGAAGTGCGACTTGGTGCAGCAGCTGCACACTGACCTGATGGACAAATTTTAGGCCAAATTTTAGGAGAAGCTTCAACCAATTAACAAAAATTGGGGGACAGAGTGCCCAAAGTGTTGTGTAAGGAGTTTTTGCCCACCCAGTTTATGGTCAAAACCGCTTTCATGACGCACCAGTGCCCTCCCCTGCTCCCATGCGTCAGTATGGAATCCCAGCTATAGAAGCTGGTGGAAATTGCATCCCATGGATTAAGTGTACAAGTTGAGGATTAAGAGCATGTTGTCCAGATGAACATCACCTCCTGGAATGCGTAATGCACATCTTGGTGAATCGCTGGATGCCAATGCCCATGCCAGGCAGGTTTAAGATGGTGGCCACGGCTGTGATGCACCAGATGGTGATTATCTACCTTAAAAAGTCATTTGTCTGTACGTAAAGGGTGGGAAACAGTGGGCACAGTAAACATTATACTGTACAAAAATGAATGCTCTCCAGCTCTCTAAGCAACATCAGGGTCATGCATGAGCTACTGGGCTCGTCCAGCCCCTTCTGAGGAGGCCTTGAGCAACTTGGTCTTGATCATCCTCATGGGGCCAGTAACCGTCCATCCTAAGGGGAAAGATGGGCAGTACAATTTCCCTCCCCGACTGCATTAGTCTTGCAGCATTGTTGCCCACGGAAACGTCTATTATTGCTTCTTTGATATCTGGAAACGAATATCTTTCAAGAAATCAAATTCTTTTGATGCTCGTCACCAGTTCAAAGCTTGATAGCTCACGATTGGGTCATCCGTCACCCTGACCGGGAGCTCCTCCAAGTCTCCTACTACATCTTTGGGCCCTCGTGTAGGGGCTAACAAAGACACGAGTAGTGATAGTTTCATGCTCGGTAACATGTCCTTCAGTGCCTTCAGTACAAGACTTGACTCGAAATCCTGGAAGATCCAGCTTGTTTGCTAGATCTTTAGACACGAACGATCCTTGTTCGCCGTCATCAAGAAGAGCTGCAGCAGCAGTCTCATGGCCTATGACACTTCGAAGAGGAACAGCACACAAGCTGACCTCATAACTGAGATCATCACTTATGTTGCTCTCTCTGGACAAGTTGACAGCGGTCTTTGACAATTCTGCATCTTCGGACTTCTGCTGCACCTGCGTGCCTCCTCGACCTGGCGAGGGAGAGGCAGGTTGTGTTGTCGTAACGTTACATTTCTTCTAAAACGTAAATGAGAGTGATGTTTGCCTTGACATTGATTACAACAGGATTGCTTGCAGCATTTGGAGGACAAATGTCCGTTTGATAAGCATTTAAAGCAATGTGTTTTTTTGCTATTAGAACAGCTCCTATGGCATTTACTCCAAACCTTAGAAAATGTGTTCATTTGTCCAAAGTGCGAGTAGTACCATGCTCGCATGGCTCACACTTTCTTATTGGAGACTTCTGCACAGAATCTGACTTGACATCTAAGTTGGTGGCTTGCGACTGCAGAGCTACGTTCTCACATACTTGATCTGCTTCTACTTCAGTTACCTGCATACGGCGAACTCCCTCTTTTGAGGATGCTTTTGTGCACATGTTTGTCACCTTATCTGTCTGCCTGCAATCACTTTGTTCAAAAGTCATCTTTTTGATCATCAACTGCAAACTGATGAATTCTTCCCAGAACTCCAGAGGCTTCTCATTTCGGCCATATCAAGCAGAGACCTGAATATAGTATTGATATCTGGCTCCAGTAAGTTCGCATCCCACGATATTGAAAATATCGTGGATAGAGTCAACACCAATGCCAGACAGAGTCAGCCATGACGCCTCTATTCCGAGCAGCCTCAATGAAACCCTGGAATGCTCCAAGAAGCTCGGTCACATCCTGAAGAGTTTGAGCGATTGTCAGCTTTCCAGTAGCTCGATACGCTTGCAAATACTCACTTCTTGCTCGGCCAGACATTTTCTTGAGAACCCTGATTGCTTGTGCATGTACTTCATGTCTATATCACGAATGCCACGACAAACGACAGCTCAAAATGCATCGCACTTTTTATCTAAAGAAACAAGCATGTTCTGAGCTTCCCCACTGACTGAGACCGCCACCTCATGCAATCCTACAAATAAGACACTGGCTTTTTGAATGTACTCTTCTGTCTGGCCGTCAGGCTTCGGCAAGAAATGAGGCAGCTTGTGACTTGGCTTGGACTCTCCTTGAGTTCCAGGCCTAGGGAATACATCCCAAGGCTCCTGGAAAGCAAAGTCCTCTCAGCCTGGAGAGGGACAGGACAGTGTACATGAGGCCCCTACCCCCTATCGCTATCAATCAGGGACCGGACACCTCACGCCCCCCCTGTTGCTGAGAACTCGGCCACAGAACCACCCCTACACCCGCTGGTAATGTGTGAGGCCAAAAGTTTTGAACATTGGGACCTGAACAAGCTCTTCTCATGTTTGGCGGGCCTGCCACGGTAAGCACGACAGGTGGTTGCCCCCAAGATCTGCTGACTATCTTGCATCCAACGGGGTATGATGGCAACAGTGTCGGTGATGACTACCGTACAGTATGTCTGGAAAGTTCGAGGAACATTTTTTAAAGCAATTTTGTGACTTTATTGGTGCTTTTTTTCAGCATCTTTTAAGTCACAAAGGTTGCGTGGTATCTATGCTTTAATTCGCATGGTCTTGGTCAGCTGTAGCTGCTTACAACCCCAAGAAAAATATAAATGGAAGAAGTCCGTAAAAAGATTGCTGAGCACCTCGATGCTGGGGATGCTGTAAAGGACATAGCAGAGCGCTTTGTGGTTTCAAAGAGCACAGTGTACAAAATGAGTTCAAGGTCAGGTTCCTCAGAGTCCACTGCTGGATGTGATCCAGGAATGATGACAGGGTCCAGCAGATGAGAAGGAGAGTGATATAGACCAGCCATGTCAAAGCAGAGCTGTGTAGAAGTTGAGTATGTGTAGAAGAGGCGGAGGTGATGTTGTCAATATGACGGTCAAGCTGAAGCTGATTTAAATAGTCAAAATCAGCATCCCTTTAAGCATATGAGATGTGTGGGGAGAGAGGTTTCTCCAGCTCCACCTGAGCTGTCCAAAGAAAAGGTAAGAGGAAGTTCGAGTAAGAAGTGACAGTTTGTCACCTCTTGCTCTTTGCTCCTCATAGTGAACGCACAAGTACACTGTATACTTTTTGCTCGTCATGGCGAAGTAGTGATCATCGCAGCAACCTATAGAGGGCACAGCCATCGCCGTCATGCCATCCCAGGACGCAAGATGTGGTCAGAGTGCGGTCCAACTTTGCAGATCACATTCATACGAGTTAGGAGATAGGTTTTTGAAAGATGATACGGCACATTTAGATGGACACTTCTGGTGGTACATTCACCTTCCTTAATTGAATGTCCTCTTGAATGCATTCTTTGACACATAATACAATTGGACTGCGACCAAGAGCTGGAACAGTCTGTCTATATTTTGTGACAAGACTTGGCTCAGGTTCTCTGACCCTAGTGTAATCTGAAGTCACACAGTGTATTTTGATGCAATGATGCGGTGCACTTATACAAGCAGAGCTAAAACACTTGAAAGCGATACAGAGTTAGTTGTCTTTTCACCAAGACGGTACTGAGTAAACTTTCCTAGCTGCTCTCGGTCAGTAAGTCGCTCGATCCTTTCACTCATGCGCATGTATACGCAAATTCAAAGCAGTTTTTCCAGAATTTAGGGTGGGGAGAAGCGAGCTCAATTGACAGTACTGGCTCATCGGGAGCTTGCAAAAGATGTCTATAGACTAGAACAAATTCAATTTGGTTTTCTATACAGACTGTCTGCGCATGCACATAACTACATTGAAGTGGAGACTTTCAAAAGTGAGCAACATTTTCCTTACCAGCACAGTGGCGTCGTCATTTTGAAAATCTGTGAAGAACAGAGTGAGGCCAGGGTTGGATCGTATGGTTCCCAAGCCAAGACTGGTGCAGATCCCAACGAATGTCGTCATAACGGAGAAGTTGTCAATAAGGTCACCGATCCGCCCAATGGTGCAGTTGCCAATGAGAGGCTGAAAGCATAACTTCATAATCATGGGCATTTTTTCTCTGTGTAACAGTTGCGCCATCAAATACGATGCACTTACCATAATATGTTTATGTTCTTCTTGTCGCCTGTGTTATTTACAACTACCGGGTGGCCAAGTAGCACTTCATACCACGCTCGCGACTGAAGTGTGTGGTAAAGTGTGAAAAACGTGCGTAAAGTTACTTTGCCACACGTCACACAACTGGGTCTCTTTTCTGAACGCAGCAGCTGAGGGTCAGAGTGTTTGGCTGAGCACTCGGTTGGCTGATGTTCGAATTCCGCTACGTCCTTCATGGAGATGCGAGTGGTGCAGTCGGTGCCGACAACAGCACCATAACCCACGTCAAGTCAGAGTATTTAGGCAAGAAGGTGTCCGTGCTAAGTTTGACGCTGCTTTTTGCCACGATCCACCCGCGCCCATCTTCAAAGAAGGCAGCATACCTTGTTGGTGTCTCCATCCACGAACGTCTAGATGAGGGTGATGGCCAGGAGGGACACAGCGACATTGAAGCAAGTCTCGCAGTTCCTCTCGAACCACAAACTTTTGTTTCGGCCCTGGTAGGAGTTGTAACAGCGTACAAATTAAGCACAATACAGTCCTTACCGTAAGTACTGTCGCTTGGTACATGTTGACATCCTATGCTGAGTGGGAAAATTCTAATGTTGAATTTTGCTGCCAAACGTGTGATGGAGACAGTCAGACATGAGATGCTGCAATTTCGTTGATGAAAGAGGCTGAAACTTTCAGTTGTGGAGTTCACTGGAGGGTGGATGTGGCCACCCACCCTCCAGTGCCACATGCCAAAGACGGCGCCCTCCGACCCGTCCTTGGACATGCTGCAGGCCAAAAACACCTCGTTCGTGCATAAGAGCATGATCGTGGACAAACGACGAGCAACAGATGCTCAGCATTAGCAGCGGCAGCAGAAGGAGTGCACTTTGTCCACCTGCGTCGCCTGTCATGGTGCTCTTGTCAACTTATGTTACTTTGAGTGTTTCAGTGTCTTAATAAACATTTAAAACAGAGAACTTGTGTACTTCAAGTTATGTCGCAGTGTCTGAATGATCAATTACATGTTGAAATTCATCTCGGGAACAACCCTAGTCAGCGTATGATATCAATATGTACCCAGCGACATCACTTACAGGAAGGACTGTATGTACATATGTGCATTGGGTGTAATGCGTCAATTCATACCTTAGAGAATTTATACCTTTTAGCTGGGCCTTATCTTTGCTCTGCTTCTCCACCTCCACTTCTCGCTTCTTCTCCGATGCCGTCTCCTTCGGCTCCTCCTTCATCTCCACCTTCACTTCTATCGCTTCCTCCACCACCTTTTTCTTCACCTCCAGCTCCAGACCGGTGACTCCACAAGGGTACGAGGAGTCTTTGGAGGCGGCTGTGACGAGTTTAGGGCTGGGTCGAGCTTAGGCTCGAGAAGGCTTGCTGTTCGAAGCGAAGAAGCTCGACTCGAGTTCGGCTCAACACTTTTGACCTCGAACTCGAGTATAACGAGTGGGCTTCCATCTCGGTCTGAGGGAGGCGCGATCAAGATGTGCGCATGTTTGTATACGTAGGTTCTGTAAAAGAGGCCTGCCGGAATATGTGACTAGAATATTTTAATATGTGCAGCATTTAATAAATGCGCTGAAGATTATTATCGCTATAGGCCAAATGGATCTCAGCGAATCCTAATGTTGGACCTCGGCCTTTGCATGCACAGTTGATGTTCGATTCAATCAAGTTGTATTAGTATGCAGTATAACGTTTACTAAACTGGAAGGTTTGACGAAAATGAACATGACTTAATCTAATATTGACTGTGTGACTTGGATCCTGTATGACTTGGATCCTGCATGACTTGGATCCTGCATGACTTGGATCCTGAATGACTTGGATCCTGCATGACTTGGATCCTGCATGACTTGGATCCTGTATGACTTGGATCCTGTATGACTTGGATCCTGTATGACGGCTCGATTAAGCTCGAATTAGCCTTGAGCTCGTTCTGTACTCGAATTAGGGTCGTGGCTTGTTCGGGGCTTGACGAAACCGTTTTCGACCCAGCCCTAGTGACGACACAGGGCTAAAAGGAGGGAAAAGGTGTAATGCTCGGCCAAAATATATGTTACGGCCAGTGCTCAGCTGAAAAGACGGACTCCAAATTCAAATAATGCGCGGGAAGCAAAGGAAAGAGGTTGAGGTAAAGGTGTTGAGGCGAAGGCAGTCTTAACAAATCTTGACGCCACAGGTTTTCTTCCTGGCGTGTCTCAGTTACTGCGAGCCCGAAAATACAAAACCACATTGTGTTCTCCAAAACCGGGAAATGCACTCTAAGTTATTTTCTCACAAATCGGGAATCGGTATGTGTGTGTCTGTCCGTCTGTCGGTGTCTCACACCACGCATTTCGCCCTCATCAGCCCCGCCAAAGCTGGAAATGCCGCGATCAGACACATTCACGTACGTACGTCCCTCGCACTTTGTACTATATATTTCTAAGATTTTTTTTTTTTTGGGGGGGGGGCAAATTATACCGTATTTCACAGTTCTGTGCACTCCTCTGCACATAGCTGAGCTGTGCGGCTCCGTCCCACTACAGCCGACTGACTTGAATGAAAAAAAAACTGGCATCAAATTTCAAATTACGTCATGGTCCGTTGGCTTAACTTTTCCTCATCGATTGGTGTGTCCTCGGCCAGCAGCTTTTGGACTCTTGCTGTCTGCTCTTGTGCGTATCTTAGCATCTCCCCCCATCTGGTGACTGTCAGTTGTTCCCTTCATTTGGTACCATTTGGTACCTTTCCCTGTATCTGGAAAAAAGTCTCTGAGGTTTTGTGTTGCATAAGCTTACACACATGAGACACACTCCTAACGTAATTCTGCTTACTCTGATGCATTTGAGGTTAGGCACCTCATGGTTAGTGGTCTGACATCTATTCTTCCCGGTACTGTTTCCTCTTGTCTCTTGGTCGTATCTCCAAAGGACATTCGGGGAATCCTTCATTCAATGTTTTGACATTTTCTCACGGAGAAGTCATAGCACTTCTTCACCATGAAGCATGAACGCAGAAATCAATATAACGGGCTCCCAGCACTGTTGTTGGTATTCAGTGTGGCACTCTTCCTCCCTGCCCACCTCCAAGTGGTGGTGGAGGCCAGCTGGTACTTTGTTACCAAGAAAAAGTGGTCAAAAACATAAAAAATAAATGTCACCTTATGCAGCACTCTTAATTCAGTGCACTTTGAGCCGTTTAGCATCACAATGGCCGGTCAAAAGTTGATGAACTCATCTGAACCTTGTCTGACTATCTCTATCACACACTCAACTTAGAAATTTAACCGTAAAGCATCCCCACTCAAAATGTGAAACTACTTTCTCCCAAGAGATAATTCTTATGGCCAGCACTGTGCAATCACAGTCTTACAAACTTTTGTAGTCCAATTTCTCTTTTTGCGAGTAGAGAGGTTGTCATGGTGGAAATGAGTTAGAAACTTGAGATGGAATCAAAATGATTCGAGCTTGACTTCTTCCAGGTTTCAAAACACCGGTTTGGTGCAGCACTAAAATGCACCTCAACAGCTCTCTCTTCTTTGCCTACTGTCAGTGGTGATGGATTCAAGCCGAGCACAGCCCAAAGCTTGTGGTTATGGGTTGGAGATCAATCCGGAATGTCTTCGGCCAAGTCGGAGCCTGGCAACCTAGGCCAAATTGGCTCAGGGGTCAGAACTTGTGTGCTAACTGCCTTTAGGTACCCCAGAATTTACTCCATTCCCAAGCTTGGTTGTATTTTTTGTCGAGGTTGGCTTGAGAGTCACCATAACTTTACGTCTGAGACCACACATTGGGTGAGCATGAAATTTTGAAAAAGTACATCCGATTCTGGAAAAGCAATTTCGATGAAACTGATGCTTTCCTTGTCAGCTCAGGCCTGATCAATCCTTACGGCAGGCCCGGTCGTTCGCTTGTCCCTCCGGGCCAGCTATGGGCCGGCTCCGGGCCGTCGTAAGGCGTTCAGTTCGGTTCGGCCCGAGCCCTTTTGCCTCTCCCTCTCTTGGTTCAGCTACCGGCAACGACGAGGGGACGAGCGAGGAGGAGAAGGGAGGAGCCGTTACTCCAGACTAGGCCGCGCTGAGCAGCTGCACTGCAGACAACCGACAACTTTTCCTCCTTGCTTGCTACCTCACCCTTCTTTGCCTGCTCAAGCCGAAGCTCCTCTCCTAGTGTGCTGGACCAAGATCTCGAGCGACAAATCTCTCCCCAGCCGGAGCAGCACGCGATAAGAGGAGTGAGTGATAACTGATAAGTAGAGCAAGATCCACCGCCCCACGATGAGCCGCGGAGGCGCCATCAGCTTCAGCGACGACCAGGTCGCAGAGTTCCAAGAGGCGTTCATGCTGTATGACAACCGGGGCGACGGCAAGATCGCCGTCTCGCTCATCGGCGACGTAATGCGAGCCTTGGGCCAGAATCCCACCGAGAGCGAGGTGAAGAAGCTGGTCCACGAGCACCGCGCTGACGACCGCGTTTCCTTCGAGACGTTCCTGCCTATCCTGCAGGCCATATGCCAACGTCGCTCAGACGACACCGGGGAGGACTTCGTGGAAGGGCTCAGGCACTTCGACAAGGACGGCAACGGATTCATCTCGGCCGCCGAGCTCAGGCACCTGCTCACCACGCTAGGAGAGAAGCTCAGCGACGAAGAAGTAAGGCAGGAGCAGTAGGCCAGCCAGGGCTTGACTCTCAGCTCTCTTGACTGGATGTGGTTCTTATCCTTCAGGCAGCCTCTTACATAGACTGGATTACAGGGCTGGGCAATACTGACGGTTGTAATGAATTGCACTAGGAGGCACTGAAGCTTACCGAGCTTGCCTCTATTGGCTCCCCCCAGTAGCTCACGGCATGCCTGACACTACAGTCCGAACCCGAAGTAGACCCAAATCAACATGATTTTGCCATAGACTAAAGGAACCAAAGCTCGTGATCAGCTCCTGTCCGCAAATCCTCGCTATGCGAGTGCTGCGTGACGAAACCGTCCAATCCCATCCAGCGTTCTTGAACGAAAAATGCCACTTATGTCATGGTCCAGTCCGTTATTCTCGTCCTGGTGTTGTGCACCAGATGTACCCTATCTCGTCTCTGCTTGAAAAACGTCCCTCGATCTTGTGACATCGTTTTCTTTTTCAGGTCGAGCAACTCTTGGCTGGCCACGAGGATTCCCACGGGAACGTCAACTACGAGGAGTTCGTCAGGACTGTCATGAGCGGCTGAGAGGATACACAAAAGAAGAACTATTGTCGCAAAGCAGCTACTAAGTATTTTGTAATTTTCTATGAGCTGATGTAGAGAAATGAAACCGATACACGTAAATTAAAATCCTGTCCAGCCAATGAAGTACGCGTGCTCTTTCTTCAAGTACATATTATATATACAGGCAAGGTTGTGTATACATGTACGTTGTGTAGTACAGTCGCGTAGCTGACGAATGATGGTTTTTATGTATAAAAGGGGCCTCACATCGGCACTTCAATCGTGCCGAGCCGACTTCCAAGTATGTATCAATTGCACCCGTGTTGTGAACCAGAATGAACAACCCAAGTTCATTTCTGCAAATTGCCTGAAACCATTTGCAGATTGCGACTGGGGAGCAGTTTCTCAAATCGTTGCTAAGATCTATTTTTCTTCGCTCAATCAATTCTAGTCGAAGAAGGTCACGAAGGGTGCTTTGCTAAGCTCTGCTTATGCTCCTAAGCAGTCCCGCCAGCACCCACGGCTTGTTGGTGATGATCCCGTCGACGCCTGCCTTCACCAGCGACAACATATCTGCCTTGTCGTCGATTGTCCACACGAAGATGCTGACATGCGGAGCCTCTCGGTCTCTTCGTCGTACATTTGCTCTTACGGCGTGTCGCAGCGCCGACCTCCGGTTTATCGCCACCGGAGGGGCACCCAGACTTGCGCAGCATCCCGTGGCGCTGGGCCCACATGGTGGAGAAATCCCTTCTAGCCAGAAGGCCTTTTTCACCCCGTCGTAGTCAGTCGTACGAGACACCCAGGGCAGGTGGGACATGGTGTCGGACACGGTCCGGCGTGGGTCCATGCCGGCGGTTGACAGGCTGTGGCGTAACACTGGGAGAAGGTGGTCTTTGGCGATGCTGAGGGACACCCGCGACATGGGCACCGAGTGTCGTTCCAAGAGGTGGGAGATCTCTCTGGCCAGCAAGAGAAGCAACTGAGGCTCGTTGACTTTGACGTCCAGCCAAAACAGCTCCACGGAAGGCTGGTACGCAAACTCGTCCAGCCACTCGTCCAACGTCGGGATCTGGGCATGTTTGTCCGAGTAGGACCAGAAGCGCTGGATCTCGGCAAAGGTGAGGAGATGGGCTGGCTTTTTGGACTTGAAGACCGGGCGGCACCTGCCAGGTGTGAACAAGCCAAGGCTGCAAAAGAAGATCAGTTGCACATAAATGATGTCATAGAAGTTAGATCTTTGGCACCTTCTGGCAACTGCACCAGGTGAGGTGGGGTCTGGATCATGCCACAGAAAGACGACTCCATCTTTGGACATGCTGAGGTCTATCTCGACAGCGTTGACAGCGCCGATGGCTGCGCGCGTAGCGTCCAGCGTGTTCTCGCACTGGGCCTGAGGATTTCCTCCAGCATGGCCGATGACTAAGAAGTTGGAGGACAGTTTGTGCAGAGGCTCCTCGCAATTCCAGCCCATCTGGACCTCCTGGGTTTCGTTCCCACCAGCCACATTGCACAAGAGTCCATACAGAAGAGACCCTCGTAATAGCTGGTCCAGGGGATGACGTGGACATTTCCTGTTCAGAAGATGCATCGTCGCTATGGTGAGAGCAATGGTGTCTGCCGGGTCTTGCAACTCATTGGGAGGTTAAGAAGCCTGATGTGGGAACAACAGCACTTGTACGGATGTTTCAAGCGAGGTACACCTTTCAATAAACACTTGTGAGTAAAACGACTTTTAACTAACATCCAAGAATGCATTTCTGCAAGCCGTAGCAAAAAGCAGCGCTTCTTTATGCAGAGAGTTCATTTGCTATTAATTACGAAGTATAAACGTGAAGGTTTGTGTTGTAAACGTTAAGCACAACTTTCAAGAAGAATTCTGCAAAAAATCGAGATATGGTAGACCAGTCAGGTGACTGCCGGGAGTGCAAATTTCCAGATCCAGCCATTTGGTTTGTAGATCGACACAATGTACGCAATGACTTGAAGGTGACCAAAAGTCACTGCATGGAAGGTTCAAGAACACTATCTAAAAAATGTCCTGATCAATCAGTTGGCCTGCAAAGCGCACGTAGAATTGTTATGTTGTTGAAGAGTCACTATTTTTGTTTTGTCGAATGACCACCTGGAGTGTCTCGGCGATCCAGTTTTGTGCACACAGATAAAATGAATCACAATGACTCCAGCTTCTCACTTTACATGAATATAACCTAGATCACTTAGACTGACCCAGGTTATGATCGCCTACGCATAAAATGGACAGGCCGAAAATAGTCTTGATAAAGTAACATGAGTAGAGCACATACTTTGCTCAGAGCCACAGCTGTTGCTTATTCATGAGCCGATCATCCAAAAAAGGTTTTAAAGGTTTAGCGAAACGCTAAGGCGTTTTTTTTTTGAGTGAAGTTATATAGTGAAAATGGCATTTTATAATTTAATAGCCTGCAAAAATCCATATGGCGGAGTCTGCTACATGGATATTTTTGTCGAAACGCTCAGTGTTTCAATAAATAACCAATGATACGGGGCAGTTTATTCATTTCTAAACAACTTCATCTTCAGGCTGGCAGACAAAATTGTGACAACATACCTCGGGTAAAAATATACCCGAGGTATGTTTTGATCGGCCACAAAAATTACAAATTGCATGACCGGAATGTTCAATATATATTCTCGTTTTTCTTGCCGATTTGACCTGTCCTCGGCCTCGTTTTGTCCTCGATCCTCCGCCTTACACTGTTCGAAAGCGGAGGCCCGAGTAGGCCTCGGACAAGTCGGATCGGCTCGGTCAAAACTGGACAATAACGTCCCAGGCTATATGTAGTTCGTACAGAAATTGCAACGGTATGTAATAAATTGGGCCCCAGTGCACATTTAATAATTATTAACGTGAGTTTTTTTTTCTTGCGACTGCTTCGTTTCTACAAGTCGAAAATATGAAGCCACTTTCGGTCTATAAAGCTCTGACTGGAAAATGGCCTCGCCCAAACGATATTAGAATTTCGGAAATTGAAGTCCTGCTTTGCCCTAGAATAAATATCAGGAGCTTTTACATACACCCTCTTTGGGGTTTTGCAGCACGAGGACCCTGACGACCCCGAGGGCGTGGGGTAACCCAATAGGCTCAAGTCGGGTGTAAAGTGTTACTTGCCCGTGCGAACGCATAAGTATGATTTGCGCGTGATCCTTGTCCCCGACCCGTGTTATCAAGGACTTCTTCTTGTCCACCCACTCTGAAGAGCTGATAGTAAACGAAACAGGTGACGTCAGTGACAGTTCTCCGAACCACACGGTTGAACAGGTATGCACAGCATTGACGTAACTAAAGAAAATACCTGCTATGAGAGTCGCAATGAATATCAGAAGCTCCTTTTTCGCTGATTTTTAGCTTTCCCCTGACCTTCCAACGTGGCACAGGCAACTTTTCTTAGCAACCTCTGAAGATTGTAACGTCCTACTGGACGTGATGCTCCGACTCCCTGTGTCATGTTGTGCGCGTGGCCAACTGCTGCATCGCGTGCATCCCCACCAAGCATTGGCCTGAGATGCTGGACAGGGTGGACCAAAAGGGATCAGATGCAATTGGGGGTTTGCACCTCAGGCTGCTTAATCAAGAAAGACTTAATGGGACGCGTCTGAAGAAAAGAAATTCGAAATTTTGATCGCGAGAAGAAGTTTGCAATCTGACCAGAACCGAGCGAGTCTCATAGTTGAAAGTCATTTTTTCTACATGGACCAAAAGTGGATGGACCAAAAGTGTGAAAATAACGTCCATTTTGGTTTCTCGACACATGCATGACAAAATTCTCCTGTCCATCCCTGTGCAGCACTAGACACAAAGAGAACATTTTTGACCTCTCCAACACAAATAGAAGAACCACATGGCTGGTGGGCCACCCTGTAGGAGAAATTGATCTTTAACCCTTTGGACGCCTGAACTTGCTTGGTCTGATTTACAAAATTCTTTTCGCAAATGAAAATTTTGAATGTCTTCTTTCATATGAGTCAGGTCAAATTATAAATTAGGCATTTCAATGTTCTATTGGATGCACCAAGAGTAGCTTAACCGCGGCTTTAAAGAAACAAAAAGTGTGGCAAGTACCAAAAACTTAAGTTGCGATAGCAAAAAGCTACAGATCATTGAGTCCCTTGCGCATGGTCTCTTCAAATGGATAACACAAGTCATAATACAAGCTTTTCAGATAAATCCAGACAAATTTATAATGCAAAATAACAAAGGAAATAATAGGCTTATTGGAACAAAACTCAGGTTACAAAGTTAGACAATATCTAAGAATGATCAACTCCAATATGGCGGCATTATGGCAGTATGCCCCCTGCCCTGAACTGGAATGCTGCTCAGACATGGCTGACCTCAGCAGGATCAAGGCTCTTCATGGTGGGCATGATTGATCTTTTGAGGCTCTTTAAACTACAGTGGGGCTCTAAACAGGCTCTTCACTTCACCCCACCCCACCCCACACACACACCGATAAAGGGTAATCACATGGATTTAAATCCGGACTGCTTGGCAGCCATTGTTTTGAATGCCAAAATGAGGAACTGCTGCACCCTGCGGGCTATGTGAGGCCTCGCGCCATCCTCTTGCCAGTCATAATTGTTCTTGGGTACCAATCCATGGTATTACAACTGTCTTCAAGTCATCCTGATACAGAGCAGCTGTGACTTCTCCCCGCAGTTGTCCACCTTGCTGTCGCTGGTGATGACACCAAGAACCATAACTTTGGCCGGCTTCTTTGTGGCCATGACAGATTGGACTTGGCTCTGATCTGACATAATAGTCATTTTGATGATTATAGGCTTGGTTCACGGTGAAAAAACATTTTTCACCATAAGTTTTCACAACATTGGGGTGCGACTTCAACCATGACAATAAGGACTTGCACCTGGTCAACCAGAGCTTCTTCTGGTCATCAGAAATGAAGTGGCAACGTCCTTGAACATAGTTGGTCAGGTGCAAGTCAGAGTTGATGGCTCTGGACATTGTGGCGTTGCTGACTTGTCTGCTCTTCTCCAAGATGGTCATTGGCATGATTGGATTTGCCGTGACTGACCTCTTCAGGCCAGCCAAGAATCTCAGAGTGCAAATGAAGTCACTTCTTTGGCTGTGCCGCTTTCTTTTGGATGAGACAGAGTGAGTAAAACATTTCACGATGTCTTGACAGTTGACCTGGGGTACCCTGTGAGCTTGACAATCATACAGTCGATCTGATGTCCTGTTCTTTTGAGGCCAATTGTAACTGATTTTGGTGCACAATGTGGAGGAAGCATAATGTTCTCACGCAACCTCAGGAAAATCATGGCTAACTCTTCATAAATAATGTATTGGCTTATATGCATTTTGAATTTGTCCGGATTTATCTGAAAAGCCCTGTAGAATCCGTCAGTATTATTATAATGCTTTTAACCATATGTTCAAGCTTGATGTCGATCGATCTCTCTCCATTATGCAGTTCCTGATGACTCAGTTTCGTTCGAGCACGTGGCGGAACACAAACTTTGGCGCACACGATACGTAGTCTGAGCAATAAGCCTCTACTTCTATATGCTGAGTTTGGTCATGCTGACTTCTGCTCTAGCAGCAGATGTATTGACATTCTTTTGGAGGGGCTTTGCCAATTTTTTTCTAACCACGCAGATATGCTTGATTGTCCTATGAGTTTGAGATGTTCTTCTCATCGATTCACCGACTTTTGTTTCACCAGACTTTTCGTCTCACCGGATTTTTGTCTCGTCTGACTTTTCGTCTCAATAAAGTTTGTCTCACAGCAACCAGCTGTGAAATCAGTCATGCAAAACCATAAAATCAAATGGACACACAGACACATGGGCATCCCACTTTATATAGATATAGAGAGATATATTTCAGTTTTCATTACAATTTGCACAAAATCCAAATACTCAAGACTGCTGCAATTTCATGACATGGGGTTGCCCCCCATGTTTCTTTACAGATGGAAACTGCCTCATCTTGCCATCTTCAAAG
>JAAUXU010022611.1_pt1 | contig 23434 bp, 25 predicted proteins | sample 7278151 | NCBI WGS metagenome assembly JAAUXU01 (sample SAMN14350113, study PRJNA611818) | marine sediment metagenome | isolation source: surface marine sediment (1.8m) | place: French Polynesia: Moorea | collected 2018-08 | reverse complement strand
TGAATGGAGACTTTGACTTGGTCTTGGTGTTGCTCTGGACATATCTCTGAATGGAGACTTTGACTTGGTCTTGGTGTTGCTCTGGACATATCTCTGAATGGAGACTTTGATGCAGCTCTGGATGTAACGGAGGATGCAGACTTTGACGTAGGTCGAGATGTTGTGACTTATGAGAACAGGGGTTCTCATAAGTCGCGCATTGTGGTTTTAGGCTTTATAAATATGTTGATGACAGAAGAATTAAATTTTCTGATGCGAGAGCAAACTTCTGGTATGTAGAAGGAGACCAGAAAAAACTGGCAAATCGAACTACAGCAGTACCTTCATTCAGGACATCAAAGTTTCCAATTGGACTGCCGTCAGCACGCAGTGCAGTATGTCCCGAAAGTCCGGTTACATTTTTTATCAATACAACAAACTTCCAATTAAACTTAAGTTTTTATATTTCCGACATTACATGTCAAACAAAACTTATTGCTGATGCTGTGTAGAATCTGGTTTTGAAAACTCCGCCTTCAGCAGCGATGCATCGCTCCAGTCTGGGGCAGAATCTGGGGCAGAATCTGGGGCAGAATCTGGGGCAGACGAACTTCAGAGTGGCGGTGGGAATAGCATTCCACTCCTTCCCCACGGAGGCCTTCAGAGCATCAATGCTGAAATTGTAGGTGTTACAAGCTTTCTTCTCCACGGTGCTCCACATGTAGTAATTAAGGGGGCTCAGGTTTGGCAAATTTGGAGGCCAAAGTTCCTTCGACCAAACCTCCTCCAATCCTAGCTTCTTCTTAATGTACTCCTGGATGGCTGTGCAGGTATGGGTGGGAGCCCCATCTTGTGTCCATATCCAATTTCCCACCCCGTAAGTGCTGTTGAGGGCGGGGAAAACTTTGTGGCGGAGCAGCTTCTTGTACAACTTGCCGTCGACGGTGCCTTTTGTCCAATATAGAGGAAAGACTTTTCCATCGGGTCCCACTACACCTAACATCATAGCTGAGGCTGGATGTTTCGTCTGCCCGATGCACTTTACTGATGGGGCAGCATCCTCTGGACTCTTCGCAATGTACCTCGTACTCCTGCTCTCCAAAATCGCCAGACATCGCCAGACGCCATATACACAGTTTTCACCTTGTGCGTGGTCTTCCTGGTTACCTGGAACCTTGCTGTGATGTCGTTCACTTTGTCTCCGGCCTCGATGCGCATGGCAATTTTTTTCCTCAGCTCGTCCATTTCGTGATATCTCAGTAACGCGTTGATGAAAAAGCCCCGAGTTTCCGCAACTTACTGCTGAATAAACACTGCATGTTTCCCATTTTGCAGCTGACACTCTGAAGCGCTAAATTTAAGCATCATTTAACTTAACATTGGGTAACCGGACTTTCCGGTCATACTGTAAGCAGCAATGGCAAAGGCATTCACTGAAAAGAAGAGGGTTGAAATTGTTGCCCTTGCCAAGGTGAACCACTCCACCAGAGACAATACAAGAAGACATGACACATCTCCAGCCACTGTAAGGAAGCTCCTCAGGTGCTACAGTACTATGAGCGAGGTACAATGAAAGATGCAGCCAGGTCTGGGCAACCCACAACTGCTGTTACACTACAGAACAAGGCAAAGCTTCGTCTAAGATGGCCAGGACAGGTAGAGGAGCCTCAAAAAGGTCTCTCTTCAGCTGGACATCACCCAGTCCAGTGGTGCCAGGCTTGCCAAGTCTGGTGGAATCAAAAGCATGGTCCCATTGACACACCAGTTGTTCACATAAAGACAGGGAGAAAAGGCTTGAGAGGTGTCTGTCCCTCATTGACCGCATGGAGAGGGAACCCCATGTCATCTTCCTGTGGACGGATGAGAAAGTGGTCACAGTGGACAGCTTTGTGAACAGTCGTAACACGAGGTTCCTCATGTCAGCACACACACCAGACACAGAGGGGATCATCCAGAGGACCAAGAAACCCCTGAAAGTCCGTGTCTGGGGTCATGGGGCTTTTGACAGATGGAAGGCACCCCTCATCGTCATCAATCAAACCATCTATCAGAACCTCACCTTAACAGAATTATTACTGCTCTTGTGGGAGAGGTGCGCAGTGGGGGATTTTGTTTTTATGCAAAATGGGGCCACACCCCAACCTTCAAACAAAACTCAGAAGATCCAGATTGAGAACCTCCCAGAAGGACACTTCCTGACCAAGGAGGAGAGGCCGCCATCATTACCAGACATGAATTCACAAGACTTTTCCACCTGGTCAGTGCTGAAGGCACATGCCTGCAAGTTGGTGGCGCCTAACTGTCACACAGTCATTCACAGGACAGAGTTTATTACACCTCAGTTTTTTAAAAGTTGCTGCAACTCCATGCTCAACGGGATGGGTGCCATTGTTCATGCTAATGGTGACCACATTGAGGGGTTGCAACATCTCCGGCAGTGAGGAAGAGGGAGAGTATGATGATAGTTAATTGTTCTCTTGCTAAGCTCCCTCTTCATGCACATTGTGCTCCAAAATATACGATCCTCTCCTTGCAATAAAGTTATTCCTAAATCTACGTACGATGCAATCCCTGACTTATGAATACCCTGTAGCTCAGGATGTCGACTTTGACGTAGCTCAAGATGTAGACTTTGATGTAGCTCAAGATGTAAACTTTGACGTAGCTCAAGATGTGGCTCAGGATGTCGACTTTGACCTAGCTCCTGTCACAGCTTGATACTGCTTAATTAAGGACCACTTAACAGCTGCAAGTGTTGCGGTGTCCCAAACTACACCCTGGATCAGCCCAGTGTCTATGTACAGTACACAACAAAAAAGGTCAGACACTAAAAATTTGCTTATAACTTTGGCACAGATGCTTCAAACTTCATGAAGCATCATTTGTGCTTGTGCAATGATCACAATGATGACGCTGTATTACATGCGGACTAGATTAGTGTCGAAATGCCTCCATGCCGTGCCGTATTATGAGTGCCATTAGAGTCATCTTGGATGCACAGGACACCCTCTGGTCATGCGAGCCCGCCCAGCTGCCTGAGCCGCGTGATGTTGAACCAGTGCTGATGAGCCTATCTAGGACAGTGTCATGGTGACAAACAAACAGGTACGGTAAGAACCACGTCACAGCACTGCTCTGCAAGCTCATGGGTGCCAAGAAAAGGCCTCTGGATTCCTTGACAATTGGCACTGCACGCAACAGCTCCTGTCTGAAGAGACTCAACAGCAGCGTAGTTTTAGAGGAAGAGAAGAGTCAAAATAGTCCAATCATACAGTGACATTAAAAATACTGTTTACAGATACGTGTGAGCAGTGTATGTGAGAGTGGAAGGTTAGAAAAGCTGGAGTCTGTGCTTGCTCCCCAAATCGTCGAGAAGGAGGGAAATCTACTATGAAAGTGTGCAATGCAGTAGCATAGCCGCATCGTTGAAACGTTGAATAAGTAGACATGAATTTTTAAAAGGTAGCGTCTAGAAGATAACCTGTTTGGCCAAAGTCACCTGCGTAGCCACGTAACTAATGTCCCGGTAGACGATGGCGGATTGATAGCGCTTAAGCTTTTCTTCAATCGACACCATGCAAATAGCAGCAAATGCGACAGTTTTTGAACGTTAAGTTAAATAGAATGAACCCGTCATGATGCTTGAGCAATGTTTGCCAGATTTTCCTGGGTCCGCAATGCAGTGTGGTACCTGACGAATTTCAGCGAACAACTGGAGTGGCACCTCCAGGGCACATCTTTGTGAGCAACATCTTTGCCATTTGAGTGAATTAGTCCACTCATCTTATGAACGTAGCATGGGTGTGCGAGGCAGATGAGCATGAGCAGCACGGGAGATGAGCTCACCACACAGACATGTAGCTCATGTACCTACCCAACGTATGCAGCACCCGCACGGACCGACGGCGCGCGGCTGTGGTCGAAAAAGTATTTTTGGACACGACTGGAGAGAACTAAGCGGGGGAGACCAGCCAGTCTTGGTGGGGGAGGAGGGGGAGGAACATGAAGCTACCGAAGAGGCGAGAGTGCAATGACTCTTGCTTAAAAGTCTGGAGATCTTGAAATGTGTGCACGTGTGTGCACGCTGTGGCAAATGCGTCTGGCTTCATCCCCTACTTGGATTTGGAGATTCTTTTTCGAGATCTCATTGTCGGGGACTTTAAATGGGAGGTGCTCGATCATGTGCCAGCCAAGTTACTTTTGTGACCAGACGAACTGCCTTACTAATAACTTAGGTCGCTTACACGTGTTTTTCTCCTATTCGTTAATGACCGAAAATGCACTGTGAGGGTGAGTACAGTAGTCCCCGGCGAATGAAGCATCGGTCGATAAGAAAAACCGCTCAATGTAGCAGAAATGTCTGGCCCCGATTTTTTGCTCTTTTAAAGTTATGGGACAACGTAGCTTCCCCTTCTTGTTGTAGAAGGTTTGAAATTGTTTGGTATTTGACTGCACTTTGTGTCAGATTTAGAGATTTTTTTTTGGTCATTTCTTGGACGTTTGCAGACGAAGATGAGGACCTTTCAGGTGAGCAGCATTTGCCTCCAGTTGAAGTGCTGGCAGCACCTGAGACTATCACAAGGTTATGCTAGGAATCAGGCTTGTCAGACCCAGGTCACGGTGCTCTGTTGTGCACTGAAGCCTTCGACAAAATGCAGGAATGTCGAGGCAAACCAAAGCAACTGATTATTATGTTTCAATTCAAAGAAAAACCAGTGTCTGTGTATGCATTGATAATAAAAGCAAGTGAAAATATGACAAAAAGGCAGTTGTACTCCTCAAAAGCGGACCTCCGCTATAGGCAACACCTCCGATGTAGTCAACTTTTTGCTGTTGACGACATCGGAGGTCGACTGCACCTCTCGCACCTCTCACCATCCCTTGCCATCTGAGGCCTGATGGTTCCTTGGACAACCTCGAAAAAACGTCCTCCACTCATTTTAGCCCTCCTCTTGACGTAGCAAAAGTGCTTGGCCCAAAGGTGTTACAATAAGCGGTGACTACTGTATGAGGTTTACGTCCGTATGTTTGCATTTTGCGTATTAGCATCTACCGTACACCAGTCTCTTCGTCCGCGTGTGTGTTGCCTGAACGAGTGTCTGATGTTTCGTCGATAACACACCTACTTGCCCGTTTGGATATGGCACGCGCCATTTTCTCTCCCTCCCTCCAACAATGATGACAAGGATGATAATGCCATTATTGCTGCGGATGAAGCGAGCGAGAACGAGAGGAAAAACTCCCAGCAATCATTGTCGCTGTCACCCGGCGTCGCTCCAAGCAAATGCGATACGTACGGTTATGTATTTAGCATGTAAAAATGCAGGAGTACAGGCTGTTCAGCTTGCCTGTCGACCTCATTTGTGGAAATTCCCTATTTGGCAGCCGCTTGGTTGGCTGCCACTACCGTATGCGCTGTACTTGTACACCTGTTGACGGGACAATAAAGTGTCTCTCCGGTACGTACGTACAGCTTACGTGGATGAAGGGCTACGGTGAAGGAGAGACAAAGTGATGGCATAAACATACAGGTACACAGCATATAGATTCATGCATATTGGCAGCTACATGTAAATGATTGTTAATTTGGGAATTAAGTGCAGTTGGGGGTCGGCACCTAAGGTCCAATGATGAAGATGAATAGCTTTTTCAAAAGAGTCAGTTTTAACTGTGTCTCATGTGGGTTTATTTTTCACCCCTTGAAGCAAGTGTGCACTGCAACACAACTTTTAAACCTTTAAGGCCTTGGACAAGCTTTAAGCCCTACTTTTCCAATTTTAGTCGACTACAGTGGCATTTGGAATTTGACCAAGCATGACCACTTTACATGTTACTAGTAAACCTAACTTCCTTTTGCACAATTTTATATGTTGTGGGTCTCTTTCAGCCATCAATTGCTGAACTGCACACTTTTAGGATAAGTTCAAGCTTGTAAGAAGAATTACGGTGTTTTGTAATGTGTACTAAAAGTTTGTGTTCGTGCTACATGCAATGCTGTAATTATGCATGCAGCAAAAAAGGGAGTGCTAAAAGTATTCATGACACGAAAGTTGATGCTTAGTTGCACAGCCTGATTGCACAAAGTAAACAAGTTTAGGGGATTCTTGTGCTTCGGCCGAAGCAATGGACCCGTAATGGGGTCCCACCCTCGGTCAATTATAAGGCCTATGAGCCACATTGACACAAAAGGTCACTCGACTCCAACACTTCTTGTCTGGTGTTGTAAATTCTTTTGAGACCCGCCCATTTTTGGTGAATATGAAGACAGCACTTAAATGTGCCATGTTCACACATTTCAAGCACACATGTAGTGCGTTCTAGTGCTAGAGTTACTAGAACCGTTACTACTGATTTTTTTAAGAGCGTGCATATGTTTGCATGCACTTGTATTTAGTTCTGCCATTAATGTTGGAAATGCGCACGTGTCGAGCCGCTGTGCATACTTTTCAGCCTAATTACGTGTCTGCAAATGAACAACGTAAGACTTTGTTGGTGTTTCCTGCATCGCAGTTGAATGTGGTCATTGTTTTCCTTAGTTGCCAACGCCGGTGCGTCTCGAATAAGTATCCTAAAACACATCAGAACTTGCAGTCTTTGTGTTGCAGAAATATTCATATAAGTCAAGACTAACTTCCAAGCACCAACAGTATCATCCTTTCGTCATATTTCTGTCAGACTCTCCGTCACCACAGATTCATAAGTACGTCCAAATAGGCAAGGACCTGTCCGTGGAGGATGTAACAAGAATTGGCACCGTTGGCCTTTTAATCATTGGCTTGACTTGACTTTATCCGCTCCATTGCCTGGACTCCTTCGACACGTCACTGACGTCGCGAGTGAAGTGGAAGTGGAGCGAGGACGGTGTCCACAACATCCATCCATCCACAATACAGTGGCGCCCAAAATCTGTCCAGGTTTCTCTCCCTCAGCAAGTGTGCACATGCTCGTGTTGAGGCCCACTACGGGCTGGCCCATTCGAGTCCGCCAGTCGCAATCGCCAATGAACTGACGTTTTTATTTCACGCTCAACGTGGGGATCACGCGTATGCAAGAATGTTTAAAAGATGAGAAATATTCCAGGAGAAGGAAATCCTCCCTACGTTGTCGCAGGGCCCACAGGGGACTCTTTCAAAAACTGCCGCTAATGTTTACATTATAGACACGCTCAACTCCTCCTCTTTGCAGCAGGTTCGTTTATTTTCACCTTCTTGGCATCCATGTACGCTTGTGTGCCTGTTTTAGGTAGAAGAGCACAACATACCTTGGGGAAGAGCAGCAAGAAAAAGACGAAGAAGAAGGGAAACTTGCTTTCTTCCTCACTCCCTGGCTGCCTTGACATTTAGGTTGAAAGAAGCATCAAGCAGCCTCCTTGCTGGGCAGGTTTTAGGGTGCGCATTTAGGGAAGTCCAGAGAAAAATGGGCCGTGTCACGCGCGCTCGCCGCCGACTTCTTTGTGCCTTTCTAAACGAGGTAACACGCGAGCCGAGTGCACATACTCAGCGACGCCGCCATTGGCTGGACTTGCTTCCGTGTGCTCGTGGGTGCGTGCGTGCGTGCGTGAGCGAGCTGGCGCGTGTGCATGAACAGTACGTACGGCTGCACTGAACGAACGCGGGGGCTGCTTGGCTACCTCTCCTCTTTAAGATGCGTGCATAGGTGCTGAGCTCATTTTGGTTAGAGGAGGTATGGGTGAGTTTCACATGTACGGCGCGCTGTGCATAGGTACTAAAAGGAAAGCACATCTACAAGTACTTACACACTGTATCGCTGGAGAAGGCAGAGGGAGAGTTAAATTTAGACCTAGAAAAAGAGAAGGGCAGGCTTGAGATGGCTGCTTGCGCGCGTTGGCTTGTCTGCTTTCTTCTTCAGCGGGGGATTTTCTGAGTCTGGGCTACTCTTTAAAAATCTATGTAGGTGTCGTCACGACAGAGTGAGAGAATTGCTCTTCTCAATCACCTGGAATCATACGACCTGATCGCAATGGAGTCTCAGTCATGGCGTCCGCCAAGCAGCCCAAGTTGCGCACAATGTCACCGTTGCCACAGGATCTGCCACAGGATATGCCGCAGGATCCCCGGCCGGCGGATTGCACATCCTTGACGTTCTGGTTGTAAACTCATCATTGTGGCCAGGAGATTTTTCTTGAGAGCAGTTAGATGAAGAGCTCAATTGAGCAGATGTGTGCGCGCCCCTCCCCACCAACCCTCTTCCACCCCCGCCAGTTAACGGGAGGAATTGGTTCTAACATGTCTCTGCTCCCCTTCCTGAGCTAAATATATCTCAGCTTCTGCCGGCGTACCAGCCAGCCAGCAGTGCTCACCAGCAGCACCGCCAGCCAGCATTGGGGAGTGCCCCAAGGAAACCCATTTCCCTCCCATGAACTGAACAAGCGCACATGTGACTGAAAAGGGGGTCCGGACGGCGCTGACGAGAGCTTGGGTGTAGAGAGAGAGGCAACAGTTCTCCCTTGCGTGTGCAACAAACGTGTTTCCTTCCACATCTGGAAAAATAATGATGGGTTCGTTGGAGAAGGGAAGGAGGAGGACTTCTTGCTAATGGTTGAAGGAGAATGTGACTGCAGCAGAATTTACAGCTGAAAAATTAACGGCTGAATCAAAAGCTGCGGACGCATTGCGCTGCACGCGGCCGCGCTAAGGTTACACGGATGCAACGTATACGTCTATGGGAGCACTTTAAGCGCGATGGCGATAAAGTTCAAGTTATATTGTTGATGGATCTGGGCTATTCATGCGTTAATTATAGTCCAGCATTAAGCACATGTGCAAACACCATCGCACTCTAGCAGTGAGATGAGAACGAAACTGGTCCTCGCTGCTAACATTAACATACGAGTTGAAAACGACGACGCGCACGAGAGGAAGAAGAAGGCTCTGGAAAAAAGAGGGAAAAAGCATCTGCTGTTGGCTGTTTCCCCCTCCGACATCTTGACAGCAACAGCAGCCGCTTCCTTCATCTTCACGCAAGAACGATCCCAAGTGATCTCCTCTTGCCACGGAAACCCCCACCTGGAAGGAGAGACACAGGGAGAGCTTGAGCCATCTCATCTCGGAGACGCTGGAGGAACCTAAGGGAGAGCTGAGATATGTGTCTTCGCCCTCTCATACGCACATGTGTGCAAACGCTTCCTCTCCTCGGCGACGGATGCGACTACAGCACAGTCATAGTTCTTCTCGAACCAATAGCACAGGAGGGGAAGACGTAGTCTTTCGTGTAGGTGCTGCGAGCGTGCGAGGGGATGCATGCCAAGACAGAGGAGAAGGAGCTTCTGCGGATATCTTGGCATCTTTCCCTAAAAGTGTCTCAGGTGCTGCTGCTGGGTCGATGGACTGGGAAAAAGAAAGCGGTTGTACCTACGTATAAGCTCTTGCTACTGCGCAGTACCCATGTGAAGCCATGCCTTTCTAACCTAAGCTCTTCCTACTCCTTAACCTACACACCACCTACGCACGCTATATTGTGTGTATGCTCTTTCTCGCAAGAAGCCTGGCCCGAGAGGAGAGAAAAATGCTCTCGCATATAGTTTCATAATTATTAATACAGCCGGGTATTCTGAACCGTCGTACCGAGGGGGAGGGAGGGCAACTCAGAGACGTGCCCAGGTACGCACCGACGTAGTACAGGGGTGCTAACTAGAGCACCCAATGAGAGGTCCAGTCATAATGAAGCTGCTCCAACTTGAATCATGGGTGTCCCACCATTATCACGAGTTCCACATCACAAAAGGATCTGCACCAGTCGGTTGCACGTTCCGTTGCCGCGCTTTGACTTTCGGCAGACCTACTTACTTCCAGTACGCTATCAATGTTCAGATAATATTCATCGGCGGCGCGTACGTACTCATACTGATCTGGCAGTGAGACTGAAATGTGCGACATAAAAATACAATTCATTAGCGCTCACTCGCGGAGAGAATGGACAGGATTTTGCCGCAAATCTTATACTTCCTAGAAGATTAAGTGCATATCATGAATGCAAATTTTCCACTGTTGCTCCTGTACAAAATTTATGTGATGAAGGAGCACCTTTCTACGTCATTTGGCCAACAGAAAAAATAATCTTAGGTCCCAGTCCCAGCAGCCTGGGACCGAGGGAGGAAGAGCGTGCAGTGAGGGTTACAAGGAGGAGGGGCATCACATCCTTGGCTCTCTCAACTCATGTGATCTCTTCTTCGGCGTCTAGCGGGGGCGCCGCGCCGTTGGGGCGTCGGCAGCAACAGCAACAGCGTTGCCGGCGCCAACAGCAGCAACAGAAACAAGGCTCTCCTTCTTCCCGGTCGCTCTCGGCTCAAGAAGCCGAACGAACCTCCCCATGATAGCCCCCGCCCGTCCGCAGTCCTTTGTTGCAACGGCGGGGAGTCACACCACCGAGAGGAGAGGAAGAAGGACGGACCTCAGGCTAAGGACCTCACCACCTCCCCATATTGGCGAGCCCTTGCATGGAGGGAAAAGCCAAGGGGCCGCAGCCACCTCTGCTGCTTTCCAATCAGTCCTGTCCAGGTGAGTTTATAGGTATGGCCGCCGCTTTTGCACAAGTACGTACCGTGCGCACAGTGCGCACTGCACTGCCCTAATCATGTTGCGCCAAGCCGTGACGTTGGTAAAGACGTTGTACACGGCGCCACTTGAGTTCGTCCCACGGTGCAGTGGACGGCAGCCCCGCCAGCAGGGCGAAAGGTTCACTGGCAAAGTGACGATATGGCATCCATTTGAGGACGCCAACAAAAGCCCAGAATAACTTTATGCAAGCGTTAGTGCAAAGAACCTTGGGGCGGGCGAGTAAAGCGGACCAGACGCCCCCACTCCCTTTCCCCTGTCTTAAGATGTTATACGTAGGTTACAGTTAATGTACACGCGCACACATAAGCACGCGCACACGCACGCCCAATTCCTAGATAAGGCATTGCATGAGCGTGAATGGCCGGGCCGTTACTGCGGCGGCCGCGGCAGCAGCTTCTTTGCACTTTGAAAATGAGGGCGCGCTCTCCCTGGGTTCCTTACGTGCCCTCAGGCGGTTTGCCTTACATACGTGCTCTCCCATCCCATCCACCTATGATCACCTTCACTACATACAGAGCAGTACCGTGTGTAGAACCTATGGCGGACTACAAAGGAGGTTGCACCGCACCTATTTGTCCATACTGTACAGTACGTCTACAAAAGTGAGTGAGAGAAAGAGAGAGAGCGGAAGCAACAGGAAAGACCGTGTGTTTAAACATAGGTCCTCGAAAAGAGAGCGACCGGCGACCGGCGCCGCTCTGACCGGTTCAAAATCCACTAGCATACTAGGACGCGCCGCCGCCATCACTGTGAGATGATGCCATTTGAAGCAAACGTGTGTGCGTGCGTGCGCGCTCGCGTGTGTGTGTTGCGGTTGCGTGCCTGTGTGCCAGGCACACGGACTGATGCTTGGGATCAGAGCGACGGGACCGTGTGAGGCTGTGAGGCTGCGAGGCTGCTCCACGTGCCCTACCTATGGCCATTCTTTGCCAAGCCGCAGAGATTCACTCCGCATGCATGCGTGAAATTCACGTATAAAGCGTTGTTGGCCCGCTGGTCCCCTCCTTGCCTGGCCTGGCCTGCCTTTCCTGACACCAGATGAGGCCGCCTTTCGGCGACTTCTGCCAAGAAAGAGGTGCTCGCGCCTATCTTACGCTTAATTTGGCAAGACTCTCCAAGAGAGCGCGCACTCCCCTCCCCCCCCTCCCTACAGCAGTCCATAAACATACCGCCTCCCTAGGTGGAGCCCAATCCAGGTCTTTCTCTTTCATCACCCCCTGTCTTGCTATCTGTGCCTCTGCGGCGGCGAATGCGTAAGCGCCGATTGCTCATACGGTTCAGTTATGCTACACCTACAAAGATTAGAGAGTCCGGTGGCGGCGTTGGCGGCGCTGGCGACGCCGACGACGCCGACGCCGACGCCGGCTGCGGCGGCTAACCTAAGCTAAGCAGCAGCAGCTCTCCTCCGTTTGCTCCTCGCTCATGGTTAGTATAGAACACCATCCTCTCCTTGTTCCCCGCACTCTCAGGTGGGACTGCGAGAGGGCAAGATCTCAAAAGGCGTGGCCTCGGAGAGAGAAAGAGGCAAACCGTACGAGATCAGAAGCGCAACTCGTACATATTACAGAGTGGAGAAGGAACAGCTTGTCTTCATATCACCCACTTTCCTTCTTCACAGCTCACGCAGCTCTAGTCATCTCCATTGAATAAGAGAGTCCACGTCAACCATGATGGGTTCGGAGCAGCAGTTCTGCCTCAAGTGGAACAATCACCACACGACCATATTGCCCTTTTTCGACAAACTCTTGGAGGAAGAGTCCCTGGTGGACGTGACGCTCAGCGCTGATGGTCAATTCATCAGGGCTCACCGCATCATACTGTCAGCATGCTCGCCTTACTTCAGGGTAAGTTGATCGATGTCATGCATCGTATGTGTCTGCACTACCACTTGAGCCGTCCTCACAATGCTCGCTTAAGTAAGTAACGCACAAGTGGGGACCACTTTAATGAGCGAGCACAAAACTCGAGTAAACCCACCATCCCCTTCTATTTTTCCCATATGAGATTGAGCATCATCTTTTTCTCCCCTCTGTAAATTGGAAAACTGGTTTTCCCATGGGCGTGTGTCATTGAGAAGGACACTTGTGTGTGTGTGTGTGTGTGTGTGTGTGTGTGTGTGTGTGTGCGCGTGTGTGCATGCGTGCGTGTGTGCGTGCGTGTGTGTGTGAGCGCTTGAGCCTGTGAGTGGCACACTTTGTTGCATGCGTTGCTCCCTCTAGATGTCTGCCTCGAACATTATCGCAAATAATAATAAAAAACAATAATAATAATAACAACGAAAAGGGTTTTCTTTCTGTGCCAACCCTTGCAGTTGGTGAAAGAGTGTAAATGTAGCCAGCAGTGTAGGGATGCTGGGTCAATTGCAGCCATGCTCATGTTGCGTAGTACGACGTGTTCAGTTTTAAGCACTCACAAGGCCCGATGAGAGAGTGATGAATGGTGAGTCGAGGCAGAGAAGGATCGAGGGATGACTCCAGGCGAGATCGCTTATATCATCTAGGCACTAGAGGGTCTCGATGAGTTTTGTTAACGCTAGTCAGCAAGATCTGTACCCACGAGAAAGGGTCCAAAGTCCAAGGATTTTGTTTGCTTTAAGAGATCTAAACACGATAGAAACAGAAATAATGCTTTTGTGACCTCCTGACTCGAACTTAAAGGATATCGGTACACTTGTTTATAGGCGCACTGTACATGTGTGCACGCCTCACCTACAGTAGAACTTCAGACCGCCCATACTGTCAGCACCGATTACGTACGTACCCATATTTATATCTGCGGTAGCAATCGAGTGCAATACGATGCTCGCACTGACTGACCGGTCTAAGAAAATACAGCAAAATGCATTTCTTTGTGTACCATCTTCATCCCTTTACAAGCAAGCACAGAAAATGAATAAAGCAGTTCTCTTCGTCTGGCCAAAGTACCTAAATGTGAAAAACCACAGAGACGTGGTGAGAACATTCAATTGTAAGTATCTTTTCCGACTATTTTGAGTCGAGATGCCACCGATACAGTAAAGATTTGTTCCCAAACGCCCTCTGGCGATGAGAGTTGGAATCATTTGCTCTCGCACGTTTGCCTTAGGAAAGAAGCCGTACTGCATGTAAACTCATACGTAGTCAGTGGTGAGGCAGGTAAAATGAATTTTTATGTGAGATGAGTAGTGAGAATGGTAAAAGGCAGATATGCGTACAAACAATGTTCAGCTGAGTCTCGCTATTAATTGTTGCATGGCTTCTCGTCTGCTTGATGAACAATCAAGTTAGCTGGGTCATCTTACTCATCAGACATTTTTCCATTCCAGTCCCTTTTTCGTTCTTCCTACATGATTGACAAAGCCCCGGTCATAGTTTTGAACGGAGTCGACTTCGAGAACCTGAAGGCACTGGTGGAGTACATGTACAAGGGAGAAGCAAATGTTCCGCAGCATATGCTGCAGTCATTCATTCGCACGGCCGAGTCGCTGCAAATTCGCGGATTAGCAGAAGGAGCAACCAAGAACTTTGACACCGATTCAGCGGCGACACCTCCAGGACTGCCACCTCCAGTCTCCGCGGTAGCTCCGCATCCGCATCCACCGGGAGTGATGCCCCCACTCTTCCCGCCGGGGCTTCCTCACTTTAAGGGTGGGGATCTGGCGAAGGCCGGAGTCAACGGCGGCTCTGCCGCTGCAGCGGGAGGCATTTTGGCTGCACGGCTAGCAAAGCAATTCGGCGAAGCTTCGCCACTCTTCGACTTTGGGGCTCATCCACCACCGCCACCGCCACCGGACGCCATGTTGCCTCGGCAGCCAAGCCACCACCCTCCAATGAAGCGCAAGTCCGACAAGGAGAAGAGCGGAGGCCGCCGCGCGAAATCTTCCTCACTCATAGGCAGCAACAAACTGCCGCCTTCTGCCAGCGCCACGGCAATGGCTGCAGCCGCCGCCGCGGCTGGCAGCGTCCCCCTCTCTTCTCTCTTTAGCCAGAACAACAACTACGAAGAGGAGGGCGCACTCAAGATCGACGAAGACGCCACCAGCAACAGCGGCGACAAGGAAAACCTGCGCCAGAGCCCCGCTGCTGCCGCTAACAAGGGCACCAATAACAAGAGCGGAACTGCCACTGACGACGAGGTTCAAGAGATCGACGCTGGAGGCTCCAACGGCGGGGTCGTGGACAGCGATGACGAAGAAGAGGAGCCGTCCATGCCAGGGCCTCAGGTGCCAGACATCGCCGCTGCAAGTATGCAACGTAAGAGAAAGACAGAGGGACAATAAGTATGATATGAACCCTAGATGCACGAACCCCTTTTTTATGCAGGTGGAGTTATTATTAACCCTTGGACCGGCGAAGACATGTCCGCGGTGATAAACGAGGATCACGACGAGAACTCAGGGCACGGCGGTGAGTAGAGACAGCTCTGATCGCACGTTTTTGTCTTGTCAAATTGACTTGTGCTGTTGTCGGGGGTAGTGATAAACTAACACTTCTTCTGTATGATGCTTTCTAACAGTTTTTCCGTGTACGATGTACAAATAATGACAACCTATGGAGATATGCATATTCTTCGTACTTCTGCACGCCATCGTAATACGTACTGATGTACAGAAAAGTGCGTTTAAATGTTTCGACTTTGACTGGTGTAATGGAAACGGCCTCGTTTCTCTACGTTGACACAAAGAGATCTCTTTAGGAAAAAAAAGGACCCTCTTTGTTGAGGCAATCATTTGTGGCCCCAACGTTGTAGCTTTTCCTGAATGCAGCACCCCAAGGCCTCGAACAAATACACATAGGTTTGTTGAGGACCTTACTGTAAACTGTATAGTACATCGTACTGTTCTGTACACGTCCTACAAACATGAAAATGGGGCAACGGTGCTCAACGTCTTCCTAGTGTCGATCCTTCTCCTGCTGCTCTTCGTATGAGTAAGTTGTGAACTTCAAATCGTGCAAACTGAAGCGCACTCACTTCACTCCACTGGGTAAAGATCACATTGCTAATCAATGCAGCACTGGCAAGATGCACACCTACTTTCAGGGGGGTGAGACGTATATGAAGAAGCATTTTCTTTTCCAACGACCACATACGAGCATTTTGACGTACTCGAAGTTGAGAATGTTGCTTTTCCAGTGTGGTGAGTATCGATCCCTTTGTTCGACGAAAACAACCCAGAAATGGCTAGAGCCAGATTCAAAAATCTCAGATTTCATAGAAGGCCAGACTGGTATATCTTGCAAAATTCACTACGTATGTGCTGTTCTTTTGAGAATACTGAGCCAATAGCAGGAGCTGGAATTATCTGAGCCAGCAAGTATTGTAGGCTCGTGAAAGAGGTGCACCTGTTGCTCAGACATACGTAGATACTGGAAAATATCTCTTCTCTTGACAGGACCTCTTTCTCTCCAAGTTTGTGTGTAATGTGAGAAAGAAAGGGGACCGGAGCGGGTAGACTCTTCTATTATTTTTTTTGTAGACAGATACTACTCTACATTTAGGACTACATACATCACTTCTACGGTACAGAAGTCTTGCTCGATGACAGAGAGGAAGTAAGAGAGACCGAGTTGCGCTGGGAGGCAGACAATGGCATCATCAGAGTGTAGGTACTGCTAGCAGCAGCCGTTTTTCCACACTAAGGACAGGTGCCGCTGACGGAAAAAAAGGCAGCTCAGGCAGAGTACATGGACCGTCGGTAGGTAGTTAGAGAGAAATAGAGAGCCGTCAGACTGTTGTCGTACCAAAAGAGATGAACACTTGTGCTGAAGAGAAGCACTTTCCTCACGGACAAAACCCTCGCTAGCTATCGTTAGAGCAGCGTTGGCGACGCTACAGACACACGCATGACACAAGGCGTCGTCACCATGGTCATAAGAAACCGCCCTTTGCTCTGCAATGAAGGGGACCTCGGGGCTCTATCCCTCCCACGGTTCCCAGTAGCAAGCTTCAAGTGCATATCTTTTGCGCAGGCGACGACTACGCTAAGTCAGAACATACTGTATGCATGGATAACAATGCCTTATCACAAACCAGAGAGAAAAGCACGGCAGAATGTGCGAGAGACAGAGAGCCCCCTCTTCGTACGTCCGTCCGTACTTTTATACATATCGGTGAATACATGTGTACAGTACCTTACGTAGAAGTGTGCTGTGAGAATTAAGCACTTTTTTGGCTTTTGCAGACACCGCCTCTTCTCTGCATGTGTGCGGTGTTCGTGTCATCCACTGCAGCCAACAGAGCAGAGTAGGTACCTAGCTAGGTAGGTTGATAGGTGCGACTGCTATGGAGCGTCACGTCTGTAATGCAAGGGGCAACGCTTCATTTCTACACCAGTGCCGCATGTCTTGGGGGCACCGAGTCATTTGCACAATGTCAGCCTAACTGTGTTGAAAGTAAAAGCTCCATAAATGCTTCCAAACTGGGACCTTCACCGATATTGCGAAAACGCCAGAGCTGTAATCTTTTTTTCCACCAACGCCAAATTTTCAGAAGGTGAGAGCCAGGTGTAGAAATGTAGCGGCGCACCCTGTACGCTGCCGTGTACATGAGATGATAAGCAACAATAGTTTCAGCGCCAACGAGTCGTCGTTTCTGCGGCACTTTTTTTTCATGAGTGATGTTACTAGATCCTGGGCCAACTATGTGATTGAATTCACCTGCTGTCATCAACAACCACTTATGTAGCGACTTCACTCCCAGTAACTACGCGCAAAATGTGATAAATCATTGCAGTTTTTACGGCTTTGGTTCCGAAATACTGCACTGAACTGCACAGCACTTCTTTCTCGACCCCCCTTCCAGTATTAGCAGCAGCGAACGAGCTCGCTTTTCCACCAGAGAGCGAGAGGCGAATAGTGTAATACGGAGAATGGCTTCTAGCAGTACAGTAAGAGGGTGTCGGGTTTCACGTCTTCCTTCGTACGTATTAGTGACGACGACTACTGTGCGTACGCGCTGTACGGGTTGTTCGTACGTGTGTATGTATGTATGTATGTATCCATGCTGCCCTCGGTCTTCGTGGTGTGGCAGACCCCTTTATTTCTGGGGATCGGCCAGGCCGGAAAACTGCTCAGGAGCATAATCCGCTCATCCGTCGGGTCCCTCATAGGGCTGGCTATAGCTGGCTGCTAAGACAAAGACTTCTACAAACACCACCTTCTTATCAGAAGAACCCGTGAATTTCTCTCGACAGAAACATGAGCGGGAGATTATGCGCGCGCACACGCACGCGGTCCCTGTGTGCGTGCATGTGTCACCAAAGAACCATGGGAGAGATATGACGCTCTCCTTTGCACGTCAGTATGCATTGCGTTGCGTGCGTACTGCACTGCACCGCACTGCACTGCAAGGGACTGCTCTCTACGAACGTACGTAGATTACGTACAAAAATACATGCTGTGGTGTTGACGGAGGCACAGCACAACAGTGACCTATACCGTCGTACCCGCCGCAGCCAACAACACTCCTTATCGCAGTCATTACGGTATCAGTATGTCGCCCTCCCCCGTGGTATATTTATTTATTGCTGCTGCCGAAGACATGCGGTTTACCTGCTAACTGCTAGGGGGTCAATGGTCTATGTGCTGAGTGTTAAGTGCCCTTTCTCCTAATGTTTACCACGAGTCAAACCAAAGAGGAACGCTAGTGTAGAGATAAGGGGAAGCTACAAAAGATCACGTGGTAGGAGAGTGAGTGCGCCGTACGAGTTTTTTTCCTTACCTGGTCCATGAATAAATCTGTACGCAAATTCTGCACCGTAAAGAGGCTTGATTGAACTTCACTTCGCACGTCTCTCCTAGCTGCTGATACAGTATTTTGACGTGAAAACTGAGATTCCAGCCAGCTTCATTTCTCTTTGCAAGGTCTGGTTGTTATCTACGATGTAGTAGTGCAGGATAATAATATGAGTAATACTATGACATAAGATAATACCTGTATCTGCCTGACTGATGCGTGAGTCCAGTGACGAAGATTGTCGTATTTTTTTTATTTCGAATTCTCCCTCAATCTCTGTTGGTCTGAGTGACTGCTATACCTGGAACTCTGCTAGACGAATTAGTCTTTTAAGTGACGGCTTATGCTGGAGGGTACTTTACACACAGCACACCAGTATGCAGCAAAATATATACTTGTATGAACCCCTGGCCTGAGAGAGCGAGCGTCCACCCACACTCACTCACTCATGCATGCAGGCAACTTAAATTAGCATCGACATTACACTGAAAACACTCGAACGAGAACTTTGGAGCATGTAGGTAGTTCCACATTCGGATTGGGGCACACAGTACGTACGGCAGCGGCAAAATCCGTCGCTCAATTAATTCTGGATCACATTCCACCACCATGGAATTTAGGCCGCTCTTCACCTGTGCTGCTGCAGCATTCAGGAGGAGCCCCTGTTGCTGTTGGATGCCAACAAAAAGTTCAAAACAAGATGAGAGCACCGTGTGTGCGCAGTGGGCACAAACGTGTTGGTCGATCATTCAGCAATTTTATAACAAAAAGTATGCAGCTAAGGTTGGCTGTGCTGACTGCATGGTTAAATATGAAGGGCGCTCAGGTTACAAAGGGGCGTTAATCAGAACCTGACCACTTTCTCTGCAGTTTAATACTTCCTGCCATCTAGCAGTGTATTTTTTTTCTAGCTTGCTTGGCAATGCTCTCTGTGCGTATCAGAAGGACGTATCGTACGTATGGACTCGTACGTATAGTAAATGCAAAACCTCTGTTTAAAGAAGTGCTGGAACCAAAGATCTTATTTCGTCGTGAGCGCGAATGCAACTGCAGCAAATCGAGGCAGCAGGATTTAAGAAACTTGTCTGAAAGACACTACAACAAATAAAGTAGCAAGGAGTATGTCTGTTTGTATGCATTCATGCATGTACGTATGGGCTGATGGAGAAACGAACGGAGGGGTGGACGCGTAACTTGCATTGTCCACAGCGTCCCTCAAACAGTTTACATATATTTAGTGATGCATGTGCCATATGTACACGCTTGCATGCTATTAGGTTGGCCACCTGAACAGGTGCGTAAAGATTGATCATGGGGCTCTACCATTTATTCATATTTTCTTTGTCGTTTCATGCACAGCTCGCTCTTGAGGTATGATTAATATTACTAACCTATACATACTGCCAGCTATATTGCAGAAATCTCGCACTGATCACGGACAACGTCATCAGCAACTAACAACAACTTATCTGCTGCTGCATCCTCTTATTTCTGACCTAACTCCCGGGGGTCGGCCCTTTTGTGTCTTGATTACAGCATAGTAACAGTAGTTTTGTTGTACTGCACTACTACCATTACTGTTGCTGCTACTGCTACCACTCCTACTTCCTCTTGTTCTTCTACTACTTACTGTGGTACAACAGAGCAGTGCCGTGCTCAGGCATCTCTTCTTACTGTAGGGGAAGAGGCTAAAATGTGGTGGTGGTGATGGGTACGGTGATAATGTAAATACCAAGTTGCATAATGGCGAAGACGAACGCGAATGAACAAGTCTCAACAGAAGAGGGAGCACAGTCAATGTTTTCCCCCTACCTTTGGAGCATCCCCCGTTATGATACAGTACAACAAGGTGGACTAGGCTGCATAAGAGCCTATATGAGAGAAAGAGAACTAACTCCTCCCAGAACTCCTCCCAAAACTGTACAGAGAGCCAGCCTATGCCAGCAGCAAAGCTTTCGGGGGAAAAGGTCCCTCCCTCCGTCCCTGCCTCCCTGCCTCCCTCCTTCCTCCTTCACCTTCTCCTGCTCCTTCTCCCCATCACTCGCCTCTCTCGCCCTCTGCTCGTCCTGCTCGTCCTCCTCGTCTTCCTCGTCCTGCTCGTCCCTCCACTCAAAATCGCCCCAGAGCCGCCAGCAGCAGAACAGCCCATTCCGAAAGAAATGAGAAGAGGCAGCAGCGAATACAGCTTCTCCAATCGCAATTGCAGCTTTGAGCTTTGAACTCTTCTTCTCCTTCATGAAGCTGCTGCCCAAGAGAGCCTGAGAGACAGGTACTATTGCAATCTACTGTATTCTTGCTCTTCTTTCCTGAACATTTCCATCTTTCTGAAACTTGCGTAGATTTCAACGAGAAACTGCTGCAAAGTCGGTTTTCGTAGGTTCCCACTTGATTGCAACAAGCCTTTTAATGAAATCCCACAAAAAAGAGAGCAACCGTCCGACCAAAGCACTGACTGTGTCTCCCTCTCTGTTGCAGACACTGGAATGGCGGCGGTTGGTGCAGAGTGGCCAGCGGCGGCGGCCGCCGCAGCGGCCGCAGCTGCAGCGGCGGCTTTGAGGGGACGGGCTGGGAGCAGCAATGGAAGACCACACAACTCAGCCACGCCTCCCATCACCAACAACCGGCACTCCCCTTCCTCCTCCCCATTCAACAATGGTGGCGTCTCCGCAGTAGCAGTTGCTCCTCCGCCTCATCAGCCACGTCATCCGAGGCCGATTACGCCGCGTCGGACAAAAGCCGCAGCGGCCGCAGCGGCGGCTGCCGCATCTCCTGGCAGCGGCCGTCTGAAGCGGCTCACAAATACAGACAACGTGTTCACGGTGATGAAGACGGCTGATGGAGACAAATTTCGCTGTAAAGCGTGCCACCGCTGCTTCAACCTCAAGTGCACGCTTCTCCGTCACGTGCGGCACCAGCACCAGGGCCGCTTCGTCCCCCACCCTTGCCCACAATGCGGACAGGTGTTTAAGCGCACCGACCACCTCAAGGTTCACCTGAAGAAGATCCATCAGATTGAGTCGGTCTCTCGACAGAGACAACAACAGCAGCAACAGCAGCAGACTCAGCAACCCACGGCTGCTGCCGCAACCGAAGAAACCAATGACGAAAGCACCGCCACCTTCGTAGAGGAAGAGGACGAGGAAGGCGCTGCCGCTATTGACGATCTGGAAGAGTCTCACGAGTCTGACCCCCCTGACTCACCAGAGCTCGTGGTGGAAGACAATCCCCAGGAAGACCAATAACAGAAGCTACCGGCCTAGAAAGAAATCTCGCGTGCTCAAACAGAAAGTAACCACCTCTCTCTTCAAATTTGATGCTAAACGGGAGAGTCATGAAAGTTCTCATTATGGGTGCTAAAAAGCTGACCCCGTCCTATTACCAGCTCTCAAAATCAAATGCTCAATTATGTACTTAGTAGATATTGCAAAGTGGACTTGCCATGTCATTATGAGTATATACTACTAGGGTATCTCGTTCGTTTGCTCTGCATGTAAGACGAGCAGTAACAATAACACGTTGTGCAGCCAAACTAGATCTGAAAAAGCCCGAAAGTTTGGCACTTGTACTTAATGCCAAAAAGGTGTCTATTGCAACTGATATTCATACAAGATTATTATTTTGCACATTGTGCTAATTAATACTCAAGATATACATTAATGACTCACACTACGTATATAGTATATACTCCCCTATTACCATGAAGTTGTAAGGATTAAGTAAAAGGCCCCGACAGAACAAGCTGGTTGGTTATATAGAACATACTTTCTATATAGATGTACGTATAGTATTAAAACATACAACACTTTACGTACTGATACATTTTCTCTGAACATTACTACTCATTATATATATACAGTACAGTAAAATGCCCTTCTCAGACCGAAGTTCGAAAACCAGAGCGCACCACACCCGAGTGATGTTGCTCCTTGTATGTACTTAATACTCTTGCCAAACGTGCCAATATGTACTCAAGAGCTTGGACCGATAAGCGAAATAAAGTTAAGAATTATTGTGTTTCTTTCATCTGTTGATGTCGATCATTTTTGTGTCATTGCAGAGGAATTGTGTGTTTTGTGCAATGGGTGTCATGGGGGTCAGTCTTTCATATGCTTTCCATCTTTTCCCTATCCACTTATGCTCTCCTTTTCTATTGTGCTAAACGTTGTTGGGATTGAGACTCATGTAAGTACTAAGAATTAATTCAAGTTCCCCGCATCTTTCATGCTCTAAAATTTTTCGTCATTTTGCTTCTTTTTCAATTGCAGCCGAGAATCTCCTTCACTTCTCTTCGCTGGTACCCCACCACTCTACTCCCGCTGACGCTGACAAATCTGGAGGCGGCGTGGGTGTGGGCGTAGGTGTGGGGGTGGCCGGCGTTGGCAGCGTCGGCGAGTCTTCCTCCTCCACGGCGGACTGCAGCGCCAACACAGGGGCCACGGTGGCTCCCAGTAGCGGCGTCATCGTCAGCGGAAGCAGCAGCGGCGGCGTTACCAGCGGCGGCGGCGGCGGAGGAGGAAGCGGAGATCGGGACCCGCAAACCAACAAGTACGCCTGCTCGCGCTGCGGCCGTAGCTACCTGCATCAGGCCACGCTCGTGCGTCACCAGCGCTACGAGTGCGGCATCAGCGCCAGCTACCCGTGCTCCCTCTGTGGGAGGAAGTTCAAGCGGCGCGACGTGCTCAAAGGACACATGGAGAAATGCGTCAACAAGTCCGCCGCCGCGGCCCAGCAGGCGGCAGCAGCGGCCGTGGCGGCACAGCAGCAACAACAGCAACAAGTGGCGGCTGCTGCCGCTGCCGCTGCTGCGGCTAGCAACATGGGGAGTGGAAGCGGTGGTCAGTCTTCACCGCTGTCCTCGCCCTTTGCCTGCAGCACTCTGAGCAGTCCTTGAGCTTCAGTCTGAGCTTGAGCTTGAGCTTGAGCTTGAGCTTGAGCTTGAGCTTGCGCTTGCGCTTGCGCTTGAGCTTGCACTTGAGCTTGAGCTTGAGCTTGAGCTTGGGCTTGGGCTTGGGCTTGGGCTTGGGCTTGGGCTTGGGCTTGGGCTTGGGCTTGGGCTTGGGCTTGGGCTTGGGCTTGAGCTTGAGCTTGAGCTTGAGCTTGAGCTTGAGCTTGAGCTTGAGCTTGAGCTTGAGCTTGAGCTTGAGCTTGAGCTTGAGCTTGAGCTT
>JAAUXU010084857.1_pt1 | contig 23456 bp, 17 predicted proteins | sample 7278151 | NCBI WGS metagenome assembly JAAUXU01 (sample SAMN14350113, study PRJNA611818) | marine sediment metagenome | isolation source: surface marine sediment (1.8m) | place: French Polynesia: Moorea | collected 2018-08 | reverse complement strand
CTGTCCCCCTCCCCCCTCCTGGCACCCTTGGACCCTCCCTACTTTGCAAGATGCCTGCCTCAAATGCCACATTCAGGTTCAAGATTGCTGGAATTGCCAGGATGGTGAAAGCTGATCAAGCTCCCCCCAAATGGCTTCAAAACCTTTGAGCTTCAAGCCTGGCTCGTTCCATCATTAGAATGAAGGCAGAGTGGGCATGAATACGGAGCTTGAGCTGATCTCATGAGGCATCATTGGGAGGTTGCTGCACTTTGGGAGCTCTGGCCTCAAAATGGGCATGGTCAAGATGCGAATTCTGCCAATTTGCTTCTAAAAGAGACTTGTGTTGGTTTGGAGGTCGTTCTTGCTGCGACACTCCAAAATTCTATTAAAAAAAACCAGATACTTTTCCTCTTCAGTCAAAGAGTTGATCAATGTCACAAAGGTGCTGATTTGTACCGAGATTCACATAAATTGTCAATCTTATTAAAGGTACGCTAAAATTTCGACTGTCCCTTCCTTTTTGCCAGGCACGTAGCATTTTGCCTACGTGAAAACATATTTTGTGCCCTCTAAGCATGCCTGTCCAATCACGGACGAAGAAAGAAGCTTATTTTTTTAGGGTGCGAAATTTAACTATCCCCGAGTGTTTGTGAGCTATAACTTTTTGTACGCACAGTTGTTAATACTTATGCGGTTTGTACTTTCGTATTTGTCTGTGAACACGCCGAATGTAGATTTGTTTGTTTTTGAAGCTACTTCTCTGCAGTCCAGACACAATTGATTCCCTCGTGTGTCCTCAGTGCAAATGACCAAAATGACAGTAATCAAGCAGGATAATTATAAGCCGTCGTTCATCAGACATTTTTGTTTGATCCTTCTGCGTGTGTGAACTGCACTTATAAGTATACGCTTTGTTACATTCCCCCCCCTCCTCGCTGGGCTCAACCACGGCAAGACAAAGCTTCTGTGACTAAACAATTAACGCTATTACTTGACTTCATAAAAAGTTAAAGGCAATCTAAAGCCGATAAAGACATATTCTGCACAAAAAAGGTCGGCCAAGGCATGCGCAATCTCTTTAGACCCCTCAAGGAAGTAACTCAGCTCATCTAAGCCATTTAGCTCTTGGGACAAAGCTGAGGAAACATTCATGACTGCAGGCAATTAAGAAAAAGGGGGGGGGGGAACACGATCCAATCTCTCCCTCCCCTTCTTTATTCGCATAAGACTTTCCCCACCGACCTTTCTTGCTGGGGAAAATAAAAGGGCAGAATGACTACAAAGAGGGGGGAGGGGGAAAAAAAGCCATGAGAGGCTTTAATTTGGGGACATTAGCTGAGACCACCTTCTATCTGCGAATGACAAATAGGCACAAAACAGCTCATTCAGACGAAAATAAGACGTACAGCACAAATATTTCAAAGGTACGATTTATATCTGTCAGTCTGCCAGATATCTGACAGTCTGCTGTGAGTGCTGCAGACGCCCTTTCCAGCAGCATTTACCGGGTGTCCCCCATGGGGTCCTCAGGCTGACCGGACACCCGGTAGTTCACTGACCTCCTCCTCCGTGGCCATCTTGGCCACCTCGGGAGAAGACAATGAGAAAAAAGAGCCAGAACTCGGGACATTTTGCGAAGTCGCAACTCGGCAAACACTTGAGTCATTGCACCTCTCTTCATTTCGCCACTTCCAGTACATTCCTAGGCAAACCTCACAGCTCAGGTGGTGTTTTTACCAAAGGTCTCCTTCCAACTGATGAAGTCATCTAAACCAGAGTTAGGGAAATGGGAAGTTCACAGTCAGCGGCAGAATTAAGGAGACACGAACATAATGACCTAACAAGTATTCCAAGTCAATCCAGAAGCTGTTAATTATAAGGAAAAAAAACATTCATCTACTAGACACAGCATTAGCGAGGTCCCAAAATATACAGTATATTCTGGGTCCTTAACTTATACACCTTCCCCGCGATTTGCCCAAGTGTTCATGAGTTCGTCGCCCATTAATGCTCTTTCCTCACTCCACAAAAAAAGAAGACACACCTTTATTACATTCGCGTATTCGGAGAAGAGTAGATCGCACTTCCGTGTGCCAACCAACGACCCATACTTGAGAGCCCGGGGGTAATTCCAGCCCTGGCAGCTCCCCCCCCCCCCCTCCTTTCTCTCTCTTCGTCTCCCTCCACTAGACAGAGCACGTGGTGGCGAGGCTGTACACGCAGCAGGAGCCCCAGGGACTTTGCTGTGTGTCCAGGTGAAGACTCCGACCAACCTGGCACATTTTTACCTCACCCTTTACTTTGGCGGAGTTGATTTAACCCCGGGGTCGAAGTGAGTGGGAAAATATGGGCCCATTTGAGCACTCCGAAGTTGTGCTATGGCTCCCAACGATAGATGAGGCAAGTTGGACCACTACTCCGACCCCATTCTCGCCGTGAGAAGCAAGCAAGAGGCTTTGGAGCTCGCCGAACCGATAACCGGCGATTACACAAGTGTTCCGGGATCCTGCGTCAAATCTGCCCAAGGGAGGGGAGTTGACTTGACAAAAGCCTCGGTCTTTCATAGGTGTGCCGGTGACCGGTGTGGTTGGCCAGCTGGGGTTGACTCGGGGTGGGCCCCCCTCGGGACTCGGGATGAAGCCCCCCGCCCCATAAAGAAACCAAGTGGGCAGGGTTGGTTTTTTTTTTACAGTAGTCTCCGATTATAGTCAGGTCTCTTCCCGGTCTCTTCATTGAATGGAGGCATTCTTATCGGTTAAATTCATCAAACTCTGCTTTAAATCATCAAAATACCTGTGGAAAATTAAAATGTTGAGGCCAGTAACTTGTTAGGAACTCTATGTACGCAAGAAACACAAAGTGCTTACATTCTTATGTTTGAACTAAGAAAGGAGCATCTGAGTAATTCAAGCTGCATGGTAGCAAAAGCCATTTGCTATTGCTTGTATCAGAAATAAGAAGATATTCATCAAAACCTTGGAACGACTGGACTGCTGAGTTTCTGTTATCTTTCAGATTTTTGAATTGTTTTATATACTCCGAAAGGAGGTACATTTTACGCATGCCACAGAGACTGACGTTTTTTCCTCCTGTTGGTGTAAGGGTTGCCAAGGACACATACATAGGATTTTGCAAAAGGAAAAATTGAAGAAAAAAACCCCGAAAAATCCACCCGAGGTTGCTGTGTTGGTCCCAGGTGGGACAAATGGCACCTGGGTGAGTTTGGACCAACGCTGATAACCGAGGTGTGATAGTAGCTTCTTCAAATGACAGCAATTGCTCTAAACAACAATCTGTTACAACCCAAGTAAGTGTCATCTCTCTACAAACGATGCAACAGCACTTTTCATCAGATGGCTCATTTTTCGGTGATTTCGTTTGTACAAGGGATCGAGTGAAGAACTCCTTTACCACTCTCCTTATGTACTCACAATCAGCGGCCTGCGAAGTAGATGTCAGGACTCCTTAAGCATCACTAAGTAACTATGAAAATATCCGACCAATTATGAGACTTGCAGCAGTCATTTGCAGATTTCGAGTGATGCCAATGGACAAAGTGACGTAAAACACGTGCATTTGGCAAAGTAGCTGTTTACAGGGGATCAACCCTGCAAACATCTTTGGAGGAACTGCCTCGGGCAGCTTCATCCTCGTGCTGCGCTAACAAAATGTTTAGGTTAGGTTGTCTATTTGGCATTCATTTCGCTGGTATTAATTTACCTGCGTGTAATGATACCTGTGTTTGGCACTGAAAATGCCACAACTGTTGGGTGGCAACCCAACCCTCAGGTGGCGCACCTTTCAAATATGATATTGATGTACTTAGTCGTGTTGTCAGACTTCTTCAACATGGATTTGACCCCCTGCCATCTTTTGAAGATTGAAAGACATAAGAACAACTGTGCTTAAAAACACACATCTGTACAGTAGACAGAGATCGCCCTAAAACATGGGGGGGGGGCAGGTACATGTTTGACTGTACTTAGCATTAAAACGCGTCTTTTTTTGGCTACTTTTTTTTCGGCCCACAGTTCAAACAAAATTACAATAAAGAAATTTCATTCATAAAGCAAGAAATTTGCTCACTTACTACTCTTGGGCACCATTTTAGTCGCCACCAAGATCGATAGTGCAAATAGTCCCTTCATCACGGTTTCCAAATTTGAACCTGACCTTCACTCTCAGTTTGTCCACTGAGGCATTTCGAAAATATGATATTTTCTATTACTTTTTTGGGCTCAGCAATTCTTTGACAGTTTTGGCACCGACCTTTCAATGATCCAGCTGTTGAGAAAGAGCCTTTGAACCGGCACCCACTGGTCTGACAAGTGTTTGCCAAGTGCAACACTATTCTCCTGTCCCTGCTAGCTGCAAGCACAGGTTTGCATTTGAAAAGTTTCCTTTTAGTGGGTGGATATGATGTGCATAATGCACCCTTCAGGGCATGAAGACGAGATAAAGCTACAAAAATCCCTGAAGTAATGTGATGCCTTTTGGAAGCTCCCAATGCCTTGCAGGCAACACAGGATTTGTCACTGCAAAATTCGTCTATCTCACAAGATATCTTGTAGTACGCACAGGAGGTACAACAGGAAGTTCAGCTTTCTTTGTTTGGAGATTGAAGTCGATTCTTGGATGGACAGACAATGTATTTGGTGCTGAATTTACCTTCTGCATTCAAGTTCTTACGGCGAGTAAAACCGAGGTCTTACAGTGCAATTCAGTAAGGTGTTAGTAAAGGACTGCCACTCTTGTGCTCGTGCCTCAAGACCAGGGTGGCCGCTCCCTGGACGCACGCCGTGGTGTAGACGAGCTCCACCATGTCCGGGATGTTGGCCTCCGGTCAGGGCTCGGGAAGCGCCTCTTCGCGGTGGGAGCACTTGGCACTAGCAGAGAAACCGGCAGACTGAGGGACTCTCCAGGCAGCTGTCGAGACCATCTTGAACGTAGAGAAGCTCCTCTCTGCCTCACACTTTGCGGCTGGGAAGTACCCGCGCTGGTTGCCGTTGTGGTGCTCGTTCTCGCACGTGACGCTTAAGATAGCCGAGAAGACGTGGTCTTCAGCCGAGAAATAGCAATGCAGTTACTCAAAGGTCTATGAAGCAGCTTGAAGGGTGAAAAACCATCAGTGTTTAGCTCAGAGCGTTGTCGCACGACGCATACGATAATGGCTTTGTAAGCACGAAAGTAGTGTAATATTGTGTCTTGTTTGTGCTCATCTTTGTGAGACAATTGGCTTTCCACTCGTGTGACAACCGCTCGTATTGCGGAATTGCGACTACCGATCAATCGCCATCCCTCACTTGCCAGTGATCCAATATCGCCAACTTCCTCCCACCTTGGGCGACTCCGAACCACTTGGTCACTCCCAACGGTCAGGCGATACACGACCCATTGTACAGGGTGGTCAAGAAGTCCGTGCAGCCCGGAGGGGCCCTGAAGTCCTCGGCGGCCATGCAGTGCGAGGCGATCTCGTTGCCAATGGTGCCGAGGGCCTGCAAGGCCTGCAAGGCCTGCTGGAGCGTGTCATTAAGGCTAAAGGAGGTCATTCTGCTCACGAGAATTCTGTGCAAAAGTCCGTGGGAAGAATAAATGTCAATATTGAAACTTTGTGTTAAAAGGCATTGTCAAATAAAATCAATTGAGCGGAACTCGTTGGCCACCTTGTCAAGCCGAACATGCAGCTTGCGTCGTCAGTGAGCGCCCTGCTTGTGCCGCGTCGTGCGGGTGCGGAAGTTGAGGCAACGGCAACGACACCGTCGAGAACACCTTCAGTAGAAACATTTATGAACTGGGTCTCTAACGGTTGCAAAGGGAATAACAAATATATGCGTTATGAAAGAAAAACCTTAACCGTACGTGACTCCTACGTGCTCACTTTTCGCACCCACCCTGTAATGCATTGGTGAATGCTTCTCCTGCGTAATAGTAAATCAAGCCTGTTCAGTTTTACCATTTGCTACGTCAGAGCCAAGAGTGCAAAGTGTTGATAGTATCACATCATTGATTCCCATTGTCGACTCGAGATCAGGACTCGTGCCACGGACCTGAAGCGGTCAAACTTGTTCGAGGACTTCATCACCAAACGTGCTCAGGGCCAGGGTGCAGAACAAAGGTGGTGGCCACAGTGAGAAGTGCAGTCCAATGTTATCTATTTCTCGTGCTATTATTGCGGACCATAATTTTCACTCAAACGCGTCGACCTGGTTGTTCTTGACGGAGTTTGTCCAGTCATACCGTTGTCTCCGCACCCCCACCGGTAAAAAAAAGGCCTTGGGCCACGAGCAACAAGCTTTGCTATTTAACGTAACAAAGACCTGATAAAAGACGAGCTTGTTCTCCTATACATAACTCAGTGCAGTAGACGCACTTTGTGGGCGTCGCGAGCGTTTTCATTACAGCCAAAGTTTCATCCCGAATTTCTCTCCTCCGGATTAAAGGCCTTGAAAATGTGAGCTGGCGAGGATTAAGCGCAATTTGCCGTGGCAAGTAGTTAAACGTGTAGAGGTACAAGCTGCGCAGTGAGCACAGTGCCATACATACCAGATATACTTCTCAGTCAGCAATAAAAGGAGGTGCTGCTACATCCGGTGTATCCCCTGTACCTTCTTCCCCCCCCTGTTGTTAAATTAAATCTCTGCAGATACCAGGGGTTGCTAAGAGGTCTCTGCTGGAGCTATTATACCTAAGAGTGGAATTTCTGACCTAGGTGGAACTACGTTCATGCATCGTGAAGAAGACATTTGAGCAAAGGAGACGATTTATAAAAGGTCCGACTTAAAGGTGAGCTAAGTAGTAGGGATGAAACCGGGTCAGACCTGATCCGGGTCCAACCCGGGTCGGTCAACTTTTTTCCTGAGCCGTTACTGACTTAAAATCCTAACCAATCAATTCAGTGACCCGAATTTATTAATCCGGGTTCACTCGGATAACATTTTCCAACGTATTTGGCGTCGGAGACCTTCAAACACGTTTGTCAAATAGTTCTTGGCGGTTAATACAACTAACTTGACAGTATTGTCAGGAGTAAACTTGTGTAGGTTCATAAAAGTCGCCTGACCTGACCTGTGGCTTTCAATATCGAACTCAGTTCGACCTTTTTCAATGGTCCGACGACGCGACTCGAGTCATACCAGCTTCTGCTGACTCGGACTCGAGTCGGACCCGAAACTTATCAATCCGTTACATCCCTACTAAGAAGGAAAAAATATCTGATTTTATCGCAGACTGGCGATGCCACCTCCGTCGCTTCTCATATCGTCAAAATTTTCTTCTTCAGAGGACCTCTTATTTGAATAAGGGTTCTCTTATTTAGGCTGCAGCATAGACATAGATATACGGCGAGTCTCAAGAAGCCCATCTCTCTCTCTCTCTCTCTCTCGCCACCAGGACACGGTTGGTGTCAGAACGATCCTCAGCATCTCAAGCTTGTGCTCGTTTTTGTTTAAAAAAAACCGACCACTTTTCAGTCATTCTACCATTATTTTTGTACCAGCTTTATCGGACTTCTGCAATGCAATCCAAAGGAAGCAGAACCAAAAAGGAAATGAGTTTGGTGAAGGGTCAGTCTTTTTTTTTTGAGACACACGGCACGTGCTTGCTTGTCATGAGGGGGTGCGACGTGGCCAGGGCGGTCCAGATGACCCACATGCCGGTGCACACAGACATCAACAAAGGGACAAACAAACGTTAATGCGTCAACGTCTTACTTTGTGCAGAGGCGAGACAACACACACGATTAATGTGCAATGTGTCGCAAAGCAGAGGAGCTTTTGTCTTCACACCCGACACCTTGAAAGGGGTGTTGAAGTACTTTGCACTTTTTTATTTGTTTTTCTTTAAACAACTTCTGTGCGCACAACGCGCGATGTTTGATCCAAGACGGACAATCAAATGTGTCAAAGACAAGTGTTTGCACAGTTTGTGACACGCAGGCGATTCGCACGTGGAGAATAAAAGGAGTACTCGATGTAAGACGAACGTTAACAAGTCAGGATCCTTTTGCCGTTGCTCAAAAACATCATGCTGTAACAGTACTTGCTAAAGCAATCATTGTTACAGGACTTGATAGAAGAAGAACATATTGATCCAGAAGACACCAGAAAAGGGTCTGAAATTGACAAAAAAAACCAACCCTGATGTTTAGTGGCATTGTCAGCTGCCAATTTAGCCCCCGGCCGGCTCAACGGCCGGCCTCGGGGTGGGTCGAGCCCCGTTTTTTTGTTACTCCGAGTTTCCAGTGTCTAGCTGGAGTGGAGTTCCAGAACATTGAGAATTTTCAATTCCGAGGAATTGAAGATTTTATGCAAGAGTGACCTCATGATTCAAGGGGCCGCTGATTCATAAGTAGAGCAGGGTAGAAAAACAAGACGTTTCTCCGCATATACGGTCATATTGGCACACTTTGCGTGATAACCATTTATTGACACACTGCTGTACGTGCATACATTGTGACACTTTTTGTAGGGTTTGGAACACAGAGACTTTGTCCCAATCTGTTGAGGAAGACTTCGAGAGTCGCGAGAGGTGGTTGTGGGCGAGTATTTTCGAGGACCTGCAGGGAGGACCTCCTGACGTGGATGAGCATGACCGAGTCCCACCTCAGACGTGCACTGCTTGTCCAATGAGATCACTTAAGAAAGTTGAAAATACAATATTGTTCCGAAATCCCTAGGAAAGAATTAACGTTAAAGCTCCAAAATTTTAGCATGATTGGCTCATTTTTCTCCCTAATTAACCTCTACTTGATGGTTATTTACGAGCATAACGAGATCGTTTTATCAGCATAAAATGCTGAGCTCCACTCATGGGTAGAACTCGACAAATTATGTGATTTGTAACAGACCCCTTACAATGATGTGCTGAATGAAGGTCCCTGCCTTCAGAACATGACAAGAATCACATAATTTTTCGGCTTCTTCTCATGGGTCAACCATATTTTGGAGTCGGAATTTAAATATCCTCGTGCACTTAATCTAAGTGCTTGCCTTAGCATTATAAGTTCAACATGCCGTATCCATTCGATGTGCGAGAAGAACTTAACAATATTTATACAGTTGTTACGCTGCCGCTGACGAAAGATTATTATGACGACGAGAATGGACTGAACAGTGGCTTTTCCCCAATCGCACACCAGATAATTGCACACACTGCATAATTGCACGCTTTTCAAAGGTTGCTGCAATTTTTCTTGCTTAATCACATAGTTTGCAGGTCTTGAGGCCTCCAACGCTGTACGGCATGTGCAAAAGTCCTCACTCCGGGAGAGGGCTGAAGATTTTTCTTTGCATGAACAAACTTCGCTCCAGCAGCTTCTGATCAAGTCGGAAGGTGCTGATTCCTGAGTGATCAGTGATCCTGACCCGGACTCCACTCGACTCGGGGGTCTTTGGAGTCCCCAGGGACTCCAAAGACCCCCTAGGGCTAGTGAAGACCGCTGTACTTGGATCGATGTCAGTTGTCGACCCCGGAGGTTTAAGCAATCGGCATTGGCTGATGTGCTTGCATGAGTCGTCATCCCTACGACTCTCGATATAGCGTGTGCGGGATGGAGTGAACCTCTTAGGCTAGAGGTGAACATTTTTGCACGAGCCGATATTTTTTACAGTACAAGTCACTCGTGATAAAGCGAACCTCTCAGGACAATGAACTTTACCCCCGCTGATCGCTGCGTTAATTTTTGCTTAGTTTTACTCATCAGAAGTTTGCCGAATAGAGTCTCCCCAGAGCCCCCGGGGTCATGCTCAGCCTCAGGGTAGCTAGAGCGTCAACATGTACCTTATGCTGGTGGAATGTTTAGAGTGTGGAGAACCATTTTGGCCCAACCTTTGCATTGTTTTACATTGTTTTGGACTCATACGCACTACTTGACATTCTCGGCAGAGTCGTTTTTCAACCATGTTTCTTGCACCCGTGCAACAACTTTTATAAGGGCTGCACTTTCAATGGCGATAGATTGAGTCTCACTTGTTGTTAGTACTCCCATTGCTCTGATAGAACTTCTTAAGACAGATGACGGACAAGAGATTTATTGGAAGGTTGCACTTCCAACGTGATGGCTCGATTTAAAAAGGCCTCAATCAGACATTTCTTTTTTGCCTCAATCTCAAGGCCTCCTCGAGTGGGCCTTCCTGGAAGGGCCCAGGAAGGCTATAAAACGGCAATAAAAGAGAAGAGGAGCAGCTATCAAATGCGTAACAAGATGCACGCAGAAGCTTTTTTTGCACATCTCCATCAAAACTGACATGTCTATACGCGTACCGATGTTTATAGCGACCTTGACTCAGCTACGGCCAACATGCTCATGTCGGCGTGCCAACTAAATATAAATTTATAGTTCAGGGAAATGTTGTCTCTCGCAGGTATGATAAACCTCTTTTCTTATTTTTAGAAATAACTTGCCTTAAAGTAAAGATAACTACAGGTGTAACTAACTGTACAGGTACTAACTGTAGGTGAGGTACCCAGCATTGCTCGAGTCGTTATAAAACTAACCTACAAAACGTGAGACTCTGTGTGTTGTGCTGCTCATGTGACTCTGACAGTTCACGCCCTTGGAGGTGATTCTAGTTCGGTAATTGACGTTCAAGATGTTTCTCAGACACAACATCTTGTTCACGCAGGAGCCTAAAAAAACTGCCTGCTGAGGCCAGAGTTGACCTCATCCAACACTCTATTTTTGAGGGGGGGGAGGGGGTGCTCGACCATTCTCACTGCATGAGCTTTTTTCAAATTTCTTATTCATATTTCAATTTTATATACAGATATAGATGGTTCACGTGCACAGATTTGCCAAGCGATTCCATGAGCTGAAGTGTATAAAGGAGGAGGGGATAAATGAGTTAGAAAAATGTTCATCCCCAGGCCAAATTCCCCAAAGTCATATAGGTACATAGAGAAAATGATGAGGGGAATAAATGAATCTTCTTCATTATTACTTTATCCCCTCAGGAAATCTCCTGGTTGGTCCAGGGGAAAACCACTGGTAACTCCGCCTCCCCTGAGCTCAGGGAATCGCAAGAAATCGTCTCGTACAAGCGCGTCTTAAGTGGGGGGAGCTTTTGCTCGGGGAGAGAAAAGTGAATTTGAAAAATATGATAATTTCATGCTTGGTAAGCTTTTGACAGGTCTCTTCCTCATTCAGTCCATTGGTCTCCCTTCAATGAAAGCCTTCTTCTATTTCAGCCACATTCAGCTGGAAGAGAGAGATGAAAACTGCCTCAGTGCACTCACTGCTCTAATTTTCTGGGAGCAGGAGGTATTTTTGAGTCTATATTACTCAACAAATCATCCCCCCTTTTTTTCCTCTTACTCTTAACTTCTGGGGCAATGAATTCTTTGAAATGGGCGAACTTCCCCTGAATGGACCTTACGAAGTAGATGGCTAAGGGGAGGTAAGCCTTTAAAGGAGAAGCTTTGTAATAGCCCAGAAGCAGAGTGTGTCTTTGTGATCTAGTTGTCATGTGCTGTAAGTACCCGGCCTCACCTAATGGACCCAACCTACTCTGGTGCACTGAATGGCATGCACAGTTTCTTTGTGGCTCCCAGACAACGGAACATCCACTTCTTCTACCTGATCAGCCTCGCTTCTCCTTTTTTCGTGGCCACCCATCCATTTGCATGTGGGTTATCTCAGTTAAGTTACAGCACTGGTTTATCCGTTATTTCCATATTCAAGATGAGTCATCTAAAACCCAGGTTTTCACCTAAAATGTTGCTTTTGGCCTAAAAAAAACCACCCTACAATGCTGCCTGTGGAACATGTCTTAAATCTATGGTGTGTTTTTCCCCCGATGCTTCATACAGATGAAACCCACCTCCCTCATAGTGACAGTTTGTCCTGATTCTGATTCAAGCAGCTAATTATGCAGTAGGACCTCTTGATAGAATCAGTTTTGCTCTCTCTCAAGGGTCTCACTTAAACGGGTTCAACTGCAGTGTGTACTAGTCACAAGTGCACAAGCACTTTTTATGTAAGTTGGACACTTTTTGCAACTTAGGCAGTGGTGACATATGCAACAGTGGTGTTGCCGACTTCAGGCTGCTCATTCGAAACATCTCAGAAAGTGTTGCCAACTTCAACAAGACGCCAAACAAACAAAAACTCATTTTATGAGATTTATGCTCAAAGATGAAAGTACAAAGAGTGGCAACATGACGCAGACGACCGACTTGTTCTGTGCGCATGAGGACTCTTGAGGTCAGAACTTGCGACGAAAAGCAAACCGTATTGACATTTCAAAATATTTAGCCTCAACCAGTCCGCGCTCACTTCCAAATAGCCTCATACATTGTCCTCCAATGCCTCAAAGTACAGGTTCTTGGCACAACTGAGCCTCGTTGTGAATGGCTTGGAACAAAATCAACAGGCCCACTTCTGAAAGTACTTAGTGCGTACATTGTGACTGCCGGAGGCCTACAAGACGCCCCGCCTCTGCTAATCCATCCAAGCCAATTTGCCAACGTTACACGAACACGTTACTGTGCACAATTCATGGAGAGTGCTTGAGTGCTTGAAATCCAATGTAATTTGTACTGCAAGGAAGCTGAATTTTCTTATTACGCTTACGTACGTGACGCTGGAGAAAAAGCTGGCTAACATCAAAGAAGATGAAAGAAAAGCTCATGAATGAACAGATACCTAAGATCTGAACATAAGCCTGAAGAATGAGTGGTTCTTTTTATATAAAAGAAAAATGCCCCTTTCTATTTTCAAAATGTTCCCACAAACTATTTTAATTTGAATCACTCTAATGGACATTAGTTAGGAAATAAAGATGCTTACGCACAACCGAGGTCCGATGTGACCTCTTAGATTAGCTCAGAGTTTCAGTTATGGCGGCTACAATGTCGACTTCTACCAACTGCTCATGCACATTGCGCAGTCAGGCTCAAAAGTACAGTGGAACCCCCGACTTCGCCGAGATTGACGGTCAACAGCAAACTTTTCACTAATCCGGTAACAAAGGACACAGGAAGCAAGCGCTTGAAATGAAGAAAATAGAAGCCACAGAGTCTGTGCTTGCTCTTGATGCTCACATGAAACAGAATGACATCACTTCACCTTGGCTGTGTTGCTCACTGGCTTGAACGTATCAGTAATCTTGAGCTGCTTTTTATCATCCATTATCTTCAAAAGGATTTTATTTTCAAACTTGAAGAGAATCTCATGGATGTCACTAGACATTCCGAGGCTTCCATGGTATCTTTTGTGGCTGGAGAGTCTTTTCCATGGTCCGGCACAAATTTGGGCTTGCAAAGACTTACCGATTCATGCCTGATGAGATATCACATAGCTACGACAAGGACATCCTGCCTTTTAGGAAGGATAACGCCTTGTCCACAAAAGAAATATCATAACTTTTGAGGTTTATCACTACTTTAGAATTCATTCGTTACCTAACTAGTTAGCTCTACTGCACAGGTTGCTGGTGAGCCTTCTGTCATCCTGACTGATCACTTAGCATCTGCTCATGTTTAGAGGATTGAATAGAATCTACAAAGACACTGGGTGAGAGGATACTCAGAACGATTTCATGTCCTTAAAAGGTTCTTAAAGATTCAGGTGATTGACTGAAAAAAAGTTATTTGCAATTATGAGGCTTCATTCCTCGTCTGCCTTTCCTTTTAGTCAACAAGTGTTTATAATATCAGACTTCATCCAACGTCTTGACCCTCTTGAAGACATCTTGGCACGCCCAGTGAATCATGTCAGGATCGGTAGAGGCTGCATCGACCTCAACAATTCTCTGGACGTCACCGATTGACTCAGGCTTCCGCTGAAAGTTCTCATCTTGACGTGACATGATTGATTTTGACAAATCTTGACTAGACCAAGTGAGGGATAAACTATCGTCCTCAAAATACTCTTCTTCACAGCTTCTATTGAGTGCTCCAAAGATGAGAAATTTAAGAATCACCATCATTTTAACCTCACCCTGTTTTTTTCCACGAGGCGAGCCTCGGATAGACAGAATCGCCTCGGTTACAGCTTAAAAGGTACAAAGTACAAGACAAAAGGTCAGCTGCTTAAAATTTGCTTATGACTCTATCTCAGATACTTCAAATTTGATGAACCATCATTTGTACTCTTGCCACAAATACTTACTCTTCATTAAATGTTGAGATATATTTGGTCGGTCTTCTTTTGACTTTTAGGAATGAAAGAAAGAAGAAGTGTAAAGAGAGAACTAAAAGTGTCTGCCAACAGATTTGCCCACTCTAATTTTGACACAAAGTTTTTCTGTTATCCTTATGTACTGTGCAATTGCACTCACTGGAAAAGGCCATTTTTCTCTCCTAATGCGGTCAACTTAATGAAATCTCTGTTCACGACTACTTGAGAGTCAGAAGATGTAACTTCATCCAAAAGAGCAACAAACACACCTAAACAAAGCTATTCTTAGAGCCAATGCCTGCTTAGCCATACGGTGAAGAAGTGAAAGTGCCTTAAAGTTTGGTCTCTCATTCCTTGTAGAAGATGGTCTCAAAAAGTTATGCTTGTGATGTCTTTCTCACCTTCATTGTTGCAGCCGATAGAGGGGGACGTGTGGCAAGAGTACAATGGATGAGTCCAAACTGGTCCAAGACCAAGTCCAACTGACTGGTGTGATCATTGCCCGCTACAAATGATGTTTCATCAAATCTGAGGCATCTGAGACAGAGTCAATAGAAAATTTTAAGTGGCTGATCCTTTTTGTTGCGGACTGCGTATGCATGATTGATCAGTGTAATCGACCAAAAGGGCACGCAATAAAGCATTGATGTTGGTGCGTTGAATGCTATTGAACCCCCCACTATCCTTGTTGCATTTGCGCAGACGCAAAACGTGCCATAAACCAATGTAAACATCATAATATATGCGTTAATAAGCACTAGAGCTCCTAAAAGTATGTCGTTCAGCAGTTCAAGCTGACAATGTGCAGGTCTCGAGGCGCGATGAAGACTTTTGGAGAAGGGTAGTCCTCAGTAGATTGTTTGTGCCGCAACGAAACCGGGTGTTCAACAATGATCCGAACTCATTCTCGCTCATCAGATCTCATCAGCAACACCTAGTAGAGTGAGCAACGTCTTGGGATGGCAGCCGTCCAAGTGACTTTTCACTAACATACACAGAATCATACACATCAAAATATGAATTATTAATATAAGTCTTTAGTCCCTAAACTTTGAACAACATCTCGCACGGCAAATCTGCCCTAATTTTTGCCTTCACTTTCATTTTGAATAGCGACCTCAGACATTTCGAGCAGTATCTCGTTCCCTCTTCCATCCTATGCTCCATCAGGTAGTGGAACATGATTATCGGTGATATCAGAGAAAGTCTTGCATGTCCTTCCAATATCTACAACTTTAAGTACAGACTTACGATTAGATTGTTCGGGAAAAGGAAAAAATGCAGGCGTCGTGGAGTAGGCATAACTTGGCTTGGTCTAATGCATGCCAGTCCCTACAGGCACGTCGAAGCAGTGATGGGAAATGATGCTGTGCGTGCATGCAAGAGTGAATACACACACTGACAGACTTGTCTTTGGCTTTCTGTGTGTATCAGTACTTTCTGGCGTCCTTTGTCAGTTTTCCTCGATTTCTTCCATCCTTTGACAAGAGAGGCTTCTCTGTAGGGACCCTCTCAGCCCCTGGGACATTTTTACCTTTGTACCTTGTAGAATCTCAGCTTCACAGCTCCTTAACTGAGTAAATATGTAAAAATACGATCTCGGAGTAGATTTTAGACTTGTCTACAGCAAAAGACGGACGATAGCATAGTCAAGTTGGAAGCCAATCTACTTTTTTGTTGCAGCAGGATGAACTTCTTTCAAAAGAGGATACAAATAAAGCTTGTAAGTTACGAACAAAGTATAGTTCGCTTGCGTGAGCACTAGATATTCTGCCGCATAAAATCAATCCACTTGTAAACTAACTTCACACATGACATTTCACTTGCATATGACATCAGCATATGCATGCACTGTTCGCTCAGTCAGGACGTCTCCAGAGTTTCGTCGCAGAGAGCTCACTAGTATTTTGCTAGCTATTCATATCGGGGACATATTTCTTCTTCTGAAAAAATCTCTCTACTCAGTTGAAGGTCTGTTCGTTCGGTCTCGTGTTCTGCTGAGGCGGTCGCACCGATGGACCCGGAGGGCCCAAACTTGGCATGGGGCGGTCAAAGGCACAATCATGAGCATTTGCTTTGACTTCTCCATCAGTTGCCTCTACTAATTTTCAATAGAGTTAGGTCCCTTAGTTACAGTTGTAACTGTCCACAGTGATGGTCCTCACCATTCCACTCAGGACTTGTGGACCCCCTGGCAACCAAGAAGGAGTCGTTGATCTACTTCGAGGTCTCTTCCACAGTCATGGGCTGGCAATGTTTGCCGGTCTATGTTGAGAATGTTGCGTCAACGTGGATACGACCACTTCAATGCAAAAAAGTATACCCTGGATCGCATAGGCTTTGATTGAGTGTGCACAGTGCAGGTTAGAGGTTTGGACGTTCTCACTGGTGTTCAGGGCTAGAACGATGAGGAAGTCTCCTATGTCCTGGTCACTCATTCATCAGTGATCTCCAACTAATGCAAGAATAATGAGCTCCTTGCAGCTGTTGTGTGATATGAAGACAGATCATTGCTGCCGAACATCACTTAGTCCGCAGCTTTCCAATGCACGCACAGAGTAAGCCTGTATCAGCCGTGCATCATTGACCAAGCATGTCTGACCGAGTTCCAAAGTGTTCTCTTGATGTCATCTGTCTGGAGGAGTAGCTACAGCTTGTTCAAGCCGCTTGTGCGTGAGTGAGGCTTAATTAGCTTAGCTCTGTCGGTCCAAACACGACCTCCGGCAAATAATTTCATGATGATGCTGTCGTGTCCACGCACTTGCGTGTGTGCGTGCATCGTGCGGGCAGACATCAGAGGACTCAGCGGGGAAAAGTTGCTTGTCTGTGACGCCAGGGATGCGGAGACCAAGTAGACCTGCTCGACGTCGACCACGCCGTCCCCCCAGACAGCGTGGAGACAGTTGCACCTGCCCGACCAGAGACGTTCGACCCATGTGTACCCCATGACTAATGTGCGATGCCAGCTTGAGTTGCTGTGCAGTCCAGGATGGTGCCGAGGTCAGGGTGGGTGTCACTTGCGTGACTAGCGGGGTGACCCGCGAGGACTACCCCCTCCCCCCACCCCCCTCTCCTTCCTCAAGAACTGCAACGTGATCAAGAGAAGGTGGTGGGACTGACTGACAAACATGTAGAGACGACGACCAGCGGGTGCAGGACTTGAACACGTGTCCTCAGCCCCGTAATACTGCGTGTTTCACCGAAAAGGGTGAGGTCAAAACTGACGCACCCTGTTCTACAGTGTATGTCCTACCGAGGAAGAAACGAAGAAGAACAGGGGTTAGCATGGGCATGATAAATTAAGGCAAATGATGATTCGGACTCAGCAGGAGAAGTTCTAAATGAGCTCATGTTTGTAAGTAATAACAACAATGAGGAAGAGAGAGAACAGAATTTGCGCACTTCTGTAAAAGTTGCTACAGGAAAGCTCGTGAAAGCCTCCAATGAGGGGGGGGGAGCCTTCCCCTCCCCCAACCCCCCACTCAATCAAAAATGATGGCGAGAAAGAAAATGGTGCCACAGACTCCACCTCGTAGCACTTAGTCAGCCAGTCCTACCCTCTGTCTGTCAGAACTACCGTAATGGAGCTTGCAATGCTTAATCGAAGTGAAATTTTGGCACCGTTGGCACTCAGTTGGCACGTTCTGTCCTCTCTGCGTGACAGCTTCTCATTGCGTGAGTCATGAGGTGCATGAAAGAGCTTGAATTTTAACGCGAAATATCATTACTATTAGTATACTTTAATAAAGCTGCGTGTAACAACAGGTACGAAGGCTGCATGCAGAGCATTGAAGGCCCCGACCACTCTATTTGCCCTGCCAAGCTCGTCCGCACGGATCTTCCTGTCACACACAAAGGCCTCGAGTGGCCTCTGCTGAGGTCACTCAGGTCCTTCCACCGGCCGAAGAGGGCGGAGAAGCATTAGTCTGATTGCATCCCGCTGCCTGCCACTCTTTGCTGCGCCAGCCATTCATACAAGGGGAACTTTTCTTGCGATGATTGCGGTGTAATTGAGCCTGTACCCGCTGCTCTGAGAGACAAAGGGGCTACAAATGTGAAGTCGTCTGTATCACAAAAAGCTTCTTTCACTCTTTCCTTTTCATGTCATTCCTCCTGTGTCACCGCTTAGGATAGAGTAATGGGAAGTCTTCACTCTGTTTTCATTTCCCATATCCTTCACAGCATGTGTGCCTGTCCTCACTGGGCCTTGGGCCTTGGGCCTCTAACGTGACGTTGGAGGAGGAGGACGAAGTGATTCAGTATGCGCGTGAGACTCTGCTCTCAAGGAAGCGCAGATAAGACATTATTGTTTGAGAGCAGCTTTTTTGCAGTAGATTCACGAGGCAAATGTTTGTCGAATCGATTGTGCAGGCAGATTTCTTCTTCCCCCCCCCCTCCCTCCACGGGTATCACAGTGCCTTCGGGTATTCAACCATCATGCGTACATAGCCTTGGGGTGGAACTTGACTTCAGGGTCCAGCAAGCCGCTTTACGGCGCTAACGTCTGTCGCAAACACGCTGCACTAAATCTAACTAACCTAAACTAAGCTACCCTTTGAGCTTTACCGAGCCAGATGTTGGAACGGCCATGAAGCAAAAGTAAGCTGAAGTTCAGCATGTTGCGAACAAAAAGCCTACTTCATTAGTTTCAATTTAGGCTTCGAAGCTCACAAAGTCGGCATTCTAGTGTGAGTACTTATTTTAAATGAAATGTGAGGCATTATGACCAGTGAGGTCACCAAAGAAGGAACAGACTTGCAATGTCATCCCCTGAAGAGCCCGCTGACCAGCTGTTTGGGTGGGTCTCACTCAGTTACTTGACTGCTGTGTGTCCATTTAAAGTGGCCATAGAGTAATAGAAAGGCCTCATAGAAATGAAAGAGCCTCTTGTTCTCCCATATTCAAAGGCAATATTCCTTGAATCGCTCACACCTTCCTAAGCTCACCTGTAGCTAAAACTGTCTAGGAAGTGAATGCAAGCCTCAGGCACTCTTGTGATCCTTGGAAACTTTGAGTGCAAATCGTCATTCATCCCTCCACCGCCGTAATTTCCAGGTAGCAGTAAAAACAACTTGATCCACGGCTGTACCATGGTTTATTTTTTTTCCAAGTGTGATACTTTAACAAACTATTGGAGATGAGGGCTAGCAAGTCACACTTTTAGGACACGCTACCTACCTGAATGTCACAGAAAGGAGAAACAGTAGCACACTTGATGGTCTTATTTCTCCATCAAATGTTCTTTGATGGACTCGTACCAGCATTACTGTACTTCGCTGACTTTTCTTTCACCCCAACTGTATCGCAGTGTTCTGGGATAAAAGTACCGCCAACCGTCAAAGTAATGCAATTTGTGGTGCTGGCCCGCGGTCACGTGGCAAAGGCCAGGCTGAAAATAAAAATTGGAAAAAGCTGCAAAAATTGCCAGAGTTTCAGTTTTGACTTTTGGGGGAACGGTTTCTAATGTTGATTTTGGTCAATCCTCCACAAGATATTTGGAGCGGAATTATACTGTATTAACACTCATGAGATTGTGACAGTATTTGCAATTGCAATAGGTGGGGGTTTTTTTTGCAAATTCTGAAATGGCCATTTCTGCCTGTCTCCCAGACAGTTGCATTTACCCGAAGTGCAGCAGCACGTGGAGCCAACTGTACCGACCTTTTGGATCACCAAAGTCCTTTGCCTTGGCCTTCCTGTCCGTGACCGACTGTTTCCTTCTCCAGTGCATATGAATAATCCAGTAGGCCTGTGTTTTGGTACGAGAAAGTGAACCGATTTGACCACCAGCTGCATTTTGCATGCTCCACCCTGTATGAGGCATTATGCAGGTTGTAATCAAGTTGCGCACGGTGCATGCACAGTCACGCACAGGTGAGCCTTGCTGACGCGTTTAAAAAGACATTACAGTTAGGCCTAGGATTAGGCCTAGGATTATTCGCGTTCGTAGGCAGACGAAACGGATCCATCAGTGATTGCCCCCCTTTTCCCCCCGTTCTGTCCCAAAAGTTCAACCGAAGAAATTGTGATCCAGGCTCTTTCAACACGCGATCAGGGTCCTGTTGATGGCCACAGACAAATATAGAATGAAAGGAAATCGAATGAAGAGATCGGGAGCTGCGGTATGGACGACAACATCATAGATGAGACCGGGATATCTCGTGTGCGAGCTATGAAGAGGTCTTGTCTGCTTGCAGAAGTAGTCTACATTTTTCATAGCAAGAGGATGGTTTCTATCTATCAGCCAAGTCTTACTTTGGCAGGCTTGCTTTTCCAATACTTTTTGTTCGGGCTGAGTGGCTGCACCAAGGGTTAATGTCAGTGTCATCGCCAGAAATGATGAGAAATTCCGCCTGTTTACCACAGTGATCACCCTAGTGGGGAAGATTCCACGACCAGGAAACCGCTGTTTTTTTCTTCTGCTTTCACTCACCCAGGAGTCTGGAAAACTCAGCCGCCAATCGGGCACAATGGGGAGGGGGGGGGAGGTCCTTTAGATGCTGCGCTTGGGAAATGTCAATATTGTGAAAAATTGAGTCGTTCAAGAGCAAAAGTGCATATCAGTGCGGTTTTAGGGGAAAATCTGAGAATTCCATGGAGGGGTGAACCATTTCTGTGGCTCAATCCTGTCAAAAGTTATGGCCTTACAGAGTTGCCTGAGTGGGCATCCAGAATTGATTATTTGTGCCAAACTTAGAAGTTGTATTTTGAAGAAATCATTTATCCCAGAACAAAATTTCATGTCAGTTCGGTTTTATGAGAGATTCGCAGCCTTCCGCAGAGGGGCCAACCACTTCTACCTCAATCCAGTGAAGAGTTATGGCCTTACAAAGTTGGCCACATTGGGTGAGAAAATTATCTGTTTGCTGTGGCAGCCACTGCACAGTAAATAAGGGTTCAACTATCTTGTTGAAAAGCTTGTTGTGAAAAGCATAGTGAAACCTTTGGGCACTTCTAGTTGAAATTCAGCAGCAGGGAGTTCAAGCACAAGAAGATCAAAGATACCTGGATTTAGAGCAGAAAATTAAGTTTAAAATATTAGTTGCTAGGTTATTTTTGCCTTCATCGTCTCGACTTGATGGTGATCCTGAGCCAAAGATGCATTCAGTTTCATAGAAGAGTCTCAGCTTTTCATAGAGGGGCAAACCATTCCTGTAGGTCAATTCTGCAAAAAGTTATGAATGGTTGAATAAATCGGTTGAGTGAAACATCGAAGACGATTCTCCCTGCACTGAATTCTCTAAAGCCCACATGGGTCTATGTGACTTTACGGGTAAGTAAGTATATGCATGAGTCATCATATCTCCATCTCTACGGTCGGCACGCGTGACTTCTTGGCTGAGAGATTCGTGCTTGGTTCCTGTTGGATGGTACTGAAGGTGAGTTAGGTTCAGGACTGAGTGTCAATCCTGAAGATGTCTGCTAGTCAAGTCAGTGCCGAGAGCTGCGTGATGCATGGAACTCGATCAAGCCCTTCCAACTTGGTCAGACAGACCCTCCCCCATGACGGTCATGACGCCAGCTCTCGTCATCCTCCCTGCCTCCTTCACCCCTTTTTTCCATTGAAACCACCAGATGACATCTTTATTGGCTCACACTGAGGCTTGTACAACAAGCTGGCGTGTCGTGTGGCCGTTTTTAACCTTTCACGCTTCCTGCGGGCTCTTTTTGGAGAAGGTGAAGGCGAGGGCGAGGGCGGAGGCGAAGGAGAAGGAGAACTGCTGTTATTTGTCCAGGACGGAGGTCGTGCACGAAGACGTGCTATTAACTTTTGTCATCTAGGAGGGGAACGCGTGCCAAAACTGCGCCTCTAATTGTGCCAAACGACGGGCACAAACTACGAAACATGGCACACCGATTGCCTGGCATACTTTTGGTCGACTATATCTGACGCAGGACTGTGTTATGCAGGTATGTTTGCATTGGGAACAGCGTGACTATCGAGTGCAAAGAATGTCCTGAAGAACACCTCGGCAAAAGCGTCTGCTTGATAGAGTTTAGTTACTCCTCGTGAACATGAGAGACGCTCTCGTGTTCAGAGACCCTTTACAGAAGGTCAAAGCAAAGCTTACTGAAGGAAAAAAGACCTTCATTTGTCATGGACCTCAAGTACACAGTGAGCGCGGGAAGTTTTGACTCGTTAAGTGGAGTTGAACTATTAGTAGAGTCACTGACATATTGTGTAAGTCTGACATTTCTTTGTCAGTACAAATTACAGTGACATGAGCTACATTCGTCAGCCCCTGCAGACCTCAAGGACCCCGTTAGAAGGGAACAAGGACCAGCGTCAATACTTGAACAGTTAAGAGACCAAACATAAGCCGCAACTTCATCCTGAATAAATAATCCTTTAAAAGCAAAGTGAGTACAAGCTTCTACGAACTGTTCGCTTACATCTTCTGTTCAAGTCAACGTTGGCAACACAACATTGTCAGCTGCAGTCACACACGCGGCCTTAGCTAAAGGTTTGACTCACATTGTGCAGTTGTTTGTTGTCGTAAACGTTTTTTGTTCTCGTCTGCTCCAAACTGTTGTAAATCGATGACATAAAGAATGTCATATCAATCGGCATGCCTTTGAAAAATGATACTGTTTTCCTTTAGCGACAATACCAATAATCATCCAATACGGACTTGTGGCTCCGACAGACGCTGTCATATCTTGGTGTGAATCTGCAATATTCGGAGCCATTTTTACTTTTTACTTCTGTCACTAGTAGTTATGGGCGTTCCTCACTGTCCCGCTGTTAGATGAAAGAGTAGAGCGACTTGTGGGACAACAGTGAATAGATGAACGCTATCCACTTACGCGCAGAGGTTCTCAAGCACGCAGGGGTGGGTGGCGGTGGGAACCACTGACTGGGAGTCAGTGTTGCATGCACAGCATGCGTATGGGAGGGTGGGAAGAAATTGGTTTCTTTTCTCATTTGGACGAAAGCGCCGAGCTGTAATTGAAGTTTGCCTGTGCAAAAGGCTGTCCTGGCCAGAAACTCGGACGCCGAGCATATTGCCAGGTCGTCGCCAGAAAGTTCAAATTTTTTTTGGGTCGCACTTCGATATTCAATAATTTAGTTCTCCCCATCAAAGACACGCCTTTTGTTCTTCTGCCTGCATAGAGGGCCTACAAAAAGTGGGCGGTTGCTGCCCAATCGAGGCTTCATTTCTCTTCTGGCTGTCCCAGAAGGGGGGGGGAGAGGGGTAAATCGTTGTTTTATTGTATACTTTCTTCGTCTTTCTCCAATCTCGATGGGGGGGGGGGGGGGGGGGGCTTCCGAGACGAGACCCCCGACCGTAAACCCAAACCAACGTTTTTTTGGCAAGGGAAATTTAAAACAAAACACACAGCACAAATAAAAGTG
>JAAUXU010032075.1_pt1 | contig 23460 bp, 21 predicted proteins | sample 7278151 | NCBI WGS metagenome assembly JAAUXU01 (sample SAMN14350113, study PRJNA611818) | marine sediment metagenome | isolation source: surface marine sediment (1.8m) | place: French Polynesia: Moorea | collected 2018-08 | reverse complement strand
TGAGTTTTGAACCAGCAAAACTGCAGGGTGAAAACTTGGGCTTGCCTCCAGTGGGGCACACGGGGGCAGCGACCCCAGTGGGGGGATAAAAGGGGGGTGACGACCCCCTTGAACAAAAAAAGGTCACATTTTAGAACTAAAGAAGGCCCTAAAAATCAACTTTTCCGTCTTTCCCGCCGCTGTACGCTCACTTGTGGCCCCCACTGTGTGTAATATTCTTTTTTACCAAGTGTTGCAACATGTCTGAAGCCCATGGACACCTAAGTGGCATTACTTACTACATGTCACGTTACAATGTCCAGGTAGTCAAGGGTTCATTGTTGACACTTCCCTCAGAGGACGTTGGGATTGTTACTTACCGTCAACTTATAAAGGTGGAGTCAAAGAATTTTTCAAAAAAGTCCATTTTAACCCTGTCCCATAAGAGGTTAACAAGTTTTATTACACAAGGTACTATTTTACCACATATGGCAACCAACTCTAAAAATTTTCAAGGCTTCAGGCCCAGCGCTAAACCCCATTTTTCCAAATGCTCTGCACTGCAATGCTTCAACTTGGCATTTAAAATTTAACTAAGCACATTCATTTCACTTAAAAGTTGACCTAACACATCTGCGGACTACGATTTCAAGCCCTCCAATAAAGTCTTTAAATGTTGTGGGCGAAGCTAAAATACTTTTGACTTCAAATAACGTCTAGTGACAAAATTTGCACGCCCATGGAAAATCTCAATTTTGAACCATGCCCAATAGAGACAAAGACTTATAATTAAGTAAGATGAATTATACATTTGTAATATAATATTTGGGTCAATGTTTTCTTGCTTACTCGACACATTAAGTGCTTCCGTTGGTGAGACACATTTGTATGCATATTATTAGACTGTCGAGTTATACAACTTATTCTTTCTTTGACGTCTGTCATACTTGCGACTGTGATTTATCAATTTGCACTTGGCTAAGTTCTTAAAAGTGCTGCAACTCAACTGTCCTCAGTGGGTGTGCCACTTAACAAACATTGGCACAGGGTGGACCAAGGAGGTTTGCAAGTTGGCTTGAAGCTGGAAAACAACGTGGGCGAGTTGTGAATCTCTTGTGTCGGCTATGTACAATTTGAGCAATCTTGAACGTGAAGTTGCTGCTTTCAGAGTATCGAGGAGAGCAGTGCTTCCTCACCGATGTTCAGGAGGTCATCGGGATAGGAGAGACCTGGCCGATGAGAAAAGTCTGCGGAGCAGTCACTTGTTGGCAACACGACGACGAGCACATGTTGCTGGAATACGTCACGTAGGAGGACTCTGGATAATGCGACCAAAGCGTCTAGGATGACTCAATTTTAGGTGCCCTCATGTGGCAGTCGGAGATCCCGACTGTGAGATGACCGAGCCTGACTTGTCGCAGGCCTACCCGAATTGTTGTCCGAAGGTCAAGTGCGAACAGCCAACCTCAAGACAGTCTCCGCTCTCAAGTTCAGCACAGTATTATTGTGCCAGCAAGGTGAGAACTAAAGCTTCAACTGTTCACCACAATTTGAAGATGTGAAGATTCTTGCAGGTCCTAGTTGCACTGGCAAGCCTCTGGCTATCGCTAGCAACATCGACAGGAACGCCAACATCATTGCGTTGGAATAAAATAAACTGAAACACGTCTTAGTTCCTTAGACTTTTATTGTGGCCCTGATCGGAGTGCCACTGTTATACAGAGTGAAACTAACGTCCCTTCTTGGCCTTGATCTTGCGGAGGTAGAACTCGAGCTCCTTTCCCTCCAGGATGTAGCCGTCGGCCCTGCCGCTCTGGCCTGGCCTGGACGCGATAGCAGCCAGCACGCGACCGGTGATGAACTGGTCCTCAAGGGCTTGTTCGACCTGAAGCAGTTAACGTTATCAGTTATAGGTCTAGTCTACATTTCCAATGAGCCAGAACGAAGTTGATCTTTTCTAATACTATGACTACAAGATTCATGATAAAGAAATCACAATGAATAGTGTATGGATCAGTTACCTTTCCCTCCTTCTGCCTCTCCTTGTATTTCTTCTCTGTCTTCTTGGATCTCTTTTTGTTGATGATCGCCTCATCGGCCTCGGAGAGCTTGGTGCCCTTCTTGTGTCCCAGCGGCAGGGCATAGTGGGCCTCGTACCACTGGCGGAAGGGCGTGGCGTCGATGACTACGATGGCGTTCTTAACCAATGTCTTGGTTCGCACCAGTTCGCTGTTGCAAGCGTTGTACACGACGTCAATGATGCGAGTCTTGCGGGCCACCGCTTCGGAACCCCATGAGAAATTGCCAGCGTCGAGCCTGAGGGCGCGGTACTTCTTGTTACCGCCGCGAACACGCACCGTGTGGATGCGCTGGGGACCCAGCTTGGTCATGGCGGCCGGACGGGCCAACTCGAACTTGCGCTTGTTGCGGATGGGGGCGCGCTTGCCGCCCGTCGCGCGCCGCTTATGCCAGTGGTCGCGGGAGATACCCATGCTGACTGAAAGGAGATAGTGAGCAAAAGTTAGAATAGACTTCAGACGATTTACGGAAACGCAGCACGTTGTAGAGGCTGTCCTGTCCTCCAATTCGACCTCGGAAGTGAGCAGCGACCTCGAAAAAGACTCTTTTTGCTCGCTTACCTGCAGCAGGGGAACCGTCTCGTCGAGGAAAACGAAAGAAAAGGAGGAAGCAGAGGAGCAGCTGACGGAAAGACAACAAGCGTCGGATCAGTGGAGAAAGAATGGAGGCCATGGAAAAAACAATTGCTCACGCAACCTCTCCCATTGCTGCCTGAGATCCTCAACCTTTGTCTCAGCCTCCATCGTGATAGCGAGCGAAATGTCAACTTTGCAAGCCTCTTTGCAAGGATTTTGCGCACATTTTTGCACGTATGGAAGAGTGAAAACGTCTCTGCAGATGCGACGCGGTGACCAGCATAAAATGTTTCTATTATCTGTTTTCCATGCATACAAGCAAAAGCCTTCTTCTCGCCCACGTCATTTCCACATCTATGCATTTGTTCAATAATATATATTTTTGTACTCGTCACTTTGGCCCCGTGTCTTCGTCCATAGGCTCTCCATCACCCTCCTCAGCATCGTCGAACATGCCTTCTTCTTCCTCCTCCTCCTCCTGTTCCTGTTCGGCAGCCTCGGCTTCTGCTTCTTCCTGTTCCTCCCCTTCACCCTCTTCCGATGAATCCGCCGGGTCGGGATGGAGGGCCTGGCAAGCAGACATGGCTGCAAACATCTCCCCCAGCTTAGTCTTGTCCTCCGGCACGAAACGTATCTCCGTCATTCCCTTATCGTTGGCGGCCAAGCCGTCTTCAGACTCGTCGTCTGAGCCATTGGGCGTTGAGGAAGGCGTGGGAGTCTCGTCTGACTCGACGAGCCTCACGTCGATGACGAGGTAGAGGTTATCTTCTGGGAACGCAGCCGGATGCGCGCGCTGGATCGCGTGCAGGGCGACGTGCGGATATTCCAGGGAGAACCCCTGGCCCGCATCCCCGACCCAGGAGAGCCGGGCCTCGCTGATGTAAAGCGCGCCTCGCCCCAGCGGCCGCTCGTTGACGAAGACCGCGGTGGCCTCCTGGCGATGGCGGATGCCCTCCTCGGGGGGGCCCAAGCGAGTCAGCACCACCATCGTGCCAACGGTTGGAGATATTCTCTGTCTTCAAAACAACGAATGTTTTGAAGCTTTCTAGTTTGTTTCTCTTTCTCTACCTCCACTGTTTACGTTTTCGGCTTGAACAGAGTTGGCACGGTGACGGCATCGCCGTGGACACCCAACTTGACCAACGCCACGAAGGTGAGGACAGACTTGAAGTTATGCCTGTATTAAGCTTTGCAGCTTCAAAGTCCAACAATTTTCTCGTGCATAGACGAATTTGCAGAGGCTTCAGCATCAACTGATCAGAAATTGAGCGTTGAATGCAGCTCTTGCTGAGATTTCAGCAGCAAATTTGTCTGTTTTTCAAAACTGAATGAAATAAGATGTTTTTTATATGAGTGCAGCGAAGTCGCGAGGTGAGTCAGTTGCTCTGTGCTAGCAAAGGTTCTTGAGTCCAGTGGCGAGAGCCCCTAATGGCTGGTCACCATGTTCTTGGTGAAGCTGATCAAGTACTCTTCATGTGAGGGTCCCTGCCAGGCGTGCGTCAAAATGCTTGGCTAGGTAAATCGCACTCTTTACTTTAATAGCATGAAAGGAATAGTTAAAGATTTTGAGCAAAATAATCTTGAAAATGCGCAAATACCCCTTCCTGAAAAACTTCTCAATATGTCAACATCACCCCCTTCTGTGCGATCTGAGACCTCATCAACATTCCTCAACTTCTGCTCCGACCAGTTGGGGTATCTCTGCCGTATCGCTTTGACCGCTGGGAGCGCTGTCCTCGACCATGACACAGCTGGCTTCGCTACGCAGATCAGCCCTACTTCGTCTGTTATTCCGTGGAAGTAGGATGGCGCCTCCCTGTCCAACACAGACTCGCTGGAGCGTCCGAGCTGACTGAGCCCCAAGGGAAGCCCAGAATCGTGGACGTGATCGAGAAGTAGAAGAACTGTTCCACCACTAGTGAAACTTGAAGACTGTATTGGGTCAGTCGGCGCTTGGAACGTACTGTGGCTCCGTCACGTCAGACTACTTAGAAGATTCGGGACCACCATCGGCAGTGTCATGCCGGCCAACTTTAGTACCCGTCCCTGGATCCAGCTGCTCCGCTTTCCAGCCTTGTTCACCGTCATCCTGGGCTCTGCCATCTACATGAGTCGAACGTTTTCCTCCACGCATGAAGATATCATCAAGGACGGTAGAAAGAAGTTAAATGTTGAAACTGCTGAAGCAACGACGGCGTCAATCCTTCAACAGCTTCGGGAGAAGCCTTCGAAGTCATCCTAAACGTGATTGGCAATCATGTCGCGCCTGTTCTCGCTGGAGATCCGTCGAAGCCTGTACTCGGCGATTGCGTCGTCGGGGGCGAGGAAAGCCGGAGGAAAAGAAGTCGTTGAATTGATCAAGAGGCCCAATGTGGTGGGAAGCTCGCCCACGTTCAAGATGCTCCTCGACCAGAGCGGGCTGAACCCACATGCCGGCATGGAAAGGGAAGCCGAGCGATTTCTTAAAGCCACATCGAAGCGCATTGCGGAAAACGAGACGAGAAAGAGCTCGACAGACGTGGACTGGAATGCCGCCATGCTCGCTGTGACGGAGGCCGAGCGACGTTTCCCCTTGAAGTATTTCGAGCCGGAGGAGTTGGAGGAGATCAAGCACTCCACCGTGACTTACAACGTGGCCAAGGTAATCAACAGATCCTTCTCTATGAAGAAGTTAGTAGATCTAGGAGTGGACTTATCAGTGTGGGAGGCCAAGGGCTGGACTGGTTTGGCATTCAAGGTCGACTTTGAAAGGGATGTGGCTCCCAGGGTCAGATTGCTCGCAGACATCATTCATTCAGGTGAGAACTGTGTTTGTTGCTGCCTTAGACTGCTTTTTCAGTTCTTCGATGCCCTTTCAGATGACATTGCTTTCGTCCTCACCAAGAATGCTCCCATCCTGTGTGAAGATCTGACCAAGCTGAAGACTCGTGTGAGTTATCTCTTGTCCAAGAAATTCACTTGGACAATGGTGCGCAAGATTCTCACTGAGAACCCCTACTGGCTGACGTACACCGTTGAAGAGATTGATGCTCGGTTAGGATACTTCCAAAAGAGCTTTTCTTTGACCGGCGACCAGGTGCGTCTACTGGCCAGCAGGTTTCCTCTCATAGTTACCTGGGGCGGCGTGCCTGGCCAGATCAGGATCAACCATTTCGCCCTGAAGGAGCTCTGCGGCTTCACCAACAAGGAGCTCAAGACGATGCTGTTGAAGCACCCGGAGCTGTACTACCAGCAAGATGACGGCGGGCTTCGGGCTGTGTTTGACATGCTTCACAATGAAGTTGGCTTCTCGCACGAAATGATCAGGAAGTTCCCCGAGACGCTTTGTGCTGACCAGTTCAAGGTCCGTCCGAGACACCTCTTCCTAAAGAAAATTGGTCGAGCTCAGTATGACCCCAAGCAACCACGCTACGTGTCACCGGTTGCTTTGGCCACGTCGGACGAGAAGGAGTTTTCCACAAAGGTGGCCAAAGTGCCTATAGAGGTGTACAACGAGTTTCTAAAGACTGTGTGATGAAGTAACAGTCATGCTGCCTGTGACTTAATAAACAGTCAGCTTACGTGCATTGGATGCAGTGACATGGTGCTTGAATAACTGTGATTTAAGCGCAATAATGCCAAAATTATGACACCGTGTACATGGCATTATAAATCATGCTTCTAGTTGTCCCTTGACTGGTGGGACCGCCTCGTGGCTACTCCCTGGTCCAGGTGTTGCTCAGTGTAGACGTGAGGAGCTTGAGCGCCTTCATAATGGTCACACTGGCGCGAGCCACTTCCATCACCATACATCCGACCTTCTGCCTAAATGTTAGCTACAACCGCGTACTTGCCCCTGATGTTATTCTGGATGAAGGTGGAAGAATCCTGATTCATCAGAACAACTCTGTACCTTCTATGCTATTGGACACAAGGGCTTTGCCACTGCTGCCCTATATTTTCTCTCATGCGGATCTCAGTGGTCGATAAACATCACTTTATGCAACACACAGAGAGCGAATAAAAAAGAGCGCGATATAAAGTGTGATGATGCTGGCCCAGCCCAGCAGGCCCAGGTCAGCCTGATAGTGGCCTGACTGCCCATCCAGCCACTGACAGCCCAGCCCGAGGACAAAGATTTTCGAAAGATTTGCAAAGTATTCGAAATGGTGGTACTGGCAAACGCAAAGTTGGGAAAACTCTTGTGCACTTACTGGACGCGGTGCTTCTGAGGCACTCGATCATGTCCGCCACTCAGCGACGTTGGGCGAGGGAGGAGACGTCGAACGAAGACGTGAACTTCTTGAGAAAGTGCGTGGAGGACCGTAAAGATCGCTTGCCGAAGTCATCTGATCCGCGGTCGGTCCTTTTCGCAAAGAATGATATTTTGAGGTCAAGCATCAATCCGATCAGCCTCTTGCCCATGGCCACCGCTAACACCATGTTGAGCCTTGGCTCGTCCTACCACTCCGGGCGCGCATCCCCCGGCAGCGCGGAAGGCTGCTACTTCCCGTTGCCGGAGTCCCTCGTCTGGGCTGGAGTCGTCTCACTCAGCATGGTCACTGTGGGCACTGTAAACCGCCGTGTTATGGAAAATGTGCTGCACAGCCGCTTGGTGTCCCAGCGAAAGAAGAAGGTCATACTCAACGTGATGAACATTACCAATACTGCCATCACCTGCCTACAAGCGGTCGTCATCTTGCTAGGAGGCCTTTTACTCTTTCCACAGCTCGGCCAGGTCGACATGAACGATAAAGAGAGTGAACGCTATTGCGACAGAGGTTTAGTCGTCTTCTCGACCACAGTGCTCGTCATATGCTGGTGTTGCTGCATCCTCATGGCGGGCGGCTACGCCTTCATCAGGTACACTGCACCGACCACCGAACGTCAAGTGCGATCGAGGCTCTTTCATCAGCTCATTGAGACTCCTGACAACTTGACAAGACAGGACCCACAGGCGACCAAGAACGAGAAGAACAAATGACTCTGGACTAACGTTTCAGTGACAATTTGCTGTCAAATTTTCCAAGTTGTACTTGCATTACAGCAGAGTCTTATTACAGCGATGGGCGTCCTTGACCGGAAGAACTATTGTTAAACGAGTCTAGTGCAAGGAAGGACTTCCCTAGTTTATTGCATTGAAAATAATAACTCATGCGCTATAATAACTATTGTACTTTGGCCTGCAAGCAACACTCTTCCTTTCGGGCTGTCATAAACTATAGCTCATATTTTCCTTTTGAGGAAAAGCTTCTAGTTTTCTTCTACCACAGTTCTAGCTGTATATTTCCTTATGCTCTATTGACCCTGAATGAGCTTGATGGCCCTCGGTCAGCTTGATCAGATGACGTCAGGCCCATTTCGGGTCTATATAGTGCTACTTTACGGGAAGGGAATAATACATGATTACTGTATACATCAGCTTTAGTATGTAAAGAAGACGCCTCTCATACTACGAGTCTTGGGTCGAGACACATCTACGAATGGATGATCGGCTAAATACTTGAGGATTTCCGGAGTGAAGAGACAATGTCAGACTTGGCATTGAAAGTTTATTTTTTCTGTCACAGATAGTCTTATTCCTAGTCAAAAGGTCTTAAATGAGCGCTCCGTCACGCTTAGTACCTCCCTCGCCCTCGCTGTCCACCACCTCCCCTGCCCCTCCCTCCGAAACCTCCTCTTCCGCCACCGCCACCTCCGCGGCCTCCCCTGCTTCTGCCTCCGCGGCCGCCGCCCTTTGCACTCACGTCCTCTTTGACCATGTCGATGACCTGAAAATACAAGATGTCTAGGAAGAATGCCGAAAAAAGTGACATCCTGGGATGAGGCCAACTCAAGATCCTTTTCTTTTGGCCCGTCTAAAGCGATGACATTGGTTCAAGAAGTATTTCCAATGCAGTGTTTTTAAGAATGGGTCTTGCCTCGTCCGGTATCCGCAGGTACTTGATAGTGGACCCCCTGATGTAGCACTCTGGCATCCGCCAGAATCGGTCTCCATCCCGGGAGGTGCAGATGACCTCTCGCAGATTGATGTTCATCCAGTTGTCGCAGGAGACCAAATGTCCGTTGTACGTCTCGCCGTTCTTCAGCTCCACCAGCATGGGATGATTCTGCGCTGTGCGCAGCAGGGACAGCGGCAACATCGTGAACGACAGGAGGAAGGACAACGTATTGACCGCCGGAACCAAACAGAAAAAAGTTTTTGTTAGTTTGGGAGACTCTCAAAGGTTGCCAGTCAACATCAGCACCAACACCATTGCCTAGAAGTGTCCGTGCAGTCGTGCAACTCAATCACGTCACCCACATGTCCGACAGGTAACAAGAGCAGAGCTAAATGGAGCAGATCTTTATGTGAGTGTGACTGTTTAGCTTGAAAAAGATTATTGTTCTTTTTAGGCTGTTTCACTTTTGATCACAAAACGCATAAAGCTGTCTTTTTTTTTAAAAGCGCCCCCTTCGGACGCCCAAATTGCTTATATCAGCCTAAAAAACTAAGTAGAAGCTATGTTGCTATTTGAAGCCGTGGAGACAAGAAAAGGCGTCCAGGTTCCAGGACACCACAGTCGTGGTGGTCTGCAATGTCTACCCAGGGAGTCACCACTACTTCCTCTCCAGGAGCAACTCTGCTGCTAGTAAGCTGCTTGCTGGAGTTCAGCTGCTGTGTGTCGGTGTCGTTTGGATTGCGGTCTTCTTTCTTACCTGGTTGTTCTTCGTGAGAGTCCACTTCCAGGACGGCATCTTCGATCCAAGCAGGCACGTCCACCTCAGCTAAGTGCGTTACTTGACTTGCGACGTCAGCGTGCCGGGAACTGGGATTCCGGGTCAGCGTATCGAGACCGAGGTGGTCGTCGTCGTCGTGACCATCGGAGTTGGAGCCGAAGCGAGCTTTGACAACTGGCGCGCAGGAGGTTACACATCATTGATCATGGCCACGCGCGACGCGATCTGCTCGCCTCCGTCGGCCCCCGGAGAGAAGGCGATTAACAAGATCGTGGACGTGCTCCTCTCCTGTCTCCTAATGACCGTCCACTTGCTCGTGGTCGCCACCGACGTCGTTGTCGACTTCACTTCTGTCGTCTGGCGGCGTCACAGAAGATTCATCTGCTCCAGAGATCCCTTTAGCCCGGACATGGTAGAGTTGGCCTCGCTGACCAAGAGGCCGTCGCACGTGGCCTTTCTGGTGGCGTCCTCCGGGACTGTCCCCTGGGCCGATCTGGCCAGACTGATGCGTTGGTGCGCGGTCACCGGCGTTCAGAGCATCACTCTCTACGACGAAATGGGTCGAATTAAGCGTCAAGGACGAGAGAAGCTGACAAGGGAGCTGTCTCAGAGGGACCTGGAAAACTTCTGCTGGACTAAAAAGGCTGAAGACTGTTCCAGCAAAGTAAAAGTGAGCTTGGTGTCCCCGAGCGACGGCAAGGGCGAGCTCGTGCAAGCGGCCGTGACCATGGCTCAACGTGTGCGGGACGAGGAGCTGAACCCTGCTTCTGTTGACGAAGGTCTTATAGATCGTTGGCTTTTGGAACGTAGGGATGGTATTCCTGATCCCGAGCTGTTGATCCGGTTCGGTGAGAAGAACAGCAGCAATCGTGGCTTCCTGCCCTGGCAGACCAGACTGACAGAGGTGCACGATCTCGCCACGCCGCCTGGGGACTTTGTCGAGTTCAAAGACTTCATGAAAGTGTTAAAAGCTTATAGCAGATGCGAGCAGAGATTAGGGAAATGAAGATACAAGCGTGGTTGTTTAAAGAAAGAGGGAAATTGTTTAAGTTTAAAATTCTAATCTTTGTTGAACTTCAGTTCCACCAGCGCCATGGCGAGCGCCCTGGAGAGCTTTGTGAACCGGATGGTATCAATCATAACTGCTGACGGCCGCAACTTTGTGGGAACGCTTAAGGGCTTTGATCAGACCATCAACATCATCTTGGACGACACCCATGAAAGAGTGTATTCTCCCTCGCAGGGCGTGGAACAGGTGCTTGACATGTCTTTGCAATAGATGAAGTTGGTTTTCTTAACATGTCATCGTCACAACTACTTTTAGGTAGTACTGGGCCTTCACATTGTCCGAGGCGATAACATTGCTGTGGTGGGTGAACTGGATGAGGAAGTGGACCAGAGGATAGATCTCAGCAACGTCAAAGCAGAGCCTATTGCAAGTCTAATCAAATGATGAGACCAGACCCACCTGGCAACGTCAAGTATATAAACCTTCCATGTATTCTACAGCTGGTTCTGCTATGAATGTGTAATGAAAACCAATGATGTGAAGCAAATATGAACTCTAAAGACTGCTGTCAAACATAGTAGTGCCCAGCAAGGAGCACGTCTAATTCGGTGAGCCCTTTAGGCTGGGGTTGTCGTGCCAGATCCTGAGGAAAGCCAACTGTTAAGGACAGGTAGTACGGTTGCAACGCTCAAGAAATCCTGGTTACTTCTACGTACACAGTCTGCAATCCCAGAAAGTTGGATAGGAAACAAACAACGATATTGGGCAAGAAAAAGGGTTCATTTTAGTTGCTCTCTATCACTTGTCACCGTCCATCCGTCCCTTGTACTACGTCCTATACTCTATAGTGTAGTACATTCCTACTAATCGGTACTTCTTGCACGCTGTACGAGAAGTAACGATTAAGTAGGAATTCCACGGTGACTCCTAGTATGATCTTGACCAGTCCAGAAGCCTGGCAGAAGTGACAGCTTCCATGATAGTCATAGAATGTTTCCGCTCTTTGCAAGCATGCATGCATTGATGGATCTTGAATTTGGCGCCTCCAGTCACTCCTGGACATCCAGTTTCTAGATCCAACAGTCCTGGCCAGGAGACCTCTCAGAAAGAGCGCCCAATTTGTACTAAAAAGAACCTGGACGAACAAGTCAAAGGAAGTTGATTCAGTTTCACGATGGCTCTTGCAAATTGTTCCACATGCCGGAGCGGTTGACGTCATCTTCTGAGCACGCAAGACGAACCCGGATTCGCCCGACGTGTCCGAGTGCGCGCCGGAGCCCAAGTTGGCCACATTTGCCATTTGCGCGTGCGCGGGGGCCTACAGCCCGGAGGGCGCACGCGAGCACGTGCGCAATCAAGAACTTGCTTATGCTTTGCCTTAGCTGGGGGCTCCTTTTCCCATTCCATAAAAAGAAGGTCCAAAATCGGGAGTCAGAAGTCTGCTAGAGACCGAGGGCGGCTCGGGGCCTACGCGGTTGCACAAGATAGAAACCTCAGGTTCGATCGGGAGGGCGGCCGGGGCTTACGGCAGGCGCGCGGACGGACGCACAGGCCTAAGCAGGTGCGTTTCTCTAGTTTGTCGCTTCGTCTCGATTCCCTCTCGATCGTATTCCTGATCGCGGACTTGGTGAGGACGGCGATGCTGCCGTAGTACTACTCTCATCCTTTGCTCTCAACTCTGGCTCCTAAGTGCAGTGTGAGTGGCAAAAAAAAGATATTTGACTCACACGTCCATGCATAACGGGCCCATGGTGGAGAGTCCGGAGATCTGACCTGTGGGGCACGTGACAGAGAACTGCAAGAACTGCCATTTTTTCTTGACTCACACAGTCCAAATATCTGGGAAGTGGCGTTCGAGTGAATTCTTCCTCGACATATCTCATTTGCATTAGGAATCCTCTTCTAACTCTTCCTCCCCTAAGAATGGAACGACATCTTTGCCACCGCATTCAAATAGATCTCCTCTCCCCTCTCCAGAATTGCATAACTTTGGCAAATTTGGCATTTGCTAACGAGCGTCTTCACACTTGGCTAAATCTGTACTTTCTGTCCGTACTACAAGAAGTGACCCAAACCGATTGTGAAGCTCCCGGGCTCATCCCTCCCCCCCCCCTGACTCTTGCTGTGTCCTTTGTTTTAGTGCTGTTGCTACTTGTGAGAGTCACAGAGAACTCAGGGGCGTTGGAGACGATAGAGACTAAAGGAATGTTTTTCTCCTTGCCAGAGAGGTTGAGTCAGGACCCCCTCAGGAAGGAGGGACAAGGACGAGGTTGTTTCTTGGCGTTCCATCGCTTACTCTTTCCATTTTCTCTTTTCCATTCATGCAGAGAGAGAGAAGGAGCGAAGGCTCCGCCCTTGAACAGACCATCGTACGCTTGAGGCCTTGAAAAAAGCGGAATCCCGACGGCGACAACGACGACGACGAGGACGAGGACGGCAACGACGGCAGATGACTCCCACCGCTACTGCTGTTGTTGTTGCTGCCGCTGCTGCTGGAACAGGATTCTTCTCTCCTCGAGGAGAGGGCAGCGCCCTTTCTCTGGCCTTGAAGCCTTGAGCCGCCAGCTAGCAAAAGGCCTCCAGCTTTCCCACCGAGAGGGCAGAGAGAAAACGGCTTCTGCTGAGTAAAACAGAGAAGAAAGGACGAAGACAGCAGCAGTTGTAGGAGAGCACTCAATCAGCAACACCCCATCCCAGTGCTGAGGGAGCAAAGAAGGCTCCAAGTTTCTTGAATGAGTCGACTGCTCAGTCGCTGGGAGCCTTGGAGAGCCTGCGAGATATCAACGGACTCCTTGAGTGAGAGAGAAGGATGAAGACAAACAAGAGATCCTTCACTGATATGAGGAAGAAAAAAGTGGTGACTTCTCTGATAGTGACACTGTGAAAGGCCTGGAGGTGCCAGGAGAGAGACTGGCCTCTCTGGTGTAGCCGCTACACAGGTGCGTGCATCCGGGACCAGACCCACGACTCGGGCGATGAAGACTCTGTCGGCAGTCAAGAAAGCGCCGTCGGACGAGAGCGAGTGATCCCTCCACACGCTGGAACGACGAGAAGTGTTGCATACATTGAATGTACGCAGTTCTATCCGCAGGGATTGGCCATGAATTGTTTATAACAGCCAGTTATAGAAAAAGAGAGCAGCAGGATCAGGAGCCGCAGGAGCCGCAGCAGCCGCAGCAGCAGCTGCCTCCTCGGAAACAAGAAAAAGTGTCTCCTCCTCTCTTCCAGCGGCGAAGTGTATTCAGTTGTCGGGCCGGGCAGCAGCAGCAAGGATGACGAGGCCAGCCTGCAGTGGAAGGCCGTAGGATCGTCGTTGTGTCACTTGAAGAGTGCTTATTTAGCTGCAGTTGCTGGAGCAAAGAAAACACGAGTGTGTGAGCGAACCTTGGAGAAGTTTGCATGTCACTTGATGTCGATATAGCTCAGTGCGAAGAAGAAGACCGAATCTCGGTCTGTCTTGATCGGAAAAGTGCCAGCCATATGAGAGAATGTGAGAAGAGTACAGGGTGAGTCAACAGTAACTCCACACCAGCTCCATGTGATCATTGCAGGGGAGGAAGGAAGGGGGCAAGACATTGCTGCTGCGGCTGCTGCTGCAACTTTTTGACGTTCTCTTCAGTGCACAAGATGGCCCTGCTGCAGTGCTAAAGGCCCTTTTACGCATTACAATTTTCCGACTTAACATTGAACGGAGGCATGAACGAGATTCTTCGCCTCGACTCCCCCCACGACCCCGTCCGAAAGTTGACGACTCCTCCGTTCACCTCCCGTCACGCCGCGTCTTCCTTGAACGGCGAGGAGCTGCTTAATCAGTGCTTGGCGGTCACGTCCGAGTCCGACAAGTTAAACGAAGAGGAGGAGGACAACAAGGACGCAGGTGAAGAGAAGACCAAGATGCTGGCAGAGACCGCGGAGGAGGAAGACGAAGAAGTGGCAGAGGACAAGAATTCAGCCGCTGCCGCCAGCCGCGACCACAACTTTGACACGGAAGCGCCGAGTGGAGTCGGCTGTGCATTTGGGGGCGCCGTCGGCAGCCACTTCAGTGTCGGCGTCATAGAAGTCGTGGTCAGCAGCGTGGGTGGTGGCGGCGGTGGCGGCGATGAAGGTCGTGGTGTTGGTGGAGATGGTGTAGTTGTTGTTGGTGCTGGTGGCGGCGATGGCAATGGCGGCGGCGGCAGAAACGTGCTACCCATGCGCAAGATCTCCTCCGGCTCGAACAAGCAGCACGGACTGCAGTCGTCCACGGTGTCGTCGTCGTTCTCCTCGCAACCCCGCCACTCCTGCCTGCCTCTCCTCTTTGAGCGAGCAGCCTCCAGCTGGTGGCACCCGCAGTTTGACTCAGAGATCCTGGAGAAGCAGTATTGGAAATCCACGCTGCCTAGGACCACGAGGAAGTTCCAGTTTGGCCTCAGCTACCTCTTCATACTCTCCTTCCTGCTGGCCATTTACTTTCCGAGCATGAAGACGAGGCACTGGCCCACTTTCTTGGGTACGTAAGACTACTTACTGCATAAGCATGTCCGTCCAAGCGTCGTCCCTGTGTTTGCCCTGACGTTGCCCAACAACTCTTACAGTCCGATATTAATCGTGTACCCTTTTCTCTCGCCAGGCTCCTCCTTGGCCATGTGCTGTCTGGTCGTGTTCGTACTTTTCCTGACGGTGAAGCAGATGTACGCGACTCACTGCTACAAGATCTCCATCGGGCTCTCCCTCTTTTTGTGCGCCATGTCGCTGGCGCTGACCAACAACGTCAAGAGCTCCACAGCGACACTGGGCGGCAGCGGTGCTTTCGACAACGACATCTCTCCTGCGGGTCTCTACACCATCTATCTGTCCATCATCTTGCTGCTGTACACGGCGGTCCCGCTGCCGCTCTACGGCACCCTCCTCATCGGGGTGACGTACTCGGCACTGTTTGAGTGCCTGCTCTGCTACCGGTTGCCGGAGAGATCCTTGCCCGACTTGGGCGCGAAGTCGTCGTCGGTACTTCTCGTCAACGTGGTCCTGCACGTGTGCATACACGTCGTGGGTGTCCACACAGTCATCACCACGCAGGTCAGTCCATGTTTGAGTGATGCCAGAGTGAAATTGATTGGATAAAAGTTACTCAAATCATTGAATTGGCCCCAGTGATTGAATAATCGGTCTTCTGTCTGTTCGTCTATGTCATCTTCTTCATTTGCTTGCCTGATTGGTCGTCAAAAATGCATTGGACTTTGTAAGGCACGATTGTCCTCGTCCATGTGTTGTATTTCCACTGCAGTACTTGCAAAATTCGAGAAAACGAGCAACTTTGTATACATTAAGACTGTAAATATTGCCGCGATTAGATTATCATAGGCCGGCCTTAAAGGCTACGTTGCGCTCAGTGCAGAACTAAGCCTTCGCGTCAAATGCATTGGGAAGAAGTGGAGTTGGTCACGAATAATTGAAAGGGGCATTGTCATACTTGTCTACGTACTGGAGTACCGGACTTACGCAGTACTTGACGTCTCTCTGACACGTGTTTGACACATGCAAGCACAGTATAAACACCCTGAAGAAGAAGCAGTTACTGTTTGTCACCGTGGAATCGCAGGTCCTTGACGTCCCATTTTTTTTCCTTGCTGTAGGTGCGCATGCGGGACACGTTCATGAAGGTCGGGCAGTCGCTGATGGTGAAGAAGCAGTTGGTGAACGAGAAGGGCCTCAAGGAGAAGATGATTCACTCCGTGATGCCACCCAGAGTGGCCGACTGGTTGATGCGCGAGGGTCACGCCGAGGACGAGGACGCCCTCGACGACGACCTTGACGACTTCCATTCAGAGTCCGGGTCCATGGTCAGGAAAGTCTCGTCCCCACGGTCCTCCAACCAGGGAGACATTAGAACTATCTTCAGGCCGTTCAATATGAACGCCATGGAGAACGTAAGGTACGAAAAGGACCCCAGCCCCTAAAGAACGGCATAGTCAGAGGGGAACAGCAATTCTGCAGTACCTTTGAGTCACCCCGTAGTGATATTTTCCCCTTTATTTATTTTTCTGGCAAATTGCAGCATTTTATTCGCCGACATCGTGGGCTTCACGAAGATGAGTTCCAACAAGACAGCTTCTCAGTTAGTTGGCCTGTTGAACGATCTGTTCGGCAGATTCGATTACCTCTGCAACAAGTGCGGCTGTGAGAAGATCTGCACGCTGGGAGACTGCTACTACTGCGTATCAGGTAAGAAGAGCTGCTTATGGCTTGAGGGGGGCCGAGACCAGCGCTCTGGCCTCGTTATTCCAGGCAATCTGGCGTCAACTGATGGCAGAGTTGTTGCTCTCGCCCCTACTTTTAGTCGGCCTGGGACCCGGAGAAATTGTTCGTCTTCAGTTAAAAACATTACTTGAGCTTGAGAATTTTTTGCAAGTTGGTAAGAATGTTGAAGATTGAAAAGTGTGTATGTAGTCACATAAAGCAGTTTTGAGACAACTCTCTGTATGTGTAATAACCCCGAAGCTAAACCTTTGAAGTTGTTCTTTTTCTGTCTCACAAAGGCTGTCCTGAACCTAAGCCCGATCACGCTCGCAACTGTGTGGAGATGGGCCTCTCAATGATCTCAGCCATCAAAGACTTTGATGAGGATCGGCACGAGTCTGTAAACATGCGCGTGGGCATCCACACCGGCACTGTCCTCTGCGGCATCGTGGGCAAGAGAAGGTTCAAGTTCGACGTGTGGTCCAACGACGTCACTCTTGCCAACAAGATGGAGTCGACGGGACGACCAGGAATGGTTCACATCTCGGAGAAGACATACGCGTTTCTCAAGGACGAGTACTTCGTGGAGGAGAGCAAGCCATACGCAGGTAGGACCGTCGACACATATTTGTAGAAGTGCGTGTAGCACATGCTTGTGCGTACAATGAATGAGTGGACTGCGTGAAGCAGTTGTAAGAAGTAACGGTAGCAACCCTGAGGTTGGTCACACCCTGCGTAAGCTCCGTCAACTCGGAGAACTTCATCGTGTATATTTTCATTCTCCTTCATCCCCAACCCGAGCAGCTTTTCTCCCTGAACTCCTCTGCTTGCTCGAGTAGGAAGAAGTTTAGTCATCATTGCGAGGTTGGATGCATTTTCCTCTCGTTCTCGTAAGCCGCCTCCACCACCCTGATGAACTCCTGCTTGGAGATCCTCCCGTCTCCGTCGAGGTCCATCTTGCTGAACTCTCTCCTGAGCGACTGAAGGGATTGAAGGGGTCCCCCCGACGAGGGAGACCGAGACGACCCCGACTCGCTCCATTCGTGACGAATGAATTCTGACAAGAGATTTTTCACTTCAGTTCAGCCTCTCCCGCCACTGGGAAACATTATTCACAGTTGTGTACGCACAGACCTCACTCTTCATACAGTGGACGCCAGTTGCAGTCCTAATCTGCGGACAGTTGCCAAAATGTCGTCATCTCAGTCTCCAGTTTACCAACTTTAAATCGGCTGAAGTCATCACGTTGAAGTCGTGAGTCTGATTCACTGGAGATGCAGGTAAAAATCAACGAACTGATTCGTCGAACCGAGATTTCGTCTGCCAAACACGCAAACTAAAAATATTCGCTACTTTGAAGAGCAGCGAGAGTTCACAATCATGCCTGATTTCATTCGTTATAGACGGAGCTCAAGTCATAATTCTTAGGTTCGTTCAATAGTGAGTTCGGAAATGAAGAGTCTTCTTCGCCCTAATGCTGGAATGTTCCGGTGGCAGTGAGTGATGACTGTAATCGGCGTCCACTGTATTAGCCAATTGAGCTGAGAGTTCACTTTCATCTGTGGCAAGGGTCCTGTAGTCATACATTTACCTCATGTGTTCTAAAAATGTCTCGCATGAATGTTTGCTACCTGTTTCTTGTCATCTCCAGCTGCTATCTCTCCTGCACTTTACTTCTGCGGCACGTATGAGTGCATAAACAAACTCTGTGAGTGGTAATTTACGAATAGGTCATCATCATTATGGCATGAGTCTTAAAGGACTTTGTGTCCCTGCTCCGAAAGATCTTAGTCGGCCACCTCTGAATGAAGCCTCAATAATAAATACAGAACGGGAACTAGAATCGATCTGCTCGTTACGTAACATGCTCAAGTCCACGCTGTGTGCGCTGCACACAGTCGTCGTTACCCAAGAGGACTTTGGCCTTGCTCTCCTTACCTGCGAAGGTGACCACGCCGTCGCCGTCGCTGTCTGCCACGTCGAACTTTCTCAGCATGTCTCGCACGAAGTCTTCTTTCTTATTAGAGTAGGAAGGAGACATCACTTGTCTGCTGTCACTTTCATTGGCGTCGGCTGACAGCATCGAGTCCGGCTGTTGCAGCCTTTCGACAAGCTCTTGCAGGATCCTCAGAGCCGTCAGGCTGCTCAGAGAAGACAATGGTATTGAGGTGAGGGATGACGATGACGCCGCGCGATCACTTGGCGATACAGAAAGTACTGAGACAGAGCAAAAGGCTTTCCAGCCCTGGAAATCTTACGTACTTGACTGGGCATTGCTGTGCCATGACCTGAAAGGCAGACGATAAAGAGAAATCCATCTCTCTCCACTCAATGTAACTGGGATGAGACACTGACGTGCATGAATTCCGCCCTCTCGATGGTCCCATTGCCGTCCGCGTCCAGCTGCCTGAACTCGTTCCTCAGCTCGGCCAACTCGAGCGGCCAGTGCTGGTCGAGGACGTCGCGGCTGCGGAACTGGAACGACACGAACTCGTTCCAAGAAATGGAGCCATTTCTCTCGGTGTCTGACAGAGACAGACAGAGAGAGAACAAACGTTGGTCACGCATTTTTGCGTCAAATGTTCCTCGGGTCCTTCCTCTTCCCTCCCCCTGTGTACTTGTTGTAAGGAAAGCAATCGAATGAGCTGAGTATGAGTAAACTTTGAGCAGAGTTGGAAAAAGTTCATCTTAGGGTTGCTGATTGGCTCTCTCTCTTTCTCTCTCGTTTTCCTCCCTAAAGCTTGGAAAAGCCTTTCCATCAGCTTGACATATCTTTGCTCTCTTTCCTTCTTGCTGTTCATAGTGAAGGAGGCCAAAAATTAAAGAAAAAAGTCACTTTCACTGCAATCTCACTACACTGACTAAGTTGTCTTAGTCTCCCCCCCCCCCATAGACGCTGATTTTGGGGCTGTGCAGTTGCGAAAATTGTCTCTTATCTCTCCTCGTCTGACTACTTGAGTTGAGCGTCAGCAGCTCTGAAAGAATTTATTGATATGTAAGGGTCATATCTCTTGTTTTCCCAGCAGGAGCAACAGCTTCGCATTGCGCAAGTTGTCCTTCTGCCAGTACTACGAGTACTATCTACAGTACGGAGTCGTACAACGACATATGAGACCTGCCGGTCGTTTATTATGGGACCTACCAATCGCCCCCAGGGCTTCGTACTAGGGGCGTCAGACTTGAAGCAGTTGACAGTAGTATGCGACGACGAGGAAGAAGTCGATGAGGCATGCGTTGATCCTTGCTCCGAGTATTCCCACTCTCTCCCGTTCCAGATCTCCGCACTTTCTTCATCACTGGCCGAGCCAATACCAGCATCATTCCCCTGGACACCAGGCTGGCGAGGCGGACGTCGTCCAACCCGGCCACATCCATCCTGCCAATCACCAAAACAGGCAGCGGGGTGAGATTTTACCACCAAGTTGCTCCTTGTAACGTTACTACTGGAAGACTCCGCTGTTTTCCCCTCCAGGGAATCAGCCACCAGTCGCTACCAACGCTTCCCAGCTCAGGATCCAACCCGGCGGCCGCCAACGCGGCCGCCACAGCTGCGACCACGTCTAAAAATGGCGGCGGCGGAGCTGGGGGCATCGTCCGCGGCATCTCGTCGTCCTTTAGGCGGCGTCCCTTGAGCCTTCGCCTCAACGGCCGCTGGATGCACATGTCTTCAAGCAGATCTGAGTCTCAAGCGGCAGCATCAGCGCAGCCTCTGGAAGGTGAGGTTTAGCATTGTGGAGTACAGCATGCAAGCGATACATAATGCATCGCATATCATAGGCATCCATGACCAGTCATTGCAGCTTCTTGTCTCTCATCGTCAGGTGCTTCCACGACGGTGACGATCACCTCTCCATTCGGAGCCAAGGTGGGCCTGACCAACGACCCCGGAAGCCGCAGCGCCGGCGTTGGCGGCTGGTCCGGCGGCGGCGGAAACGGCAGCGGCGGTGGCGTTCCCAAGGACTGTACGGTGCACAGTGAACCCACTACAGCAATAATTACCTCAGAGACAGAGACGTCAGACTCGGTGCACGCCAATAAGTCAGAGGTAACATACACTGTGTGCCGCAAAGAAGCAGCTGTGAGCCCACCCGTGACGTCAAGTCGGCAGTAGCAAGGCTGTTCCACGCACGTACATGAACATGTCAGATAAAGGCTGCAGCTTGTCAGTGCGCACATCTCAAGTCTGGTCCTGCTGCCTCCTTTCTGCTTCTCCTGCCTCCTCTGCCCTGCTACCCTTGACTTGACCTCCCCCACGTCCTTGATCACCTTCTCCTTCTCGTCCTACCAAATCGCCATTTACCTCCTTTCATGTTATCCCACCGGACATTTTCTGGCTCACACAGTGTATGACGTTCGTACTACAGTATTACTTCTCAATGCAACGCATGGATTATGTATAAGCCCTTGCTTTCTTCTTAGGCCAACTCTTAATGCAGCTTTTCTTGTCGTGTGCAGTCATGTGAGACTGTACACACGGATACTTTTTTACACTTATTATGATGAATGTTGTTACGTCAATCACAGAATGCTCGATTCTTTCTTTCAGAGTTCTTTCTTGGAGAACAATGGTCAGTACAAAGCTCTTCTTAAGCGTCGCTACTCCAATAGTGCCCCTGCTCTTCCCTCCAGTCGTAAGTAAAAACTGATATGCATAAAATATGTTTTGGATTCTAATATCCTATGCATCATGTGCATTTGTCGAAAAGGTTCTCCAAGTTACCTTGAACGTTGTATGAACAATGTCTCAACTTGGCTGTCAGCAAACGGTGGAGACGTGGACAGATCTCCATGCAGATCTGCATTGTGTGGATCAAAGACGCGATTGCACAATGCAACTTGCTCAACTCTGTCATGATCATTTGTCTACTATTCCTCGCAGTCACAGACGACTCTTTTCGCACTCCAGGAGTCTTGGCCAGCATGGCCGATGGGCACGAGTCCTTGAGCAGAACTGGCCTGTCTTACAACGGCAAGTCGAATTCCTCAGCCTCCCACCTGCACAGTGGCGGGGACTGCGAAGGCAGTGGCGACGGCGACGGCGACGGCGACGGCGACGGTGACGGCGATGGCGGCAGTGGCGGTGGTGGTGGCGGCGCCGGTGCCGGTGGCGCCGACGGCGTAGGGGTCGGTGGCGATGACGATGATGACGAAGACGAGTCCTCCTCCGCGATGCTGATGAGCTCTGCGCAGGCGCCACAGCCCCAGGCGCAACCGCAGGCGCAGCCGCAGCGGCTGGCGAGGGAACAGAAGGCGGCTCCTTCACAGCGGACTTCCACCGATCTGGTCGCTCTGCGTCTGCACTCGGATCGCGCCATGATCGCCTGCGTCAAGGAGGACGGCGGTCATCATTCGTATTTCTCGCGGCCGCCGCTGAAGTCCTTCACGTTGTGTTTCGAGGACCCCATTGTAGAGGAAGACTACCGAAGAACTGCTTGGAGAGCGAATCGCTTCAGCCGCGGCGGCGCTGATGCCGAGCATCGCACGCTCGCGTCCAACACGTTCAACGCGTACTTCGACGTGGTTGTTTCAGCGCTGCTATTGGCAGTCATCTCGGCCGCCTGTTTCCTACGATTTCAACCGCCCTCGTTGCTGTGGATTTTGCTCTTCTCCTTCGCCGTCAGCTACCTCGCCGTGGTCGTCTTCGTCTGCTTTCGCCAGCTGCTCAGACCGAGAAAAAGAGGCGACGCCTTGGCCAACGTCTACAGCTTTTGCCGCGGGTGGTACCCGTCCCACGCTCTTGGGCTGCTGCTCCTCTCGCTGCCTCTGCTCTCCGTCTTCGCTAATTTCTCCTGCACCCTCATGGAGCGAGACAGCGAGCGCGTCTTCTACCTGCAACTCGTGTTCTTCGGCGTCATCCACTTCTGCAACTTGACAGCGCTCTCGAACTGGGTCAAGTCGACGGCGGTGTCCATCCTGTCCCTGCTCCTGGTGCTGTTCATGTCGCCTTTGGTCTGCCCTTGTGGAGAACCCACGGCGATGGCTGCGGCCGCGGTCACTGATGACAACGTAACCTCTAACACCGTTACCGTCCTCGTTGTAGAAGATGGAAGTGATGATATGGTGATTAACTGTGACCATCAGCACACTCTATACATGGAGTCGATCCTCTGCCTGTTGTTGCTCACCTCCCTGGTGTGGCTACTGAACAGAGAGTTCGAGATCAACTATCGCTTGAGCTTTCACTGTTCCTTGCTGAGTGCCAGGGACAGGAGGCAGATCCAGAGTCTAAAGAATCAGGCTGATTGGCTACTCTTTAACATCATTCCCAGCCACGTCTCTGAGCAACTGAAGAAGGGTACACAGGTAAGCCTTGTAAATAATCTTGTTGACTTGATGCATCGCATGCACGTTCTTACTTGTTCGACGACATCGCAGGAGTATTCCGAGAACCACCGGGACGTGGGCGTCGTCTTCGCCTCTCTCGTCAACTTCAACGAGCTGTACGATGAGAGTTACATGGGAGGCAAGGAGTATCTCAGGGTGTTGAACGAGCTCATCTCGGACTTTGACGAGGTAACCTCTTTGAAAGCCCCCGAATCTTGTACTTGTGTGACTTGTACACAGCCAACAGTCTCATCAGTAGAGATGGCAAAAACGTGCATGGTTATGCAGGACGACGCTAAGGATTGCGTCGTCCTGGAGGAGTTGCAACCAAATCAGTATCTGGTGCTATAATTTCTCCGGAATTGTAACAGAACTGCACAATTTGCGGACTTCCACTGACTCATCGGGGAGGGAATGAGTGATGGATGCTGGCAAGTCTGGCTGACTCAGCTTTCCAAAATCTCCACGCAAATCTGGCAATTATAACTCAACTATTGAAGACTGACCCAAATTCAATTTTAGTCAAATGTCTCAACTTGACCCAGCTGGAGTTGGGTTGTTCTGGCTCACCGACATCAC
>JAAUXU010004165.1_pt1 | contig 23467 bp, 19 predicted proteins | sample 7278151 | NCBI WGS metagenome assembly JAAUXU01 (sample SAMN14350113, study PRJNA611818) | marine sediment metagenome | isolation source: surface marine sediment (1.8m) | place: French Polynesia: Moorea | collected 2018-08 | reverse complement strand
GGATGCGCAAGTTGCGCATCCTAGAAGAAAGAATGACTGCTGAGTGGGTCAACATCTTCACAGAAGACAAGGTGAAGGCCTGTTGTGCTCACTTTCATGACAGGGTCGAGAGGGTTGTACATACTGAGGGAGGCTACATCGAAGGCTGCTGCCACAACTGCTGCATGGTAGCAAATAGCGCCAGAGGACCTGGGGAGTGAAACCCGGTGGAAATGATGGGCCAAGCAGTTGGGATTGTTCCATGAAAGTCTCAGTCTATTTCATCAATATTTGCCCCCTGAAAAGCCAAGTTTTCAACCTCCTTGGCGTGCCCCCTCTCCAGTTGGTCTCATTTTGAGCATTCTAGCAGCAAAATGGGCAGCCCCAACAATAAACCTCTGTACTGAACATTGTGCCTGAGTATCATATCGACGTGTTCCACATCAAAATTCCACATCAAAATGTCCCAGTGTAGCGCATGAGGTGTAGTCATGCCCGTGGCTAATCTTTTCGCCAAGGACTGTTTACAAGGGACTTGAGGTCCCATCGCATACATGCGTGAGCGCATAACCGTGATTGCACGCTAACCTGCTTGATGTTGGCATGCCTGTGCTGATATCCACAGATGATTTTCTGCTCTCTCTTTTATCTCCGGACCCTTTCTGTCTGTCAGCTTCCTAAGAAAAGTAGTAGTAGGTAGCAGAAATTACAACATGCTGTAAGTCTGACGACATGGTATACATCGTCACTTGTGCACTGTACGTAGCACTGTGAGACCTCACTTGGCTGCTGGCAATGCTGTTTCGTTCGATGGCGGACTCGCTGTCATCTCCCTTGTCATCGTCGTTCTCATGAATCGTCCTGGACACTATACTGGACCTTCTGGAAAAAGAGTCTGCACTATCCCCGCCGCCGCCGCGTCCACCACCACTCCCCGAGGTCTGTGGACGTCCTGAAACCACCGCGTGCATGCGGCCCACGAATCGCGTAGGAGTAGGCGCCTGTCTCATCAAAGACGTGGACGTTTTTTTCTTTCTTGAGCAAGATATTGCTGAAATATGAATACCGGCAAAAGGCTCCAAATCTTGAGTCTGTTGCTTTGCTCTTGCTGATTTCCCTCTGGTTCCTCTTCTTCTTCTTTTGCCTTTGCCACGGCTTTCGTCACCACTAATTCGGGCATCTGAGATGCTGAGTTGATGCTTGAGCGCCGAGAAGATGCGCTGCCTTAAAGTAGACCTTTAGAGGGATAAAGGATCTTTGCGCGAACCGCAGAAACAACTCGCCTTGCTTAGCATGCTGTTGCTGCCGAGGTTGTTGCTGATCCTCGACTTGAGGAGGCTGCGATTCCTCCTCGGTCTGTTCTGGTCCGGTTATCTCGTCGAAATCCAACATAGAATTTGATCGGAGACTGCTGCGGCGACTCGATAAAGTAGTTGTGCCGATGCCGCCTGAAATTGAACGTGGAGTCAAATCGCAGTCCTGAGTTCATCTACGCCACTGCGGACGCATCCGTGGAAAGAAGAACTAGAGTTCTCATGCCTTGTCCCCACTCAGATTCTACTATGGAGGCTTCCTCAATGGCGCTGGTGGGTGTCCAGGGCCTCTGGTGAGAGTCCTCGGGTTCTCCTGATTCAGTAGCACCAGCATCGATTTCATGCTTCAACTGAAGGAGGCGGCGCTCCATGACCTGAGCGCGGCGGCTTTTGATGTCATCGAGGGCCTGTTTACAAAGAAGAATATCTGATCACTAGATGTACGTACACCCCAATCCAATCTACTATATAAAAAGTAAGCTGTTACATTTCGCGTGTCTGCGTCCATCTTAAGCCTCCTCTCTGCATTCACCAGTCGCTTTTGACAACGATGTTCAAATTTTGCAGCAATCTGTCGCCTTCGCTCCAATGCGGCAGCCTCATTCTTGACACTGTCGATGAGAAGACTCTTACCAATAAGACATCTCCAAGACATTGAGCCTCTTGTGGTACCTCAAGCGATCGAGCATTCTCAGTCTATCCTGGAGCTGTCTGGAGAGTCCCGGGTTCACACGAAGGAGAACTCTAGGAAGCTGGGATGATTCGGTGGAAGAACCGCCCGAAAGAGTGGTGGACTTCTTGCCGGTCATTGTCGGTACACGCGCCCCTAAATTGTAGCTATCGTCAGCTACGTCCTGTACATAGTCGTCATTCTTTCCTAAGTGCAAGAAGAGGAGGACAGTTAATTAGTTGCGCTTCACGAAGAGGAGCCACTGCATCTTCTCTGACTCGATCCAAACCGTCACACCAAGATGTATGAGCCCGCTCTGCACATCCATTTTCACGCTGCTACAGATCGCTATTCTGGAGCTGTAGTAGTACAGTATGTACACTGCGGCGTGTGTTCCGGGAAGTGGCCTAATGGAGTTACGTGTGGATCTACACTAAAAACTCAAGTTCTCTATTGATTAGGACATGTTGAAAATGATGGCTGAGCATCCAGTGCTGTCCATACAGTAGCGTAGTGTGGGCAGCGTCCAGAAATAACAAAAGTCCCAGCTGTACAGTTGAGGTACGTTCACATCTTTCTCACAGCTCAGATTACTCCACGACACTTTGTCAGTCCTGTGGCAGTGTAGAGAAGAGGAGGAAGATAATTACTCCCATCATTCACTAGCCCCAATGAATGGATGGTAAGAAGCAAGCATTAACAACACCAGCACATAGAGTAGGGAAATGTTCCATGGGATCTCTGGTTCGACCATAGTCAGTCTATTGTGTATGGGCTTAGACACTGAGCGAGAATCAAGCAGACTTGTGAATTCAAAGTTTTCGTCTTCACAGCAAACATAACTAACTTACTGAGAAAATGAGAAGAAGAGAACTTGTGCACACTCACGTACTGCGTGGTCTTCTAAGCTATGGTAAAGGATGGGAATGTTTGGCAACAATGGAATGCACACGACAGCTTGCCAGTGATTCATTGCAGCAGCTTTTAGCCAAAAAGTTTGATCAATGCTAGGGCTTGGTGGTGGTCCCTCACTTCCCTCTTCTGAAGAGGTGCTGCACTGGTATGCGCTGCGACAACAACAGTTGGTGAGGACTCAAAACAACGACGAAGCATCACGTCATCAGGTACGTTGCACGTGACAATTGTTTCGACAAGTGCTGCACGTACGACGGGACACTCCACGAATCGGGTGCGAATCCACACAAGGACAGGAATGTTGCCCTGCACCCTCCAACTTTTTTGTGCCTCAAGCACACCTGTTTCGTATTACGAGCACTCCTCCCGTGGCCCTCACATCTTACCTCCTGTCGTGTACGCATGCAATTGCATGCGCCGTCGAAAACTTTTTGTGTACGCGGCAAGAGTTCCTACGAGTCCTTAACAAGAACTGGTTGGGGTCGTGTTGCGACATCACTCGGTTTCACGCAGTCCTTTCTGCTCTGAGTGAGTAAATTCACAGTAGCACTCATGTGCATGTCTTGGGTACTTTTCTAACATGCTCCGAGTAATGCGTAAAGTGAGAAGTCACATTAACACCTGTTCACCACTGTCAAAATCTCAGATTCTTGGAAGGAACAGGGGAAGTTTGAGATGTTCGCCTACTGCTTTCGCCGCCGCCGCTGATAATCAATTGGCCGATCAATAGAGATGAGCTTTCCTCGAAAACTTTCCGACTTTCCACGAGCCATCAAAAATCCTCTTATGCTTGCTTCTTGTCGCAGATTTTCCTTCTTGCCGAAATAACTGAAAGGTCAGAAGCTGCACTGACTGAGGTTAACGTCATTGCACTGTCAAACCCATGATGCTGAATACGCGGAATACGAATACGCATTGTGCGCCACTAGGGTCTTGAAGTCGCATTCTCTTATTTTCCCACTGGCAATCTGCCGGCGTCATAAGGCCCATTCGTGGTCCGTTTGCACTTCTTCTGTTCGGCATTGTTTCAGTTGTAACACTGTTAAATGGTGCAGTAACGTTAGGTACTGACGGTAGGAAGAGAGGGCGAGGGCGAGGTCGAGGTCGATCGGGGTAATCAATATGAACCGCCGCCATTGTTTCTACCCGAAGGGGGTAGAGCACCCCGTTTCTTGGTGTTGGGGGACAGGAGTTTGGGGCGCAGTTGCACGACTCACCTCACTGGGCCTCACAAGTACTCTTTAAGTTGCTTCACCTCACTTTTTCTCTAACGTTGCTGTTACTCCTACTACTACTTGCTCACTCACATCTCGGATCGATGGGGGAGAGAGGAGGCACGGAGGACGACGACTGCGACCTAGCGAGCGAGGAGAGAGAGCGAGAGAGGATGAAATCAATGTATTGACCCCACTCAGCTGGGCTGAGGCAAGAAGGAAGGAGGCGGGGCGGTCGACCACGAGGCACGCGTGCGTATTTTGCGTAGACACGACGCGACGTGCGTATACGCAGCAGCTGCGTCACAGCTGTCGACGCGGTGATGCAATCGACGCATCTGTGCGTCAATCGACCGACCAATGTTCTACCATTTCTTGCCCAGTGGCCTTCTACCCTGGGGTACTCCAAGATTAGGTACTTCTCCAACGTCAAAAGGCGTTGCGTCCAGAAAGCTGTGTAGACTGAGTGCAAAATTAAGCAAGATGCGCATAAGGAATGAATGCGTAACCTTTCCGCTTTCAATACGTCACGGTACCAGCAGAGTCTGCATATACGTGTGGGCTCTGCTGTAACAATACTTACTACTGTACTTTGCGTGGTGCGGTGTACGGTGGTCAGAATGAGGTACGTACGCATGATTTCTGCTTGAGAAGAGCAAGCGTTAAAGACGCCCATTGAGGCAATCTGGACGACAATTGCTGTGACTATATATTTTTAATTCCTCTTAAAGAAGGAAAGGAGATTTCTATGTTACTACAAACAATACGCAAAGTTTTTGGGTACTAAAACAACACCGAAGAGTCTGTCAAGGTTGAATTGAAGCCTTAGCTCCAACTGCTGCACCATAGTGAGTAGGTGTTCATGTTTATTCTTCGTTCCTAATAACATGCACTCATTTTTAGTGCGGCAACTTTAAGGGGAACACGTACTAACGCTGACAAAGTGGTCTGTGCAATCGAACGAGGCCAGCCAGCAAGGTAGCAAGTGCTTTCTGTCCGGTTTGTTAACTGCAAAATAAGTACAGACTTGCTGCACGCCCTGCGCCGACACTATGTACATATTCGCGAGGTAGTTCTTCGTATGAACTGCCACGTTTGTATGTAGCTGCTCACTGTCCGACCGATGGATGGGGCAGGAAAGAAGAAGAAAGTCTAGTACTCCTTTCTTCCTTTCTGTCCTGCACACCAACAACGGTCTCATTGGCAGTGACGATGACGACAGCTTCTTCTTGTCCGACAACCATGGAGAGAAAAGAAAGCAAGGACCAACTTCATGAACGGGACACACTGTCCAGCTGCGTTAGTGTGTTTTTCATTATGAATTCAAAGACTTCAGTGTAGCCCAGTACTTGCTCGTCCAGTGTGGACTTTTTTGGAAATTTTGCGAGCGCGAAAGCAGTCCTGGGGCGTTGTCTTTGACCTCTCGGTGGCAGCATGCTTGGCTTAAACAACTCTTATCGAAATCTGCGTGATTTTCACCATGATGACATATTTCCGACGATCCCAGACGTGTATGTATCATGCCAGGATGAAACAATGAGTCTGTTTTTCCTCAATCTCTGTTAGGTACTTAGGGATGGCGGTCTCCGTCTAGCTGGTCCTTCCCGTCTGCTCGAGCAGCAGCAGCAGCAACGAGGAGAAGAGCAGCGACAGCTTGTTCCACAGCTTGGCCTGACTTTCCTCTCTCTCTGCTCTCTCTTCAGCAGACTCAGTGACGGACGGGCTCTTCAGCACGATCACAACAAGACCTTTCTGCTCGACAGAGAAAAAAGCCGGATCACCGGAACAAAATATTCGGACAATTCATCCACGTTCGACCATTTGACCCAATTGCCTCGCTACACGTCTGCCAAGACCCTGAGGCATCTTGCTGTGGTGAACTCAAAGCTGGACTCCGGACTGCAGAAGTGTACACAGAACTTGATATCTGGTGAAAAAAAGGTCTCTTTAGTGATACGGCGGCGTCCGCTGCAGTAGCTGCTTCTCATACCTCTCTACGTACTCCACCGAGGTGACGCCACGACCAGGCTGGAAAGCTCTGCTCTGCCCAATCTGCCCGAAACGCAAATTCTGGCTACACGGAAAGGCTCTCGAGCCTCCCGAAGAAGGGAAGAAAAGAGAAAGCAGCGGCTGCCGACACAAACATGGAGACCTTACTCCGTCTCTAGAAATTTCAGTGTGAAGTTTGCATGTTTCTCATCCGTGCTCGTGACAGCCAGCGCAAGACAACAGTGGTGGATGGACGTGAACGACTGGATCAGTGACAATAATTTGGACTGTAAGTACGGAGAACACGATGGATGAGAACCTGGATCATCTGGAGCAGGTGGGAGGGACCTGCGTCAACCCAGACACCGAGGCCAGTGGCAATAGCGACAACATTATTAACGAAGATAACGAAAACAACAACACCAACGACGATTTGGAAGTGCCCTCGTCAGCCGCAGCAGCAGCGTCCTTAGTAGCGGCCTCTTCTGCCTCTCCAGTTATCTCTAGTGCGTCGGCGGCCGATTCGGCTGCTCCGGGCAGCACCAGCGCCAAGAGCGCGCATGCGCAAAAGACGCTGGTCGTCCCTGCTTCAGCGGTGGTTGCGGCAGCGAATTCCCAACCCGCGATTGTGGCGGCGGCCGCCCTTGGAATTCCCGTCAGTTTGACGTATGCGGCGGGAGGTGCGATCAGGCTTTCTACCGCCAACAGCGGCAGCAGCGGGCAAGGCGGCGGCAGCAGCAGCAGCGTGGGTGGCGGCAGCAACAGCGGAACGACAATAACGGTGAGTGGGTTGCCATCTACAGGGTCGGGAAGCTCTGGTGGCGCCGGACTCACGCTGGTTCCGGTTGTTGGGCGGCGAGTGCTGCTGCAGGCGCCTCTCCTGGGGACCAACGGACAGCCTTCAACTACCGCTACTGTGTTAGCCCTCCAGAGAAATGGCGGAGGCGGCACCGGTGGCGGCGGTGGCGGCGGCGGTGGTGACGGCGGCGGTGGTGGCGGTGGCGGTGGAGAAGGAGCGGCGGCACAACAGCAGCAAACGATCCTCCTTCCTCAGCAGCCCCAAGCTCAACCTTCTCCTCAAGCGACGCTACAACAGCAGGTGGAGATCTTGCAGCAGCAGCAGCAAAGCGTCGGCGGGACCGCGATTTTTGTCCAACGGGGCTCCAGAGGGCAAAACGCCGTTGGAGGCGGCGCGCGCGCGGAACAGCAGCAGCAGCAACAGCAAGGTTCGATGCTGACTCGAGGTACCCCTCAGACTCTGGAGCAGTTGGTCGCAGTATCTGCTGGAGACCACAACAATCTTGCTCGAGTGGTGATCCTGCCAGCCGCACCCGCCGCCGAGCAGGAGCCTGTATCTGCCGCAGATCCACACGAAGACGCCGCCGCTGCTGCTGCTGCTGCCGCTGCCGAAGTCAACGAGGCCGTGGCCGCCGCCGCCGAACAACTCTCTGCCCAAGAAGACGCCGACGCTGCCGCCGTCGTCGTCACCACCAGCTCCGCCAACAACGTGATGATCGACGCTACTGACGCCAGAATGTTTGACCCAGGCTGCTCTTACACGACGCTCAACGGCCGCATGACTCCGCCAGGCTATGTATCCAACTCGTATGCCACCCTCACCCCACTACAGCCTCTCCCTCCCATTTCCACAATCTCCAGCATGCAAGACAAGTTTCAAGCATACTCTCCTGGAGGAGGAAGCAGTGGCTCCAACGCCGCCGCGGCCGCGGCGGCTGGAGCCTTTGTCATGCAGAACAACCTGCCCAACATTTCCCTCGGCTCTCCCTATAACAGCTACGAGAAGTTAGGCATGTCACCGCCGCCCCCGCCTTACGCGGCCGCGGCCGCCGCCGCGGCTGCACACGGAGGCGCTGGAGGCATGCATCAGCCTCAGAGTCACTCCCCCTCTGCCCTGTCTCCTCATCATCACTACAACAACAAGCAGGAGCCCTTGTCGCCCTCATACTACGGCGCAGATCCAGCAGCCGCTGCTCGTCCTTCTCCTCACGATCTTTCTCCACCCCACTCCATTGACACACACTCACCTGGTGGGGGTGCCGGTGGTGCTGGACACGCCTACTCCTCCTCCTTGACCTCCGCCAACAATCCCTCACTGAATGGCATGGCCTCGGTGAGTCCCCACACTATTAGCCCGGTACCCACACAGCATCATTCCCCTCCTGCCTCATCCTCGCCTCCCCCGCCTCCAGGTCCACTCCCCACTGTGACCATCGCATCCTTGCACAACCAGGCCCACTTGTCTCACCAACAACAGCAACAGCCCATGCAACCGCAACCCCAGCATCCCCCTACCATGATCACTCTTAAATCCACCCCCAGTAGCGGCACTAACAGCAGTAACAACAACAGCCAGAACTCAGCCGCAGGCGAGGGGGAGGAGATAAACACGAAGGAGCTGGCCCAGCGCATCTCGGCCGAGCTGAAGCGCTACTCCATCCCTCAAGCCATCTTTGCGCAAAGGGTCTTGTGTCGCTCACAGGGTACCCTCTCAGATCTTCTGAGAAACCCAAAGCCGTGGAGCAAGCTCAAGTCGGGCAGAGAGACGTTCAGGCGGATGGCCAAGTGGCTACAGGAGCCAGAGTTCCAGAGGATGTCGGCACTTCGGTTGGCAGGTAAGAAGTACTGCGGTTTGATCACTCAGATGAGAACTGCACTGTTGACTTTTATTCATACGTCAAGTCTTGGTCAAAAGTCTTACTCAGTCCCTACGAGATTGATCACGCCGGGTTGCAACTTTGGTGAATGGGTATGGAGCTGGGGAGTAGAATGGACCAAAGTCCGTTCTGTAATTGTCCTTTTATTGACCCCCACGCCAAAATAGTCATTATAGTCATTGAGGTCCTCTATTCCCTCAATGTGACGGGCAACACCTTTGACCAGATCGAAGTAGTGGAGTATTTGGAATTGAACAATGTCGGTGTAACAATGTACACACGTCCTGTGCAGTAGGCGCAGGTTCATATGTACGCAGCGCACACACTTCATCTGGGCGCACGTACGCTGGCGCTGATACCCAGCACCTGCAGTCACGTAGTGCGTGTGTACGACGTACTGCGTCTGCGCCAAGTGCCTAACTTAATTGAAACGGTCATTCAGTGGGCGTGAAGTTTAGAAAGTCGAAGCCGCCCTACTGCAAACTTTTTGTACACACAGCAGTTGTCGGGTGGCCTGACCGAAGTTAAGCGTTTGATGAGTTTTAATCACTCTGTACAACAGTGCGATCTCTTTGGCCTCCTCTGTAAGCAGGGACATCCAAAGTTCAGTTTAATTCCCCCGGAGTTTGCAAAAACAAGGGGCGAAAAGTTTTAAGCTCTAAAAGGCCATCGGGGGAGGGGGGAGATGCTTTGCCAAAATCAACCCCACAGCCAATTTTCCATCGCGTCAACGAATCTTCCGACTTCCCAACTGACTAAATGAAAACTGCTTCTCGTTTCTCCTCAACTAGACTGCCAATTTTCAATCGATCTTGCGTGGTGGGATCCAATTCCCTGGATAAACAATCGGGCTAGGTTAAAATTCTTTCAGAGTGCGCACTTCTTGACGGGAGTTATGCATATTACCAGCGTTCCTAGCCGTCCTCGAGCTCCTGGAAGGGGTTGCCACGCAAGTGCCGCTGTTCGCTGAACACAAGTTGGCGCGCAGTTGCTTCCCCACCAACCCAAATAAGTGCCTGCGAGTCTTGGTTTGTGAGACCTGTCTCTTCTCTCTTCAGAAAAGCAATCAAGTATTGCTGGATTGTCATAATGTCATGATATCTACTCCATCTAGAGAAAGACCAAACTTCTCTGCCGCTTATCTTGATGCGAGATCTGAGCTCCTTTTCCATAAACTGACTACGAGAGAAGACTACAACGAGACAATGGCTTGTCAAACTATTTGTTTGCACTGAGGGGGGGGGAGCCTTAATTATGATGGATCCAAATTTACCCTCGTTCACTAGCAAAGTGGGACGGGGAAAATAGCGGCTGCTTACTCTTCACCAAGGAAGCACAACACGAGCTCCATTTGAAGGAGAGATAAGAACTAATTTACCCACCACGATATGTGACAACGCGTGATGTATGTAGTGAAATTAAACGCTGTAGCTGGGACAACGCACACACGGTGTTTACTAGACGCCCACGGACGGGACAGTGGGGCAGGCAGCGGGTCCGTGTACTTCGTGACTTGGTCCACCACCTACCTGTGGTCCCCCAAGACGCTCTGTTTTGGCGCCATCAGTGCGTTGTCACTTCTTGGGGCGGGGAAAGCCCGAGAAAATTGCCCGGCCACGCACAGCACGTTGAACTGAACGAGAGGCGAGGGAAGCAGCGTAAGAAAGCAGCTCCCTTCTGCTCTGCCACGGACCAGTGACGGAGTAGAGGACTGCTTATAATTAAATGTCCAAACAGACTCTCAAATGAAGGAGGCAAGTTTTAGCAGCTTCTTGATGCTTCCTCCTCCCCCCTCCGAATTAATTATTGAGAATTCGCCTCAGATTCCCCCTGTGCGTCGTCCCGATGGCTCCTTAATTAGCTTCGGTCAGATGACTTAGACAACAGATTACACAGGCGGAGCGAGAAGGACTGGAAGGAGAAATAAGTTAATCAGAATCTCTAAGCCGTTCATGTCTCGTCAATTATGCAGCATCTCCGTAATTGCTTTTTTGCGGCAATTTTCCCCCTCCTTCGTACGAAAATGTCCTTCTCGGTGGCGTTGAAATGAAGCTTTGTGGTAGAAGTGGGGTTTTTTTTTCGAACTGGAACTTTAGGGAAAGCAGTCTGATGAAGGGGGGGGGTCGTGGGTGTCGTCCCCGGGACATTATACATTCCACCTATTTCTCATTTTTCTTCTAATCCCCATTGCTCATCTCCGCTCTTCCGTCGCTTTAATTTCTTGGCGCGTGGAGCGCTTCCTTATACCCCTTTACTTCTCTGGTGCGCGTGCATGAGACAGCACCAAGATTTCTCACATTATTCAGCGAGAAATTAAAATACAGTTAAAATACCTTCCAGAAGCTGCTGTGTGTGTTTTTTTTTTCACGTGGGACTTTTTTGAAAAATAGCCCAACTTCACTCGACCCCTTTTCCTTGGAAATGCGTACAACGGGTCGATTTATCGATGGTAGTGTCACTTTCCCACAAGGGGGACTTTTAACTTCGATTTCCGACAAACGAGTCACACGCAAATCAATATGACGCCCAAGAATCGATGACGGCAGCCGCTGATGACACATTTTCGATTAATTGGCCGATAAATTAAGGCTCCGCTGACAGAGCAGCGGGAGGTGGAAAAATTACCCCCAGTGTCTTTCTTTTCGGGCAGGCATAACGCGCACACGTCTCATCAAATGGGGGAAATAACCAGTCTGGGCGTTAAGGCCAACTCACTAAAACGTAGGAAAGTTGGCAGCGTCGTCGTCGCTTGTGTCTGCGGTGATCGCGTCACATCCGTACAAGATTGAAATCATTGCTAGCATTCATGAGTATTTAGCTAGGGGGAGGGGGAGAACATGTGCACGAGGGACATGGCGATGGGAGAGAAGCGAGAGCAAACATTTTGGAAGCTTTTCAAGCTTTGCAAAAGCGGCAAGCAAAAGAGCTTTGTCTGCTCTCCCTCTCTCTGGCGCACATGCGCACTTGCTCTTAGAGCTCTTTTGTCCTCGCACTACGCTGCAGTGACTACACCACTGCACTGTACACCAACAGCCAGGAAGCAGTAGAAGTTCACGATACACGAGGCAGATGCTCCCCTCGTCGCCACCCTACCACATGTACTCGGGGTGCATGCTACGTACACACCCTACAGAACTCCCAGCAAGCTGCCGAAAGGGGGGGGACAGCTTCAAGCTGCCGCAGATGGCAGGAGAACCCCTCAACGCACAGGACCTCGACTGCTACGTACGTACAACAATAGCGTGGGGAGGACAAGTGAAATCCAAACGGTTGGAGCGAGCGAAGGGGACAGAACTTCGGAAATCAGAAAATCGCTTCGATATGACTACTGTCAGTCCGAGCCCACCGAGCGGTTGTGGGCCAGCACGTCCGATCTGTTGTAGCGCAGTTACAGCATAGTTGAAACCACTCAACTCATTGCGCATGTGCTAAATGAGCGCTGGGGGAATTGGCAGAAAAGAGGCTACCTCTCATTTCCCCATCTTCTCTCTCATTTGTCCGACTTCCCCCTCCTTAATTAGGCTTTGGACGCGGACAACTTTGCATTTTTCGCAGGCCATTAATTTTTCCCCCTGGAACTTGTACTAACTACGAGCACACATGTCAGAGGACTCGCAGCATCTGTCAACTTTGACAACAGACGTCCTCAGACCTCGGAGACAAGCAAATCCAACGCAACTTGGAATATGACGACTCCGGTGGTTGAAAATTGTGAACGTGGACGATTTGCATACGAATCTTTTCAGTGGCGGCTCCGTCCATAGTCATACATCATCGTTGTCAAATTTGGGCTGCGACTGGATTGGGCTTGAACTTGAACATACATACGGTGATGAACACCGTGGCTGATGCCAGACCAGGGCTCAGGTGTGCTGCACTAGTGTGGACGTGCCGAAGTCGCGATAGATTTTTTCATTCCTAACATGTAGGTATTAGCAAGGAATGAATAGCGATTGCGTGCGCTGCGTTTTCTCACGGCGAATGTGTTTACAAAAGCTTGCTTTGCTCCGCGTCGAAAATGCTCCCTTTTGAACTTGTGCGCGCACAAACATCCCGCCGAATCCATCTGCCGACACAAACATGGTGCTTTACAGCGTGCACGTCTAAGAGCTGGAGTCCTGCGCGTCCATGGCAGACAGACAAGTCGTGCATTGGCGCGGCTCGTACGGACTTGGTGTGAGTGAGTGTGGACAGCGCAGATTAAGGCATGCACAGTGCTTGTGCGATTAAGGCACAACAAGCATTTGATCGTGCAGCTTTGCACGCTGCCACCGTAGAGCTGACGAACGGTGCGGAGCGACCGGCACTGCACGTACATACAGACAGGTGTTGTTAAGGTGCAACTGCTCTTACGACAAAGCATAAGTCAAGCTAACTTCTACGAGGATATGAGGCGTTTCTCTTCCTGAAACACAGTACTGCACGTAGACGAAGCCGTTGTGCTGGCTGTTGTTGTTCAGGGTTCGTTGTTCTCCTCCCTCAGGCCAACGCCACCTGTCCTTTTTTGTGGGGGAGTGACGCGTGCCTAGAAAATTAATACGAGGGAGGCTGAATGGAGGTGGAAGCGAGAAAGATTCATAACCGTTCGAGAAAGATAAAAAAATGAGATAACATATTTATTCAAAGGTCACTAAATGGAAGTGCTTTAAGGTTTTACATCGAATTGAATGATGCGAGGTGGCGGAAATCATGAATCCGGAAGGCCAATGTACTGCGTATGCAGTGACGCAATGATACCAACGAGTAGTTTGGACAAGGAGCAAAACTACACATTTCTTTTTCCCCTGATCTCTGGACCATTCTGAGTAACGTTCATTTTGGCGTAATAATAATATCTGCACGCTTCATGCTTGAGTCTATCAGCGGTCGGTTAGGGTGGCTACGTCGTCACGGTGGAGAGAGAGAGAGCTGGAAATGATGAGGACTGTCGGCATCTGCCTTTGCCCAGAAAGACCAAAGGCGCAGTACTGTGCTGTATGCAGTGCGCGTGTAATAACGTACGTTCGTACAGTCCTACGTCATTCTTCATCTGTGCCAGTGACGCCGTCGTAGTAAGCATGGCCGTGTATTTACATGACCACGTACGTATACAGGTACTGGGGTTAAGGCTTCCGGTCATGTTGGTCCCCCTCCCCCCATCTGGTCCCTTTTCGAAAGAAGAAGTAAAAAAAACCAAAACAGCTGTTTGGTCCCTTCCTGGTTATGTCACTGGGTTTCACCACCACTGGAGTCCCCAGTCCAAGTTGTAGGATGCTCTGCGCATGAGACCAAGTCATGCATGATCTGGGTGACTGACGACACGTACGTTCCTTTTACAAAGAGGGTACAGGTCGACCCGATCAAGACTAAAGACCTCGGCAAAAGTTTTCTGAAGAGCCATGCCAAGGATATGCATTGAGAGCCCCATGAACTATTAGGGAGGGAGAGCATTCGTTTCATGCACGCACATGAACAAGCCAGAAAACTTTCTAATATGAACACAATAAAACTGCTTCTATGCATGTATTGAATTAGCTTCAGTTAGACAGTGGCTGTTAGGGAAAGTCTCAGAAGAACCCATGAGGCTCACAATGGTCTTGTTGGCCTTTAACATGCTGACAATCTGAGCCTTCTGGTACTCAGTCAAGCACTTGGCCATGCTGACAATGGCAATGGTTTAAGTGGACGAAGAGGCAAAGGACAGTACGTACGAAGGCTTTCCTGGCCGTTTTCTTATGGAAAGCCAAGACCACAAAAGCAAAGTCTCCGCTTACCTTGCCCTAATGGAGCTAGCAACCGCTCAAGCCTGTAAAGATCTTTAAAGCCGGAGAAGATTGATTTGGACCGGTCAATTGGTGGGACACAAAGCCCTTCTCTATCGCAAACCTTGTTGCTCATTAGAGACATTTTTGGACCTGAAGCCATTACTGTATTATTACTATTCGCGCATGCGCGTTATATGTGTCCTGTAGTATATGTCAGTATCAGTGAAAGGAGACCATTGACCGGGCGAGGGAGGGCCAAACGACGGAAGCACGAAAAAAAGCCCTACTGGGGATCATTGGGGTGAAGCGATCCGAAGCCCTCACGTTGAACCTTGCATTTCAAGGCACTGCTGCATTGTTTCACTTTTAGCATTGTATCCTTAATGAGTTATCGTCGACGCTTAAAGCATTAGCAATGCTTGGGGACGCCCATTCGAATCTCGCCCCTCGCCGCCACCACCCCTACCCTTGGTCGTATCCAGCAACCACGCGTTGAAACTGCAGAACTGGCTGAAGTAGGCAAGCCAAACAAGAACGACGGCAGCAGCTCCCGAAACAATGACCTCTGAATGCACACAAAGCCTGTCTTCCCACATGAACCCATGAACGCGGCTCACGCACGCACGCACACACACACACACACACACACGCGCGCGCGTTGCCTCCACTTGCGCTAACCCCTCATTCGCATTGGAGGACTTTTACGCTTGGTTGGATTGCTCAGTCAGTGTTGCTACTGAGAGAGAGAGAGAAAATCAACCTAGTACAATACCTTCTGTGAAGAGAACAGATAGGTTTCGAGGACTCCGCGCGTTTGCTGCACATACATTTCTGTCGTCGTCCATGTTCCAGGGATGTAGACCAGGCACTTTTACCCCGTGGCAATTCTGCTTTTTTTTCTGTACGACGGCACCTGCTCTCCCGGGGCTTTTCGCCACGCAGCTGCTTACTACGCTAGTCTGTATAGCCGGCAATTGTGCAGTGGGAGGCACAAAGAATTCCATGCTTGCGGTAGTGTAATGACAACGCTCTATGTCTTCTCTGTTTTGTTCATATGATTGGATGGATTGCCTGGTTATCTCTTAGGTAATAATATCTGTCTCTATTATAACTTAGACGTCGGTAGTAAGTGTAGCTTTAATGCCTCCTATTGTTCGTCATCTGTCGTATGTCGGTACGGGGCATGTGGAAAACAGGGTGGTTCGTCAGGGATATGTGCAGACCCGGACAGAGGGAGGGAAGATTTCACTCGTGCAAGCTTCACTGGCTCTTCGAGGGCAAAATTTATCATACCTCCTACCCTCAATCAAGCAGCGTAGTCACAAAAAAGCCCGGAAGAATCAGTGAGTTTTTGTTCCTTCCAGCTGCAACCGCTTTTAATTGCTTGCTGTGCAAGAAGTAACCACGCTGAAGCCTGTTCTAAGGACTAGACACACGACACACTTCTCTTTGTACACCAATATGCATGAGACATATGAATGGGACCAACGTCTGTAACCTGACACAACCAGCCAGTACAGGACACGTGACGTTAGCAGTAAGCGCTCACTGACAGCACGACCATTTCAGACTTGTCATTTCACGTGTCCCCGGGAATTGCATAAGCTTGGCAACATATACATTAGTGTCTGACGACCTAACAAATTAACATACCCTGTGTAAACATAGGCGAATGATTCATTCTCAACGTGCTTTCTACTTGGCATGAGTAATTTTCCGAAGAACTCAAGGAACAGCATCCAAGGGGGCATGGCGGACGATATCATCTGGGGCATCCCGTGCTTTGACCATTCCCACCCGATCAAATTTGTCCAGCATTTTGCTTAACTATGTTGAAGAATTGATTACAAAAGTCATCAACTGTCTGTGCACTGAGGTGTTTTCTCACTTCTGCCAGACCCTGTAGGGAATGGACACCTTCAGCCCCGTGCATGCGAGTCAGAGTTTCGCGGGCTCTAACTTGGTGACGTTTTAATGCGACTTTCAGATTCGGCATCACATTTTGATTCTTGCTCCTTGCCTTTTCTCCCCTTCCCTCAAATATTTAGCAGGCATTTTTCGTCTGCCAAGAATATTGAATATATTTTTCGCCCCCTGAATGGGGTTTTGCTGTTTTCGCCGCCTGTCAATATGCGATGCCGTCTCTCTCTCTCTCTCTCTCTCTCTCTCTCTCTCTCTGGCAGAGGCAACAACAATTGCTGTTCTCAACTGAACTGCTTTTTTTTCGCTCGTCTAATAACTTCTTTGATTTTTACCTTCTAGGTATGTAAATGTGTCGTGAAGATGTCTCGTGAGCACCACGCGACTTACTACGCACTGCCTGACTTCTCAGTACACAGGAATCTTTAGATAGCAGCATTCTAAGAAGCGATTCGTTATTTTCGACTTTCTCTAAACCATTGGTTCGTCGAATGATATCTCGGTTGTGCACCATTGTGGTGGCTGTGTATCTGTTGTACACGAACCACTTGGGCGTCTCCCTCTTGGCGGGCTGCGAGGAGAAGCGTCTCATATTGACTCGTTGCATGTAGATTTGGGGAGATCTCTCTACTCTCCTGTCCTGGGAGGTCCAGCAGAGAAAAAAAATCGCTACTCCCTTCTCTGCGTGCATATGGAGTCGGTGCTGGAGTCACATCGCGTGACTTCCAGCCTAAATGATTGATGCTTTCTCCTTCGTCCCTTCTCTCTTCCTGTCCACGTTTATGTGTGTAGTTACACTGATGCAATCAAACCAAGGCTGCCAAGGGAGAACTTTTCCAGCCATCGGTCAAGAATGATGCTGTTGCTGCAGCCTTTGCCCCCCCCCCCTGGAGGAGGCACAGCGATGCATATTGACTTCGTCCCTCATATCCCTGACAGTCCAACTCCATTTATGCGGACAAGGCTGACAGCTCGAGGAAGGCGCTCAAGAGTGGAGAGGGGGACGTCTTGATTCAGTCAACTTTGTTTAATATGTCAACGAAATGTGAGGACCAGAGTGATGCAAAGGTGACTTCACAGCCGCAGTGCATCAACGTGTCCAGGGACTGGTTTAGGGGGGGGGGGTGCAGTTATCAACAGCCCCGTGGTTGGTCATCCAACTGCTGCACAGTGTGTACAGAAATTGATTTGGACTTTTTTGTGATCTTCAATCAAAGCTCTATCTTATACGACTTCTAATCGGATCTGTGATCTGGTACTCGTCGTCAAGGTTTCTCCCTCCACTCAGATTCTTTAAATGAGCTTAATGCCGTAATAGAGCTTGAGGCGCCCTGACATCAATTCCTTGACCTTCTGTACAGCAAGGCCTTCCTTACCTCTGCTCCTCCAGCTAAAGCTGAGGAAAAGTCGAATATTAGGACGGAGTAATTTTACCGCAGTAGCCAGGGGCTACTTGTAAAACGTTTTCTTGTCTACTTGTCTCACATACATTTACATTTCGTTAGTTACTGGGCACACTGGTTAAATCGCCATGGTATGAAATTTATGCAGTGCAAATCGGCCGGTGGAAAACTTGAGCCAGTAACGAACCGAAAACCCGGTCCCCAATGGTACCGGACCGGGCTCGTTGGACAGTAGCAACAAACCTTAGCTTCGTTATTCTACTGCTGACAGACGAGATCTGACATTAAGCAAAATTTGACGCAGCAGAAGATCCGTGAGATCCACGGATTGCTGATCCATGATGCAAAGTGATCATTGATTTCATGACTTCATTCGCTCCCGCGTCGATGGCCACGCACTTGCAGCTGTACAGGCACGAGGAGACGAACGGAGAAATTTTCGCCGATGCCTCCTCCATCGCCACAATGTGTGGATGCCGAGACTTTCACACAAAAGTCCTCAGACGAACAGGCGTTCGCGGTATAAATGGCTGAATAATTCATGGCTGCCTTGGCGTCCCCAAAGAATTTATCTTCGTACATTGACATTACCGTTTCCAGAAAATGAATTGGCATTTGAATCGAGCTTTTTTTCTCCGTTTGCAGCCATCAATCATGGATTAATTTCTCAAGCTTTTCTTAATTCGGCAGATCTGTGTGTGCGCCTTAGTTCCAACACTAAAATTTTTCTACGCAGTTGCTCGGGCTGGGAGAAATATCCTTTACCGAATGCTCTATCTCGACGACGAAGGATAGAGACAGAGTGAAATTTTGCTTCGAAAATATTTGGCGGATGATGGACAAGTTCTGTATCGAGTTTGCTGATTGACTGGTTCAACTTTCTTTTCAATCGTGAATTGCAAATTACTCGGGATCCTATTTCCACTCTAGTCTGTAGTACGACTTGTGCTTGAGACATTTTACTCGGCGACTGAGGCGACGTCGACGAGCAAGGTCAACGCTGTGCTGACCTCGGCCAAGGTGAGCCTGGCACTGACGGACATCTGGGCTTTGTGCACAACAGGTGCTCGCTCCTGTTGACGAGCGTTACAAGCCTGCACTGCATGCGTGGTGACCAACGCCAAAAGAGACATGACTTTGTCTGGTGCTCTTCTTTGCGGCACCTCTGTTCTTGGAAAGTGGGGAATCCCCCCACCGCCTACCATGGAGACCCCATCGGAACAAATGCGTCAGTGTATTTTCCTCCCTTTTGCGTACGAATTCCCTCATTTTTCTTTCCCTGATCACGCTCGCTTGGATGGGAAGAAGATGGATACTCAATATCTGATATCGGCCCTAGACTACGTAGTGCAGAGCACGCTGACCCCCCCCCTCCCTGCACTTCCTGGTATCGCCGTAACAGTCCAGACAAAAGTTGCGTAACGTCGGACGGGAGCAGCAGCGATATCATCAGAGCTGTCATTGCTATTGGGGGAGGGAAAGGGAGGAGGGCTATACGACGATGCACTGTATGCACCAGTGTGTATCGGTGCAAGGTGTCATAAGTAGACAAGTGGTAGAGTTGCCATATATGCGAGCCTGCTACTTTCTTCCTTCCTTCTTCCTTGTCCAATAGCCAATATTATCTATTTCTACGCATCGTCGGCCGTCCTTCCCAGACAGAAGTTATCGGCCGACAAAAAATTGGAGGCTATTTTTACAGATAAGGGTCAAGGACGTGAAGAGAACCGTCGAAACTGCTAAAGTCCCGCGGGCGGCGAGGGGGTCGTGCTTATGAATCCCGACGAGAGTCCCTGAACCGAGGTGGGGGTGAACAAGGAGCTGAAGCTTCTCCAAGTCGGTCGAGACTGAAGTGGCGCGTACAGACCATGAGCATGGGAATTCCCATGTTGCTCCAGTTGACGTCCCTAATTGCTTGCCCACACAGACGGCGCCCTGATTTCTGCCGCAAACCCTTCCTAACTTAAACGGCAAATATATTTATTGACACAGTAGCGGCAAAGAAGAACAGAAAATCTTGGCGGAGAGATAGCCCTCAGACAAGACACACACGGACGGGGGCAGGGGGAAAAAGAATATGCCAGAGGCTATTTGCCAGATGTTTCCCCCCCCCCTCCCCCCATTGCGCGATCTTGCCATCCTCCCTCAACCACACCACCAATGACTGCGCACCTCTTTGACAGCTTTTAATTGAATCTCAGACGAGACATAAGAAAATGAAGTGAGCGTTGAATTTCCTTGTCCATTTATCTCCTCCCCGTTCTTGCAATATCCGTTGTCCCCTAAGAGATTTATCAAGATTCCCCCGCCCCCCTTCTTCTTTCCCCCTCCTGATGTAAATGGCTCCTTGGCCTGGGGGTTAGCCTGCCTCTCTCTGTATTCATCTGTTTTGCACCTTGTTGTTTTCTTGAATAAGTGGGAGATGGACCCAAGAGATTTCCGTGGACAACAGCGACGAGGGGAGGGAGGAAAGCTTGAAGAGGTTCTCCGACACCCACGACTTGATCGTCGACGGGCACAAGTGCTTCTTGGCTGTGGCTTTCAGTGCGCATCCTCCACGAAATTATTTTCTGCCAAGCAACACTTCTTCTTTCTCGACGTCTTTTCCCCTTGCTCACCGCGCAGTCCCATGGGAGAAGCCTCAAACAATCCAATTAAATATTCCCCACGCTTTTGTTAGCAGCAATGGACAAGGAAGAAGAGAGAGGGAAGGCAATTGCCCCGAGGCCACTTTACCCAGCAGGGGGAAAAAACCACCGGTGCCAGCTACAGAGGCGAGAAATCCCCCAACACATGTGGTAGAAAGCGCCAGCAAATCAGGGCTTCGACCTTCAACGGGGGTTCAAAAAAGGACCTTTTCATTGGACGCAAACTTTCGGTGGAGAAGCTTTATTCGGGGTGGGGTCGGGGGCAACTTTCATGACTGAGAAGTGAAGAATAAGCGCAACAATTTGGGCGCATCGCTTGACGCATCCCTGAGAGCTGTTGCGGCAATAATCATATCGGCAAAGTTAGCAATGCTCTTCTACTTCAGACAAGGGGGAGCAACTGCTGACAACGACAACTGCCAAGCTTTGGAATCAAGACAATCTAGAGGATTTTTTTATTTTCTACTATCTTTTTTTCCCTTTTTTCTTTTTGCTCATCACGAAAGGGGGCTGCTGATGGCCGAGAATGTAAAGAGGCCCTTTTCTAGACCCCTCCTTGCTGCGGTTTTTTCGATTTGAACTCCTTGTTCGATCACGCTCCGACTCTCTGAAAATGCTTTTCCGATCACATGCAAGAAATCTGGCGAGGAGCAAAAAATAGAGGACAAAAATATGTTTTCTCCTCCGGAGGGAGAGGGGACGGACGGCATGAAAGGCCATGGACACACACAGGGAGATGATGCCTTCCCCCCCCCCTTCTCCCTGTCAAACAAGTCGATCATTGCTGCTACCTTCGTCGACTACTTGGCCGAAGATTCAGCGAGACAAAAATTACTGTTATTGAAGCCTCAACGTGCTGACGTCGTGAGTACGTACGCAGGCTCGGCGAAGGCCTTAATGAGTTAGAGGCAGGGTCGATCCGCCGGTAATTTGGCTGCAACGACTTAAGTAGCTGCGTGCGTATCTGCTGCTCTAGCAGTGGATATTGATTGGTGACAGTGTCATCATGAGCATTGCTTACTTAATTGTGTATCGAGAGAGTTCATTTATGGACAGTACAGAGGACCATTGTTGTTCTCTCCACCCACAGGGGGAAAGTGGAGACATATTTTTCTTAAGTGTCAACAGCAAGGGGGGGAAAAAGGAAGAAGAACCTGAGTACATAGTTGTGCATAATAGTTGCGTACCATACTAATGGTGCTTCAGTAGGTGCGCCAGCGCTTCAAAAGGACGAAACTGTTTTGTCACACGTGCACACACACGCGCTCACGTCGTTATGACTACAACACACTGTTTTGTGCTCTCTCCCTATATATTTATATATATAGGTACGCGAGTTATGTTGTCGGCCCCGAGGAAGAGGCGGGGAGAAAGGCTTTGGCAGGGGGAAGTTTTAATTTCTTTGTGCGCTACCTCGTCCGTTACAGCACGTGTGCAGTCATCATGGAGATTTGAAGTCGGTGTCGTCACCATGATCTACTGCAGCAGGTGCAGCCCCCGCTGCGAAGATGGCATCGCTCACCCATCAGCAGAAGTGTCTATTGCGCAAACACCGCCAAATTAATAACGAGACGGACTCTTTATTATTGATGTGGGCCCGGGACATGAAAGCAACGCGCGAAAATGAAGAAGAAAAAAGCTGTTGCTGCAGCAATTACTGGAAGTAGCCAAAGAGCTTCGTTGTCTTCTTATTACCTTTCACGCCGAGCTTTCTCGCCATGATGGCTCCCCCTTAATTGCTGGTGACACCGTCGCCCGCCGTATAATCCAGCCATTTTAATTTGTCAGGGTGCTGGAGTGGCTGCCATAGAAGTTAGTCACACGTGGACAACAGCCAACGACGTGCGCTACTTCTGGGGAGAGGCTGGCGGAACAAATTTGGATTAATTGTGCGCGCCAAAATATACCAAAGTCATTTCGTGCAGGCAACGAAAAAAAAGCTTGCTTTTTTTCACCTCCTCTGTCTTTCACCTCTTTTTTTGGCCCCCACGCTGCGTGACAAAGAATCCAATCTTTTTCATTTTTCGCGGGTGGTGTTGGAGGAGGAGGAGGAGGTGGTGGTGGTGGGGACTTTGTTGGTCAATTTGTTGGGGGGGGGGGGGGAAGCACGTTCTTCTTTGGTTCACCGCCGGCCGTCGTCTTATTATCGCTCAACAATTCTTTGAAGTGAGCAAATAAAAAATATCGGACTTTACACAAGGGGAGGACGAGGAAGGAGAAATTTGTCAAGGCAAAGCCGCTTACGACTCTGCAGGCAAGAAGAAAGACGGGGAAAATTCGAGAGGGAAATTGCGCCAAATTGGCTGCGCAGCCCAGTGCCAAATGGCGAGCAAGCTGGCATTTTTTCTGGGGTGCTGGCAAAAGGGTGCACCTAGGATAACAAGCCCTTCTTGTACTGTCACTTCATCTTGTCACGGGTGCGCACAAAGACAGCGATTGCATCACAATTTTCCTGTCTGCCTCGATGGCTTTTGCGCGCAGGTTCTATTAGTAATGGCTCTTTGCGCAAATGTCATCATTCCAATACTTTCTTATTTGCCGATAACATTATTTAAGCCGCAAGTACCAAAACACAGTGTGTGCAGCAAGCAATGATACCCTATGCAAACACCAGCCTGATAATATCCAATTTACATGCGGGTAAATTATTAAATCGTCCTTGCGGTAAGTCCTGATTATATCCATAAACAATACTTCAATAGTCTGTAGCAGACATTTGGATGGACCCAGCTCTACCCGGACCTGATGAACCACTGCCTGCTGCAGATGAATCACCACAGAATATCGTGCTTTTGCCACAATCGCCTTCATTCTGCAACCGACGTTTGAGATGCTGAAAGGTTGTCCCACGCTCGGGTGCGTGCTGACCAAGAACAGAGTGTGGAATAACGTGTCATGACCCTCTTAAGTAATCAAGTCTTCTGTCAATAGAGCGGTAGAAGTTTTTCCCCGCCTCACAAGTACCCGGGGTTTTTTTGGGAGATCGGAAGAGCGTCG
>JAAUXU010055783.1_pt1 | contig 23482 bp, 15 predicted proteins | sample 7278151 | NCBI WGS metagenome assembly JAAUXU01 (sample SAMN14350113, study PRJNA611818) | marine sediment metagenome | isolation source: surface marine sediment (1.8m) | place: French Polynesia: Moorea | collected 2018-08 | reverse complement strand
TCTAAGGACATGGGAGAGCAATAACACGCATCTTTGGAGGACATTCTTAGGTACCACAAACCTTAGCAGGATGTTTTCCAATATCAGACTTTAACAGGACATTGCTCTCCATAACACATACTTCAGGAGGACATTCTCAAGTATGACACACCTCAGCAGGACACTTGCAACACACATACCATGCACATTTATATGAAGTTGGGTAACAAATTCCTGGTGTATTCTGGTTGGACCTTGGCATGACTTTTGAGATGTTTACACCATTGGCATCAGGGAACTCTCCTCTCTCATTTGAAAGTTACTGTCATGCTAAAGTGTGGTGCTAGAGTAGTAAGAAAGCTGGTTGATGTCTTGCAAACACAGTATGCATGAACACCCGCGCGCGCACCCACCCACCCACACCCACAGAGAGAGAACATACAGACCCTCGCACTACATTTGCATTACGCTAGGTAGAAAAGGGGCCAATTTCGGAAATTCATTGGCATTGTCTGGGGTTGTTTAACTGGGAACAAATGATGAAGATGAAGTCAAATAGTTTTCAAAAAGAGTTGCTTTTACCTATGCCCAACTTGATTTGAAATTTATGTAGTAAGCTACTGTAGTAAATTTGCTGTAAAAGTAGATTTCAGCTCTTGTGGCTGTCAGAAGCTGCCAAACTGGGTGAAAATCACACGCCAAAATGGTGACATGCTCCAGTCGGTCAGAAAAATATTTTTACAGCAGGTTCTTAAAAAAGAACAACTTATTTTACAATATTATACAACTTTAAATGCATTTGGGCATAGATAAAACTCTTTTCTTTCATTTTTCTTTGACTGGAAAGTCTTCATATGACTTGCTGTTACAAATTTTGGACACCGACAGGGAATCCCAATTTTCGACCTAGCCTAATAGGTATAGATTAAGTTGTATTTGGTGTAAGTTGTATCTCCTGAACCTCAAATAGCAGAGGTTTTCGAAGCTGATCACATTGGGGGAGAATTGCTGTGAGAGCAATTGCACAGTGCGCAAGGGTCACAGAGCTGGTCCAAGAGGCTTTTGTGATCATTGCTCAGGCACGCGTGATGTCTCACGAAATTTGAAGGATTTTAGCCGAAGTTATGAAGTGTCTGACCTTTCACGTTGCAGCCGAGACACCACGCAAAGACCTAAGCAATGCTTTGAGCAGAAAGAGCACTGTCACAATGTAAAAGGTGAAGGCCGTGGTCATCAAGAGCAACTGGAGGCTTGAGGGTGCACGAGTCGCTGTTGACGTTGTCACAGACGTGCTTGTTCACATCTCTGAATTTGCTGGTGCCAGACCGGATGTCTGCTACCTCTTTGGAGTTGTCTCTTCTGTTGACGGTGATAGAAGTATGAGGTAAGATTCCAATTCTATGCCCTCTACTTCTTTGATCGTCACTTCTCATCAGCACATTCCGTGCATGGTCTGCACAAAACAATGAAGCCTCGATGGCAGCCTCCAGACCTACCCATGCTTTATATTGAGAAAGAAGCTGCTTAACCATGCTCATGGACTCACCAAAGATGGCTACCAAGTAGATCCCTGGACCTGATGCACCCAGGATAGAATCCAGAGTTGGGAGCCAGGGAATGTCGAGTTGCATTTGTTCAGGTTCATAAAGGTGCTCCACAAGGAAGTACACCTACCTCAAGCAGAGGGTCCTGCTGCCTAATTTATGCTGCCATTGGAGCATGGAATGCAGGAATGAGCAATTGACAAGAACATGTCAGATGAGAACAGCTTTGATCCAACTTTAAACTCCTGGCACTTAAAGACACTAACTCCTATCAGTATTCAAGATTTTCTAAAAATTATCTACATTTCCTAGAAGTTCTTCACATTTCTTTGCTTTTACAAAAATTCATGGGTTTTCCCTTAATTTCTTAGAGTCACCACATCTCGAGAATTCCTGATTCTCAAAATTTTCGCTTGCGACAACATGGGGGAAAAATACCCTCCATTGGCGCTGTGGTCTGCTAATCGCTTAGATGTTTGCCACTGACCGGGGCAGGAAAAGACCCCATCCAAGGTGACTCCTTTCTCCTGCTTGGGCATCAATCCCAAGTGGGGACCCCAGTAAAAAACAAGCAAACAAACCCTCCATTGGCGACACCAGGTAAATTTCCCGATTGAAGAGACAGGAAGCATAACGAAAATGTCTCTTTTTTGCTCCTTTCTTTCGCAAATTTCGGCCACCCCTGGTCATGATCTTGATCACCCACCCTGGTGATCCCCTGGTATGCAGTCCATTCCGAGATTTTTTGTACGATTCCGGACTCACGCTTTGACTGACACAGAGAGAGTATCGGGCCTCTCCGCGATTTTCGACTCCGTCAAGTCTCCTCAACGGCGAGATACAAGGCGAGCCCCGGTTGGCGGGTGAAAGCTCGAGCGGGGAAAAAGCGCTCTTGCAGCTCTCGCTTGCTCTGCCTCCGTCTGTACGCCCACGCGCACACACGCGTGTGTGTGTGCGTGCGTCGGCATGTGAGTGCTTCCCTGCGTGTGCGAGTGTGTGTCAGAGAGAGAGAACTAGAGAGAGAGAGAGAGAGAGATTTTTTTCCCTGTGACAGTTTACCGGCGTCTAGACTCGCGCGTGGTCACCCACTGGTTCTGCAAAAACCGTTTTAGCACGAGAAAGCACTCGTGCGGTGCAGCGAACGTGTCATTTTTGCATAGCTGCTACTGCATGCAAAAAAAGGGCACAGTTTTCAAAATTCCGAACTTTATGGCAGCATCCACCTTTATTTTCTCCTGCTTGGTATTCTCGAAAACTCTCGTTTCTCTCCACAAAAACGTGTTTGCTGATAGAAAGCAGCAGTGATAAAAATGTTGAGGCTTTCTCGGCATTCACAAAAACTTGCTAACAAGATCTGTCTGGCCAGAAGGAAGTGTCCACAGGAACTTAAATTCATCGTCCGCCTATCTTGACACACATGCGAGAAGAAAAGTGAGGCCTTTACAATCGTATTTTTCGGTGAAGCCTCCATGCCTGCGAGATCAAGAGAGGGAAAAAATAGGGAGTACAGCAAAAGAAACCTAGAGAAGACGTGCGCGCACAGATTGGAGTGACAAGAGAGAGGTAAAAAAAGGCGAAAGTTTAGAGACTATCTTCGTACTGAACGCTCTCATGTCCGAGTATGTATTGCTCTGTACTTGCGTGTACGCGACCCTCAGATACTAGGCCAATGGAGATGGTAAGAGGAGATACCCCGAGGGAAAAGAAGAATTGGCAAAAAAGGGGGGGTCTGAGTCGGAGGGCCCAAAATTCGTGAGACCTTTGAAAGAGGTGAAATTAAGTGAAAAGTCCTTCTTCGCGTGGAGCTGCTACAGTGTGAAGGAGAAGAAAAAAAGGGAGACTCGAGAATCATTTGAATCTCTCGACTTCTGTCAAGTGGAGCGACGACGACGACGACGACAACGACGACGACAACGACGACGACAGCGAAGGCTCTAATTTCGATCATTCCGTTCCTTTTTCTACATCTCTCTTTGCTCTTCGCAGAGAATAGGAGGGAAACCGGAAGAAAAGAAAGTGTGAAGAAAGAGGTGGCGGCGCGAATCTGATTTGATTCTTTCTCCGAGGCTGAAGCTGCTCGAGTAATCCTTTCTTTCCTGTGTTGTGCGTCTTTTTTTTGCTGGGGCACAAGGTAGAAAGAAGAAAAAGAGGACTGTTCGAGGCCTTTTGCTCCAGGCAGAAAGAAAAGGAATATCTTTGAAGGTCTTCCCTGGCTCATCCTCCTCCGTCTCGTACTACGGAGAGGCCAGGGAGGGAGTAAAAATCTGACAAATTTGATACAGCCTGAAAATTGTTCACTGTCAGCTGGTGCGTTCGTCATTGCTGCTCGTGGCAGGAGAAGGATGAGTGCTAAAGAGAACTGATGAAACTGGACCCTGGGTTGTGTGTTTCGTTGTTATCGTGTGAGGAGATGGCAGCAATACTTTGAATGGAAATCGGAGCACATTGTTGGAGGAGAAATTGAGAACCAGACAAATATGTGCGGAGTCTGAAAAGAGTTGTGGGGAAGGAGGAAGAAAGAAAGCAATTGTGTACCGCAGATTCCGCTACATCACGTACCTTTCTGTTCGATGTCAAACAATTTGTTGCGCACAAATAACAGTCGGTACCGCAGCCTTTGAGGAGCAACTCCTACTCATGCTGTACATTATTCTGCTCAAGCGTGCAAAAGAAAAGCAGCAGCAGAGCCTGCGTGAAACTATGACACTTTAACAGAACTAGGTACTTGCAAATGTGCACTTTTACGTCTGGCAAAGTGGGGCCATCCTCACACTGCAGCATCCGGTGACTGGAGGAAGAAGAACACTCTGCTGGAAACTTCTTTCCTCGATGTGTCTATAAGAACAGCCCAAAAGATATAATAGTGAACGGACATGGCGAGGTCGTCGGGCCTTCTTCCGGTTGTGGGGAGGACCACTTCGATGGCCAGGCTCATTTTAGTGGCTCTGTCTGTTCTAAGAGGTAAGGAAAGAAAAAGATAAGAAAGTCTCATTTTTTTGTATTTTCCACCACCAAATGAGTTCAGTCCTGAGGAGCGATCACACATGAACTTGGGGGCCCAGGCCTTGCTGCTTCCCATTGACTTCAATTTCTTTTGCGGCTTTGGCAAAACCTGCACTGCCGCTGGAAGATCAACTTCAGCAGCAAAGGGGGCACTTGACTTGCATAGGGGAAACTAATGTAACGCGACGTGGGTACTAAATGGTACGCGTACATGCGCATTTACATTACATATTGAGGGGGGGGGAGTCAGAAATAGCCTCAGCTCTTTCGATATCTTCTAACGTCTTCTTTATTCTCCATGGGATTCCTCTAGTAACACACCCTCTTCCTGCTTCCCTGTTAACCCTTCTCACCCATTTTATCCCCAACCATGTAGTCAACATTGGAATTTTAAATGACTACACTTTTGGGATATGCATTTTTTGTGCGTAACAAATGCATTATGAAACTTAACCTTTGCATGAATCTTCCCAGCATTATTTTTTCCAAAGAAAAACGGTCTCAGTCCATGCAAAAAAGCCCCGACCTTTACCGTTACGTCACTCTAGTCAGTAGTCTTTTTGCTGTAACTGATGAAAAATTGACGGATTTAACGCCTCATGACATATCCTCCAAGGAAGAAGATGGCGAGATCCATTTATCAACGGATAGTATCTTCGGTGGATCACCGATTGTTCTTGCACTCGAATAAAGTAAGCAGCTGCTGTTCTGCGTGAGAGTCAAAGCATCTCCCCTGTAACTCTTTTACCTCCTCTACCTTTCTCTTCACCCCTGACCTCCCTGACCATTAAGTTCCTTGTCTCCCCCTCCATTCATGTATGTCCCCGCCGGTCATTTCTGATGACTCACACTGTGTTGCCGGTGAACCGCTGTGAGCTCGCACCAAAGCGGTTAAGCCAACCCGGGAGGGGGGGTGGGGGGTTAAAGTCTGAGCCACGAAGTACGTACTAAAACTACTCGCTATCTCTGGCAGATTAAGAGATGGTGAATCGTCGTTGCCGCACGTTCTACGCGAATTTTAGTATGCATAGCTTTTAATCTCTAGTGACCTCATTCTTTATGCCCCTTTTTACACCCGAATAACTGCCCCCTTTCCCCCATATTTTACTCCGTTGGAGGGGGTGGCTTACCTAGTGGATACCTAGGACGACGCTTGTCTGCCCTAGAAAGGTTGGAAGGGTCAGAGACTCCCCACGCAGCTTCTATATGCTACCTTTCGCACTGTACTTAGAGCGTACCGTGTATATGAACGACGTCATGAAGACTTAGTGTCTCCCAGCCCATATAGAATGGATGGAGGGCCTCAGATGCCTTGTGTACTTCAGGGTTCCATACTGAAGGCAGCCTGTGAGTGTTAGAATGTTCGATAACGCGCCGAGATTGAGAAAAGAGCAATTTCCGCGTTTTCTGCATAACACAGGAGAAGAAAGAGGGATGGGGAGGGAAGATAGAATGTTGGGGCGAATGCACAGTTGACTGGTGCCTGCCCAAGAAATGAGATCAACTCAGCTACCATCAAAGGGTAGAAGTACCCACTGCTAACTTACGTACTGTACGTACACCATGCCTTCACTTTCTTACTCCATACTGCGAACACTTTCAGTCAACGATTCAAGTTGAAAAAAAGAAAGTGTGTAGTAATTGTACGCATATTAACTTATGAGATATACTTAATGTCGGATCGTGACAATGATCAGTTCAATCAATAATTCGCCTTGGAAGAAAAGTAACTTTACCGTAAAATTCCCAATATTTGGCGGTCCTTAACTTTGGTTCATGACAAAGGTAATCAAGGCGTATTGTGTTTTTTATTCGTGCCTTGCCTCTATCCTCTCAGCGCACAGTATTGTACTGTTTGTACTATTCCACAAGATATGGGTATGTAGAGCGATGGTGGTACTTCTACAACGAGTACTGATGATTAGGCTGTATTGCTCAGTCTCTGTGCGCGATTGAAAGAGTGACTGACCTGTGCTGCTTGTTTCGAATAAAAAAGTAGCTCCACTGGGATTCACATCTGGTTTAGGTCATCATCCATGTTTTCTACAAAATCGCGCATATTTAAACCGCGCACATTCATTCGCGATTTTCGAACCTGACAATTTAACCCCCGCGATCTGCAACGAGCACCGTCATCCACCTCAACGTTTGTTATCATGACCACCAGAATGAAGCAACCGTGGAATTACAAAACGTGAATCGTCCTTCCCATCAGTAGATTGACAATAGTCTTGGCTTGGACGACATACAGCAGTTGGATACAACAATCATCCATTTATTTCCATGTCATGACTACTAGCGGTGTTACCTGGCATTGCCCGGGTCAAAGACAGCAACTATAACTAGGCTATATAGAATATGATGAACCCAGGTGCTCCGAAGTCCACACATGAAAAAAATTGGCAAAAAAACCCAGTTGATGATACTTAACTTCTGGCTTCCTTGGCAGTCACACCCAGTGTTGCCCCACTGGGTGTGAGGAAAGAAGTTCGCATTTGAGAAATGCCAAAAAACAGATCATTGTGTTTGCTTTTTTGTAATCAAAACTTCCTCAACTCACGGGTTGGCGAACCTGCAAGCTGCCCCCGCACTCCCACCCGCACCTGCAACCCAATAAAAAGGGGCCAGAGAAGGTTTCCTTGTCACGTTCTTTCAGAATATGTAAAGCCTCAAGGGTCTATGTCTTTCCGTTGTCGCGCGAAAGGCGAACATAACATCAGGTTTTCCTTTATTTGTGTAGACAGCTGGCATAAACTGCGTCTCCATGCGACGTCCTAATGTGTGAAATGCACCAAAAGCATGTGTATTTAATTAGAACTCGGTAAGATTAGTCTGAGGGCACATCAAATTGAATCGGGGCCCTCGATGTCAAGACAATAGTCGTCATCTTTTCATCTACTTTTAAATGTTTTGTCAGAGTGATAGCTGCAACAGCTGACCTGGACTGCAATCAGAGTGAAAGTCACTTTCTCAATCCGTACGAGTGGAACAACGACGTCTAGGAGAGATGACCAACATGGGGCCCTAAAGACATGCCTTGGCTGGAAAGACACCAAACGAGGCTATGGTCCTCTTGAGAAAAGCCTACGGGTAGAATAGCATGTCTCAGGCCTAAGTCTACACCTACAAGAGAGAGTACAGGCTAAGGCCGAGGATGTCCATTCAATCTCACACGAGCTGCAACACACCGAAGACAAAGTGGGTAATGGACAATGTCTAGCTTGTCCAGACTATCGTTGAAGAGGACCGGAGGGTGGAGATCAACGCTGCTATGGACGGGCCAGGGCTCTCCTATGGGACGTTCCACTCCATCCTTCATAGATGCCTGCAGCTCACTAAAGAAGCCACCCCGATGGGTATCTCAGCTCTTTATTAAGTACATAAGGAGAAACACACTGAGATATCTGGGAGCATAAACAAGCAGCAAGGAAAAAACGACCTTGTTGGAGTTCATTGTGACAATGGATGAGTCATGGATCTAGCTCCACATGCCTGAGACAAAACAGATCAGCTAGCAGTTGCTGCCGGCAGGTCAATAGGTGCCGATGAAGGGCCGATTTAAATGCCGATTGCCGTGCTGCACCTGAGGAGTCTGGAGGTATCAGAAGTTGGTTGTTCCATATGGAAAATGCCAGGCAAAGCATTCACAGTGCAACGAAGGACTTCTTCAACATACTCCGCACAGTCCAGACCTTGACCGTTGCCGTTTCTGGCTACTCAACAACTTTAAAGGAGGAGTTGGCTGAGCGCAGTTTCCCAACTCAGAAATGGCTGGAGGAATGAAACTGCTACCCGTACCTCGTTCGGATGTTTTTAGGAGAAATTTTTGGCGTATGCTTTCTCTCATGACACGCGCTTACAGTGTGAGCCATCTTTAATGAAACGAAAATTTAGGAAACGAAGTATGACTCAAGCTTTCCGATTATGAGATTTGTGAATAATGCCTATCTTTGATTGAACAAATTATTTCTATTGCACTTACGCCCCCCCCCCCCCAACAGCAACCGCTTATGTTCGGTTACCATTTTTCTGGGCAAATGATCTTAGAAGATAAACGACAAGAACATCCCGACTGACATTCATTGTTTGCGCAGAGTACCTTTTTAATCATACTTTCATGCAAAGTGTAGGTATTTCATAAGAGTTTCAGAGAAGTTTAGGAGTTTTGACACTAAGTACAGCCGTTACCAAATGGATCGATGAGGCATGAGCTGTACATAACAGACCAAAACGTTGTCTGTGACTTAGCTTAAAAAGTTCCTATTAACTGGTATTGGACCACGTTTCCGTAAATGCTTTAAATAATAAAAGTTCCAGAGGATACTTGAAGCTTTCCAGCAAGGTGAGGCACGCCGCGGTCGGTCAACCGGGCGAAGAGTTATAAGCAGTTAACATAGAAATGAGCAGTTTAGAGATAGCTCCGGCACATGACCTATCTGTGCGGCAGAGGTGAAATGCGGCAGCAGCTGGCGATTAGCTCCAATTCATGAATATTGAAGCATGTTTTTGAACAACGTTCATAAAATAAAAGTTGCAGCCTCAAGTTGGGCACCTAGCATCCCAGCACAATCATAATAATAAATCTTTTCCCCAGGAAAGGCAGCCACCCAAAAATGGTTGCTGTGGGAGCAATAAGTGGAACGTTAAAATTTTGCTCAGTTAAAAGGTAGATATTATTCACTAGTCACAGGCCCATGCCTTGTGTCTTATAAATCATAGACAGAGTTAGCATCTGACACAAGAAGTAAGTACACCTGTGCTCATTTTTGCAGCTGCTAGTGAGAGCGTTATGAATAAAATGTTTTTCTTATGTCACAATGTGATTACTTTGTAATTGCACACACTTAGGAGTATTTCCTCTGTCACCCCTGCAAGACTTATCTTTCTGCTGTCACTTTGGAAAGAGTTACAAAGAGATGTTTGCGTCGTCATAACGGGTGTATTTTGTTTTGTTACTCTCTGTCTACACGTGTCTGTGGCCGCAACCTTCTAAGTATGTGCGTACACAATTCTCCTATGTGAGCAGCATGTGCAATTGTGTGCGGCCAATGCATGGTTAAAGCGATTAACGACAGTTAGGGGAGAAGCAATTCCCACGACAGATGTGAAATGATTCTTTCTTCTCTCCATGTACTACGGTCGGAGCTCTCCTTTGTAACCCGACAAGCTTTTTGCTCGGGAAATCCCCCCACCCTCAAGCGTAAGATCCCTTGTCCTGTCCTCTCATGTCATCAATAGACCGTTAATTTGCTGAGTGGATAGACGGATCTTTTTTTTACTTTTGTTCTCTACCCCCTCCTTCACCACCCCAAAAAAGAGTTTCTCTGCTACTGCACTGACTTCCCTCCACTGTTGTATGTTTTCCTTTCCAACATGCTTCATTTATGCCTTCATAAATTGAGGTTACTGTCACGCTCCTAAGTACTGTACGTGTCATCCAGAAACTGCTACACTTGACAAGTGCATAAGTTGGTTGTATCAGTCACGCTTGCCCTAATTTCTTCCTTGCAGGCATTCTTCAACATTGATTTATTGGTGGTGAAGTCACCCACTGTTCACCCAACAGAAAATCTCAGCCTAATTTTGACTAAGGCTCTTAAACTCACCTACTTTTAAAGATTTGACGAAAGCAGCATGACCCTGCACCTCTTTTGCTTGCGGATGGAGATGCGTCTTATCTCTGGAAGTAAAGTATGACTTTGATTCACTTGCTCGAAACATACCATATTTTGTTTTTGTTTAAGAATTCCTTCGGTGGTACAGGAAGAGGAAGAACCTTTGTCCAAATTAGACAGCTTAAACTGTTCCCTGACTTTTCAGTGGGTGATTTCACCAATGACACATCAATACTGGGCAGTGCCAGCAAGAAACAAATTAGGTTAAAAGGAACCATACGGCGATCTCATAGTCTACATAGTAGCTTATAGATGAGGCGTCTGCGCATGCAAGCGAAACTGATTCTGATCAGGCGATGAAGGGTAAGCTGGAAGTAGCGCACGACCGAAAACCGATATATTTCTGTTACGGCAGACACATTTCGGCAAGTAAGTAAGGGCCAAAAATATATCGGTGAAAATTTCCTGTATTGGTGCCTAGGCCAAAAGACCCTGCGTCGGCCGAAAGAGCTTTGTTTCGGCCGAAACAGATGGATGGAGAACCAGAAGTCACCAGCTGTCCTAGAATTGCATCTAGCAACCCTGTTCAACAAATGACTTCATCTGGCTACACTGTTTCAAAACGACTGAGTCTTATTCCCCGATATCGGTTGTTACCAATTATCGACTATTTCGATTTGGACGAAATAGGAAAAATCTTGTTTCGATCTACGCCAGCCGGAACGCTAAGTAAGAGCGTTAAAGAGATTGCACGTAGAGGGAAGTGGGCTCCTATTACACTGGGACTTGTGGCGCCGCTTATTGGTCAGCAGAGATACCCTCTGGGGATCTCTCCAAAGGTATCCAGCACCTAAGGATGCTCGCCAGGCGCTAAATCACACATATGACTACGCAGACGTGGCGATGGCCTGAGGAAAGCAACGTCTCTGAGGCTGCGCTTGCATGTTCTGATATGGTGAGTGAGTCCAGAACTTGCTGAATTCTGTTGGGAATAAGTAAAGTACCAATCATGGCCTGCACGCCAAGAAGCTTTAAGACTCCTTGAAAAGATGCTACAGAGGTGTGTGTCTGCGACGTCAGCTCATAGCTTTCAATAATCTCTCACACTAATGTTGAATGGGCACAGTCTTGCAGAAGAGAGAACGCTTGGAGATGAGCAGCTGCTCATGTGTTTATCTCAGCCATTTGTACCTACTGTGTGCTACTTTATCTTGGGTCTCTAGTCATGCACGTGTTCTGAGCAGGTCCTGGCACATATCCGAGATACGTTAATAATTGAAGACCCATATTTATACAAGTATTAATAATTGAAGACGACGTATCAGTGCGAGTATTCCTAATTGAAAAAACTACATATCAATACAAGCATTAATAATGGAAGACGACGTATCAGAAGATTTGTCTCCCTGGTCCCGGAAGGTGCCCAATGCAGTTGTTGGTGCCATCGTCAAAGGGTTTTGCCGTAGCTACATTTTGTCCAAAATAAGACTTTGCAGAGTCCGGGGTTGAAGTATGTCGTCGTTATGTCGTCATAACTGTCATTCGACAGTTATCAGCCCACAATAATGCCAGATTTGCTTCCGTTACCCCTGTTACTCGCCTCGTTCTCCGAGATGCCGCCACCGGTCACAGGGAAGTTTTGTGTCTTGTTCACTGTCAGTCGCTCGAGCACATTGTCGAGAATTCTCCCATTTCTCATGACCAAACCTGACGTCAAATGTTGAAAGAGGCAGCAGGCGCCCATTATGTACGTGCAACTGCTCTACATACGTGAAGCCTGTATGAACCGTGGCAGTAGAGGCTGTGATCCAGTTTCAGCTTGAAAAAGTTGCACAGGCCACTGCTCATTCTTTACACCCTTGGAAGTCTGCTCGAGGAGACTCGAAATTTCTTGAGGCTACGTCAGAAAAAAAAATTGCGAATTTCGATCACTCGAATGGCTTGGCAAATCTGGTGGCTGATTAAAATGCACGAGCATGAGCACCGGATCAAGAGAGTTGAAGCGAGTTGTGTGGGATCGAGTACGTACGGTTCGTACATACGTACTCACTATGGGGCAAATGCTTTCTTTTTTATTTCTTCTAGTATTTTCTCTTCTTCCTACGAAAGAAAAAAAGATCGACGCAGGCACAAAAGATTCCTTCGCTCGCTTGCAGCTCAAATCCGAGAGGCCTCCTCCCCTCTTTCGGTCTGTTGCCTACGGGCTCACGGATTTTGCATAAATTTGCTGGCTTTTTCCAACCGTCTGGCTAAAGTCACTTTTTCTTCTTCTCTCGTTCCATTGTGCAGCGCACACGCACTGTACGTACGGTACGTACGTGTCGGAGAAGAGGGCGTAAAGGATGGCCACACGAAAGAGCACAAATGGTGCCTCACGCACCGGCAGCCGGGCAGGCAGGCAGGCAGGCAGGCAGCCAGGCCGGCAGCCAGGCAAGCAGCTCCGGGCTGCAACTTTTTAAAAGACCAATAAAGGAGAAAAGTATGAAAAGTGATGCGTTATAAACCCCGCCGAGGTATTAACTGTTTCTGTCCTCACTAAGGAAGCTGGCCTCTCCCGGCTGGTGTCGGGACAACAACTTTCAGCGATAGTCGATGCTGCTACTACTTTCCTCACTTGTGAGACGGCATTTCCAGATGCATCCCCCCGTCATTAAAAGACGCTAACTTTCCTCCTGGTTGGAATTACTTTCAAGATGTGAGGACGACGTCTGCGAAATTCCTTGAAACTTCGTCGTATGAAATAAATGTCACTTTAACGGCGACATTTTCTTCTATCTACTTTCTCATTTGTAAGTCATTTCTCTCCATTTTTCCTCTTCCGCAAAGTCCATCCTCTCTTGCACGCACCTACGTACTCTCCACGACGAGGGGAAAAAAGGGGGGGGGGCTTTTTGGAAAAAAATTACCTGCCAACACACGTGCGCACGCGCGCGCGCACAAACACACGGTGGAAGACATTGGGTAGTGTTTTTGTGCATTTCTGCCCATCTTCCCCCTTTCTCTCCCTGTGTCTTCTTCCTGAGAAAAATCTGCTGAAATGGCTCTTCCGCCCAACGCACGCACGCAGACACGCACGCGCACACGCCCGCACGCGCGCACAGTGCGCTGCATACTTAACACTCACTTGCCATTTACAGTAGCTGTCTGTACCACTACGCTGTGAGTCAAAAAAGGTCCGACCGATGCCTTCTTCTGCTCTCACTTCTTCGTCCCCATTCGGCCAATTTTCCTCTGACACGTCTGATAGTCCTCTTCTGTGGACCATCTCTCATATCCATCCTTTTGGGCCTCTCTGTCCTCCACCGTTCTTTAATTTTGCCTCGATTCGATCCGTCCTTTTTGACTCACACGGTATAAATGAAACGGAGTTGGTCTTCCGGCTCGCTGCCGATGCCCCAGCTGTACAGCATGATCTTTAGGAGGTTTGAGGAAGATAAGGAGGTTCCGGCGGACCCCGTCAGGCCTGGTAAGGCCAAGTGGGCAGTTATGACCTTTGAACAGCTGCATATTTTCGGGAAGTTCAATACTTCAGTCACAAAAGTTGTGACTTGTGCTGTAGGTCGGTATGATATTTTGGGAGAGATCTTGATGGGGTCATGCCCGGCTTCTCGATGAAGCTGAACTGGTTTAATGCATACCTTTGTATATATTGACATGCTACTCCAAAATATTCAATCGCTTGCCGCTTGCTTTTTTTATTTGGTGCCAAGCTATACTTCAAGACATTCCAGTGGAATGGAGTGAAGAAATGATGCGTCTTTAGGTCCTCTCTCTGCCTTCAACGTTTCGTAGACACAGTAAGAAAGGATACTAGGTCAACCTTTCAAATTAGACTTCGTTAGCTACTTTCTAGATGCAAAATAGAAGCACTGTAATCAAATGACAATGAAAATAAAGGGCGATTACGTCTGCCTTTCAAATGTGAATGCCTCGACATGAATTGAACTTATGCAGTAAAACTGTATTGCAAAGGAGCGGGTTCAAAAGACTTTCGATTTCTCTTGCATTCCACAAGCGCTGTTTTCACACGCATTCCATACATTTCTCATTTTTAAACGTATCAACCTCCACCACAACTTGTCCTTTCACAGTTGTGTAGTTCTACCACGGCTTTTGAATTTTTCTAGACCAAGTGAATGACCGAAAAAAAGTTTTTTTTTTCCCTGCCATTGACGTTTGAGGGTTTTGGTCAAAAAGAAAGAAGAAACTTTACGTCAAAGGGGGCTTTCACCGACGTGGCGGTTCTTCTCTCTTTGCCGCCTTTTTACCTATGCTTTACTCCACGCAATTTCCACTGCCATGGAAACACCTGCAAAGCCAGAGCGAAAAAGTCCAACTCGTCCTTTCCACGCAGCAATGAACCTCCAGACGAGTCCACATCCAGAAGCAACTGAATTATGGTAACGTGGGCGACGACGGCCTGATCTGATGTACTGCGTCGTCGTCACTGTACTCAGGTACTTGTTAAATTGTCCGCGGAGCCCGACAATAAGTGCTCCTTTTTTCCCTCCTCGCGTGACGAATAAAAAATGAGCTGGCTGTGAAAGAGGTTAGATGAGAGGAACAATACAGGAAGACTCCTTTTTTTGCCAGTCAATTTTTTTGCGGTCGCAAAAATCTACTGTGACGGGGGATGTACTAATATACAGAGAGTGAAGTATTTTTCCAAAAGTGTACGACCGTGTACGTGAGCAGTAAAAGGACCCATGAGATTCCCTTTTCGAGGTGCAGGAAATTGCACGCTCGATTTGCAATTAATAATGCATGTGATGTCCCAAAGTTGCCAAATGCATTTCTCTCGTGCCGGAATCGCTCAATTCCTCTTCTCTTCTCCGTCGTCCTTCGTAGTTATAGAGCACACATTAAGTATTACCCAACAAAGTCTTTAAAGGTGTACCACTTTTCGTCTTCTCTACCGCCCCAATAATAGCTGTTGTACTAGAATTAAACTCCAAAGTTATGGGGAAAGTTGGTGGCTTAAATCCCTGCGTGGGTTTACTATGGCGATTTTTTTTAACTCTAGTAATTTACAGTCGGGCAACTGCACGCCTTCGGAGTTTGGAATATCCTTGGAAAAATGATTGTTTGTGAAAACTGTAGGCAAAACTTCGCCTTTCTGGGCCGACTCCAAAAAGAGGCTGGAGTAAGTGTACGACGTATTATCTTTATTCCTACGTCCTACGTCGAGAAACCGACGTAAGAAGCTAACTGAGAAGGCAGATTTTTTTGGTCGTCACTCTGCAGTGCCTCTTCTGCAGCCTCATGGCGACCATTTCCGCGAGGAGTGGGGGTAAAAACGACAATTATTGAAATTATCCCCTTCCTCCGTCGAGGAGACTTTTTTTACGGGTGTCTTTGAGTGTCCTGTGTACTACGGTGGAACAAGAACTTGCAATGTGAGTCGCCAAAAACGTCCCGCGACAACGACGACAAGAGGTCAACTGGGGGAGAGAAGTCCCCTCCAGTCCACTGCAAGTTGGCCGCGGTCAAGGTGGGCGTCAGAGGAAAGCTGGAAGGAGCGAGTGAGTGAGAGAGAAGGGGTCGCGCCGCCTCTTTTTTTTGACTCATACAATATTTACGTTTCCGTTGCAGGGAGGATTGAGCAGGAAGGAGGCAGAAAGGATATGACATTGCCAAAGCGAGCGAAAAGGTGAAAAAGTAGTTGCCAGCAAAGCCTTGCCGCATTGCTGCTAAGAGGCCAGGGCTGCGTGACGCAGAAGGAGAGACAGAGAGGTTGCCTTCGGGTACAATCTCGTCTGGAGTACGAAATCGCCCCGAAAAAGATGCGATTACGCTAGCACTTTTTTGTCTACCTCCACTTCAAGATTTGCTGCTGATGCCATTTGCACCGCAAGTGGATAAGTTACTCGCCGTAGTGAGCCTGCTCCCTCACACGTAGAAAGTCGAGGGGATTGCGGGCTGGCGAAATAGTCCGAACAACAGTCTTTTTGTAGTGTGTGTGGCAGCAAATCAGTGGAATTATGATTGAACAACAACACTTGAGGCAAAATTCTGCCTCAGCCTAAACAGAAACAGCTTTCCCCATATATCATCTGTCTTGTAATTAGTGGGACAGCTTCCTGGAGGAAGGGGGGGCAACCTGTGGCTACGAGGAGCTAAAAAGAAAGTGTGTGTATCGTGCAAGTCATAAAAAAATGAAGAAAGAAAGTGTCAGCAGGCCGGCATGACTCTACTTTTCTCGTCTGCATGTTCTGAAAGTCATCATGTCCTGTATGATATTGGGACAAGCATAATTGGACGAGCTCGCTGTTCCAGCTGTCACAGTCAAGATTGAAGTGGCCGAGCCCAGACGACTCAGGAGACTTCAAAGGCCATCATAATTGATGCAGCTGCTTTTCCATGCATGTGAATTCATCGAGTCGTCGTCAATGCATTGAGCTCCCCGGTAGTGCTCGAATCGTCACTAGTGCTAAAGCCCAAGTACTCGTTCATGCTGTCAGACATCTTCCTGAATAAGCACTCATAAATCTCTGGGCCTGCCAGCTTCATCCACTCCCTCCTCTCAGAGGCCCCTGACTCGTCGTGGTCAAGACGTGTGCGAAAAGATCAATCTGACAGCAGCGGTCTTAAGGAAAGTAGGAGGAAGAAATGAAAAAAAAAGTTTGTATGTATAGTCCGCATGCAGATGCTTCGGTGTCTTAAAGGCAATCTTTGTGATTCTTTGCATGGGCAAGAAAAAATTGCACAGTGGCATTCACTGAATGGCTGGCAACGAAGCTTTTCTTTCTTTCTCTTTCTCTGGTGTTCCTCTCCTTACTGGCGCTGAGCATACAGCAGTGAGGGCCCAAGTGAGGTTAAGGCTCTCCCGCAACATCTTTCTGCTATACCCTTTGTAGGTGCACCTTCTTTTTCTGTTCTTCTCCGGACGTTTGATTTGATGCCAGTGAATGCCGATGTTATTACAGCCAGGTGCTTGGGAGGGATGGGCAAAGAGCCCATTCTATAGATCTGTGATGGCTGTCCAGGTTTGCTGCATCATTTCGGGGAAAATGCTTCGTATGTCCTGGTGGATGGGGCCAGGCTGGCATAGTTACCAGTGAAAGCGTAAATAAATAAGTCCATTGAGGCTTGCTCGGTTGAAACAGCGTGAGCTGGCGTCATGAAACCTTGGGTTTTCACCCATCCAACACAAGTGTGTGCACAGAGCCCAGTCATAAAAGGACTTGGGCGCACATTGGGGATCGGGAACACGTGGACACTTCCACTGGGCTGTTGACAGTGAGTGAGACCACTAGATACATTAGAGCTGGGTGGGTGGGCCAAGAAAGAAAAGGAAGATCCCGTAATGCGTAATGCAAAAGTGTCAGTCACTGTAGCAGGTGTCATCACCGCCCATAACACTGGTGTAGAGATGGACAGTGACGCACCCAATGCTGATTATATTTCGTGCATGCAGCTATATTGTGTAACGTACTTTGTGTTTGCTGAGACCTTGGCAGGTTGCAAGTGTCACAGTTCGTCACGTCCCGCCAACCGGTATGCAAAATTTCTCCACAATGGTAACATCAATGTCAAGAACGACGTACTCATGAAGTCATTCATTCCCACGTGCATGGGTAGCATGGCTGCAGCTGGCACACACCGTGTGCAGGAGCTCAACCTACCCCTTCAATAGAGTATAAGGCACACATGCATAACACCATTGCTTTCTCCTTACATGAAAGATATTCCAGTATCTTGATGTACTACGCGTGCACCCACTGCTGTGTGGACTATACCAGCGCTGGGGCTTGTACATACGGTAGTGTCAACAGCCACATCCAACCATTACAGGTAATGACTGAGCTAACAGCACCCTTGATGGCTGAAGTTGTTGTCCAGCTCAGAGACATTGGTCTCTTCCCTATTGATATTGGGAATGTTCGGAATGATAATTTGGGAATTTTGCTGAGTGCATCATGGATTTGTTACCTAATGCCACATGGAAAATGGTCTCCAAAAAAAATAGTTTTTGACCCCCTCCTTTGAAATAGCTTTACTATCCAAGCTCACAGCATAGTAAGGTGTACAGATTGGAAAGGCTGTGGGTCACTTTATAAGCACTTTATTTTCAATGTCATTTGACCATAAGGCAGCAGGTTAGCATCTAGAAAGTAACTAAGCAGGTCTTTTTTGAAATGGGACCTAACATCCTAAAGTACTGTGACCATGATAAAACTTTAAAGGCAGAGAGGGGATCGGAAAACTGATAACTTGTTCCTTTTATTTCACTAGAACGGATAGAGTCAGGCACCGAACATAGCGATCCGCAAGAAATTATAGAGTACACCGTGTCAAGCACCACAAAATTAAGACAATAATTAACGGTACTTCATGGAACCTAACTTAGTTTTCTGCTGCTGAGGTGACCAGTCGTGCCGTAGTTTTTGCTTGTTTACTAACTCATATTGCAGTGACAATGAGATCACTTTTTAAAAGAGGCATGACCTGAAAACAAAACTAGTGTTGCTCGTCGGGCGAAGGCACTTTGTTAAAACACATGTAGTGTGCTGTATTTGGTGCAAGACTTCATTTGGAGACACTCGAGCCAAATAGAATGGAGTTCAATTTTTAAAGGCACTCTTTGGTCCCCTCTCGTCCTGCTGTATGGGCTTTGGGAACTGACCTGGAGCACTTCAGCACTGTAGGACAAACGAAGAAAGTTCATATCACGAGAGGGGTCATATTTTTTTTTCTTTTTGACTATTTCACTGCGTCTTTTCTAATTGGGATTAGGCCCCCAAAACACCCTATGATGCACTCACTCAAATTCCAAAACTTTCATTTTTTGATATAGTCTTTTGGTTATGACCTGGTCATTATCCATAATGGTTGAATAAGATTGCAGAAGGCACAAGCGGAGCAAGAGTTTTGCGTGTTGCACTTGGGATAGACGTTGGCTCGAGGAGGTTCTAACACGCATCCTAACATATTTAAGGTTATGTAAACGTAGTCAACTGTTCTTAACGGTTGAGGTAGACCCCAAATCTAGGCAAACTGTGACTAATAAAAGTTAAAAAAGCAGAGGTGAAAAAAGGTTTCTAGTTTGTTTGGCCAAAAAAGTGTTCGGCTTCCCACTTGCTCTTTCTTCACTCGCCCCAGTTTCAGTTCTTTTAACCGCGAACTTAGCACAGCATGAGGAACTGGTCGACCAGTGCACCATCCCTAGTCCAACAAACAATATGGAACTACTCCCATGTCACAAACCGCAAAAGTGGAAGAGTCCCCAGTTGCGAGACCTCCTCAAGATGGTGCCATGCAAATTTTCACGTAGATAAACCCATTAGCTGCAGACCCTACCAAGTTATTATTGCACGTGAATGTATGTATGCGTGTACATTTGGAGTCAAACTGTTTTATACAGTGAAAAGAAAGAACAAAGCCTCCTATTCCGCACGAGTAAAGAGTAAATCTTAAAAGCTGATGCTAAGTCCTGAATAGCTACTACTATCAACAGTTCTGATATACACTTCACCTAACAGGAGGTGTGCTTTATTTAACTGAAGTGATGCAAAAACGAGGGGGTCAAAAGTTTGCATACAGTAAAACAAAAAAAACCAGTAACTTATTGTTACTCTCTCTTGCATTGTTCCATGGCCTGAGTGACTTTGGCTAATTGTTGACTGGGGGACTTTGTTTCCTTCCTTCACTACATGCAAACGTTGGACTCCAACTGTACGTGTTCTACTGTACCCGGACTTATACAACCTGAACAGCAGAAAACGGGTGTGGACGTCTCGTAGTCTGTCTGTATCTCGCAGGTGCGCCCATGCAACGCGAGGGTCATTGACTGCAGACATCCCATCTTCGCTTATGCAGCTAACGAAGGAGTGCGGGACAGTCAGACATTTCATTTGTTTTCTCCTAATTACGCATACTCTGACGTGATGGTTCTCAAGGCCAGGTGATTGTTGGCCATTCGTACCCACAGTTAGGTTAGGTTTGCTATTCACTCCTAGGGTTAGGATTCATGTCTCAGGTTAGGTTGGCCATTCGTACCTAGGGATGGACTTGGTCCACTGTGGCCCATAAGTACTTCCGCTTTGGGACCTCTACACGTGTAGCAAATGTGTTGTGATGCATCAGACACATAGCTGATCACGTGGGCAGGGTTTACGGCGTAGACTTTATTCCGGTGATATTCAGCGTCGTCTGTGGTCGGAAGTAATTTTTGAATGTTTGATCTCCGAAGTGACCTTGATTAAGCGCTCAGTGTCGATCCTCTTTTGGACTTGCTTGCAGGTGCGTTGATGATAAGTTGGATGTGTGGTTCTTCCTTTTGTTCACTGCTTCAGACGTGTATAAACTTTCCTGGTCGCAGCATGCCAACAGCTGCCGAAATATGTAACCCTCACGGACGAATGGCAATAAATCCTTCTTTCATAACAAGACACTCGATCAGAGGTCTAAATCTCGTTTAATTTGTAGGACCTACTGCACTCTGATCTGAGTACAATGGTCTTTGACACTCTAATCTATGTTTACAAGGTCCCGTATCATTCTGCATTCCATGAGGGCCCATGATGCTCTGAGTTATGTTCCATTACGGCCTGCGACCCTTTAATCTACGTTCTACAAGGGCTTAAGACACTCTAATCTAACTACGAGGGTGTACAGTACACTTTGGATAAACAGCTATGGATTCAGAGCATTATAGGCTCTCATAGAATGTAGATCAGAGTGTCATAGGCCATTGTTAGTTAGATTAGAGTGCAGTTGGTCCTACAAATTGCATGAGATGTAGCTGATCGACCTCTGACTGAGTGTCTTGTGCCGCAAAAAGGATTTATTTTCATTCCTCTGCCTGGTTGACATGATTTGGCAGCTGCAGCTGTTGCTGTTGCAGTACTGTGACCATGCAAGTTTATATCAGTCGATAAGAGTCGAAGCTTTTAAATGTTCATAGCAAGGCTGAGCTTTTGCCACGTGCAACCTGGAAGTAGATTTAATTATTTTTTCCCCCTAAGTTCCAATATCTTCTTGTTCGTTCCCCGAAGTTGTTTCCATCAGAGCCAGCAGGGGCAAATAATTGACATTTTCACTTTTTCACCCTACTGAAAATTTTCTAGGGTTATTGCAAGTGCGACCAGAAAGAAGGCATTGTAAGATGACTCAATTACTCCACAAGCAGTATTGAGGAGCTGGTCGCTAAGCTTATCCAATAAACGGGTCTCCGAGCATTGGAAAAAAGAAACCTTGCTAAGTGCAAGGATACAAGGAGGGGTCACGTGTACTTACCTACCATAAAAAGAAAAAGTGGGCCGGCCAGAGGCCAAGAGAAAGAGGCGATCTCCCATGTTCTGGGGTCCCAAGGCCTCCTACTCAGGCTTGTACATATTGTACAAGTGGTCCAGGATAAGGTAACACACCCACACAGAGAGAGAACCTATTGGATTCCCAAGTCTATACCGTGTACGTCATTTTTCTTAACCCATTTCTCCCTGAGAGACGGGAAGTTCCCACTTCGACAAAATTGCTGAAGTTTGTTCTCCTCCTGGTTTTGCCCCAAACAACAGTTGTTGCTCACTTTAGTCGGATACAGCTGTAGTCATGCTCATGCTGTTGCTGTATCCGAAAGTGTGTCTGCTTCTACCATAGTTGCTGGCAAACACAGCTTCACGAGTAAAACGTACTCGTAGCACATATTAAGTTAGATTTCTTCCGCAATCTGCCCGAAATTGCCAAAAAAAATTTTCTCACGCATTCGCGGCGTCAGATGATATCAATCTTTCCCCTTTTTCACGCGGTCTCATTTTTACTCAACTTGTGATTGATGTCTCTTTCTCTATCTGCGTGCAAGGACCTACCCGAGTGCGTGGATTGCAGGAAACCTAAGGACGCTGGTAGAAATGGCCGTCTGTTACTTAACCTTTAGGGACAGACGGACTCATATGTGATGGAGGAAATGACGGAGATGTAACAACATCATCGTACTAATGCCAATGGCATCAATGCGATTGACTGGATATACTCTCCTTTGTGTAGTCAAGAAGAGGAGGAGGACATGGATACCCTTGTTACGGACCTGCATTCAACTGTTTTTCTCTGTACCAAGACTTTCTCACTCACATTTGAGTCATGGACTTTGGTTGAGACAAAATTGATTTCACGGAATATGATGCACAAACTGTGATGTCACCACTCATTTTTCATGGCGAGCTAATTAAAACGCACTCACTAACATATGGATTTTTACATTCCCTGATTATTGATGCAGGAATGTCATATTGAGGACACACCATAACTTCAGAACCGATTTTCTTTGTAAAAAGCTACATCTTACAACAAAAATACAGTAATTGACGCCCTACAAAGACTATTGACTCCCCTTTTATCAGCCTTACCTAGTTAGACTCAAAAACAAGGTTAACTGTGATATATAATCAGACTGTTCATGCTGCACTTACAAATTGACCAACGACTCATTCTATGACCGATGTCATTGAAGGAAGTCTTTACTAGCAACTGCCACGAAGTTCCGACTTTACTTTTTCTTCAAGCCGGAATAGGACTTTCGACCCTTCACTATGTCGATACAAGTGCACGAGTGCGCGTTACTCTGCTCACTTTCAGAACTGACACCTATTTTCGAACGTTACGCCCAACGAAGGCACAGTGGAGTAATTTTACTACGTACTTGATGGAGGACGCGAAGATCATGCCTTAAGGGTGACGTCCGAAAAGCGTGGCATGTTGACTACAGTGCTTGCCGTAAATAATGTCGCTTCGTACATATCGAGGTCAGAGGCTGACGGGAAATGTTTCCGAGTGGAATTTCAGCATGTAATCGATTATTCAGACTCTTTGACAGAACTTTTAGGACACAAGGTAACCATTTTTAATGTTTGTTAAGGCACTAGAGCAGTTTAAGTGTGATGAGTTGGCAAGGGGACCGTGCCAGTCGCTGCCAAAAATTGGTGTTTTTAACAAGTAAATGAAAGTGAAAGTGACTGAAACTTTCTGCGGGGCTCCTGGTCCCCAAGCCCCCCACGTTTGGAGGCTTCACCCCCCAAACACCCCCGCGCCGTCATGCCAGGCCCCAAAAACACTACGTAGCATTACGCTGGAGGATCCGGGAGCAGTGGGACGGCCTCTTTACTCCAGAGAGCGTGCTCTTTCTGTTCCTTTCTGCGCCGGCGATCAGAGAGGATCGTGGAAAGTGGTTACACTGAAGGCCGCTGCCATAACTGCTGAGCTGAGTCATGGTCTTGTCTTGTCTTTGAATAACCTTTTCTGTGCGCTTGTCCCCGGTGCGCTTGTCCCCGGTGCGCTTGTCCCCGGTGCGCTTGTCCCCGGTGCGCTTGTCCCCGGTGCGCTTGTCCCCGGTGCGCTTGTCCCCGG
>JAAUXU010179209.1_pt1 | contig 23497 bp, 27 predicted proteins | sample 7278151 | NCBI WGS metagenome assembly JAAUXU01 (sample SAMN14350113, study PRJNA611818) | marine sediment metagenome | isolation source: surface marine sediment (1.8m) | place: French Polynesia: Moorea | collected 2018-08 | reverse complement strand
TTGCCGTTGCCGTTGCCGTTGCCGTTGCCGTTGCCGTTGCCGTTGCCGTTGCCGTTGCCGTTGCCGTTGCCGTTGCCGTTGCCGTTGCCGTTGCCGTTGCGCTTTCTCTTTCCCTTTTCTTTCTTACGGGAGATCGTTTGTTGGTGAAAAAGCACTCGCCTGCCTGCATTGGCGCACCGCAGATGAGCGGGAAAGAAAGAAGCGACCGTCAAGTTTGCTTAGAGAGGAGGGAAAAGGACAAATTAATGACCACTGGTCCTGCTGCTGCTGTTGGTGGTCCATCCTCAAGAGAGAGAGGGGTCAGATGAGCAAAAAACGCACCCCTCTTTTCTTGGGACAGGACGCACTGATACGCAAAGATGGTCGTCATTGCGATAGGCCAAATGGTGTGTGCACAGAAGGGAAACGTCCCGAGAATACAAAGCAGGACACGTAATACTTTATTATTTATGGGTCTTATATGAGAAGGCCTTCTTACTTTCGAGAGAGCATCGCTAGTTACACGAATGCTATGTCAGACCACGGCCACTTATTCAGGGCATGTTTAAGAAGGGGGAAGCAAAAAAGCTTGTGCAATCTTTGCGGACCTGCCGAGTCCAACGTCCCTGGCACTGTCACAAGCACAACACGCCGTGCAGTGCAGCACATTTGGTAGCACGTATCATGTGCGAGACCGATTCCTATAGGGTGCAACAGCAAAAATGTCACTGAGTCTCTCCATCTCTGGCCACATCGTGGTGATGGAGTCTTCTAAACTGGGCCTGAGAGTCAAATTGTTCGAGTCATTTTCTTCCTTGAACGCTGTGACTCTCGGGCAGAGCTCAAGAGACTCCATCACCAAGGTGTGGCCACAGACTGAGAGACTCAGCGACATTTTTCCAGTTACACCCTATAGATAGGCGACTGTCAAATCACTTCGAGGCAATTGCTGGTAAACGAGCTGGGTCGTTGGCCAATAACAGAACATTTAGCACGCTGTACTGGCGCCCCAGCTGCAGCTCAGTCACACATCAATCCTCCAGAGAGCTCGCACGTATGCGCGCATAAGTGTCTTGCTCGATTGCATCTCATTTCCACACGTGCTCTGGTTCCCTCGGGCGTTTTTGCGGATTTAGCGCCTACGACTATTATTCTCTCTCTCTCTGCCTCAGCTCTCTCGCTCTCGCTCTCTCCAGGCCTCAGCACCCTCGTTCTCTATCTCCCATGGTCGTCTCAGCAGCCAGACATAAATTGTTTTCTGGCCGACTGTGAAAGACACTCGAAAAAGCTCTCTCTCTCTTACACACCCAAGCCCCGTTTGCATTTCCGCTCACTCAGCCATTTCAGCAAGAGATCAAGTTGAAAGCAGGTTTTGTGTTGTTGGGGATGCGGAGGGAGAATGTTTTCTCGGTGAGCTTGGAAGAGAAATGGTAGAGGTTCTGGCAATGAGCCTTATTGTTTTTTGCGAGTGTGTAGAGAATGGAGATTGAAGATGACACAGGTGACAAAGCATTACATAGGTGCTTTATTATGACGTAGTTCTGCACATGGCAACATATATTTCGCAACTGCATTCGAGAAAAAGACCAAGTGTCTCAGTAGTGCACCTGACACTTGACAGTGTGGGCTCGAGTCCAGTATCTTCACGGGACGGCACGCACGTACTTGTAGTACTCGTCAGGAAAGCATGCACAGATCACAGGGAGGAAAAAAAAACTTCCAAAAAAGTCATCTCTGCTTGTTATCAGACTGCATGTAGCTTAAATACTGTATACAGGTGGGTACGTCAATTCTAAATGTCCTATGTGCGAGTACGTACTATGCATGGTCACACCCTTCGGCCCGTGACGACTGTGGCTGTCGAGTGCGCACTAATGTGTTCCATAGCTCAAGCAAAAACTGAGATCTGTAGCAATCGTGTCTATCTGATAATCACTTTGGTAACTCCTGTTTTAGGGAGTTCAGAGCTTTCTTCTTGTCTCCGTCTTCATCATTTTCATCATCATCATCATCTTCTTCTTTTTCTTCCCTGCGTCTCTTCAAGCTCGTCTCTCTTGTTATATTCTTAAGTCTCCTCCTGAGCACCCTGATCTTTCGATACTGCCAGGCAACGACTGCAACCAGCAGAAGCAAAGAGACTCCAATGCCTGCAAAAGAGGCAATCCCAGCTGTAGCGAACTCCTCCTGTTGGACCTTCTCATGACACCTGAAGGAAGAGGACCCAGAGATACAAACAGTACGTGATGGACGGCACGTTCGCGATTATTTACTAACTAAACAGGGAGATGAGGTACCAATACCTGTTTACATACACACACACACACACACACACACACACACGCCCACACACTCCGCTGTGCGTCGCTGGATGCGTGCAAGCACTTTGGCGAGTACTGTGATCGTGTACGTGTACCTGATTATAGGTATCCACGTGCGGGTGTAACGACGCGAGGTCGTTTGCGCTCCCTCCAGTCATCTCAACACATTACACATGAAGTACCTTGAGACTTAGACAGACTCTGTCTTGAGTGCTTGGAGTTCCTCTTCATATTCTGCTGACTCCGGCCACTTGTGGTTCAACTGAGAGTTCCGACTCTCCTGTTTAGGATGAGCCTGACTCCCCTGTGATAGGTTGGACCGCTGGCGCTCCAGTTCTTGCTTGGTCTCATTGATCTTCTGTTGATCTCTGTTCAATTTCCACGCCAGTCCGACGACGGCGATAAAGAGAATAACAATCACGACAACGAGAGCGACGACCACCTCTACGCCCGCCAAGCTCATGGACGTCTCCCGGACACATCTGCGATGAGAGAAAAAAAGAGAGGAAAGGGTAGTAGCAGCAGTTTAGACACTACACAGAAAGCAACATCAACCTGCATGCAATTAGGGTATGCACTATGGTGGCCTTAGTCAAGACGGACCACATGTGCTTTAAACGGAAGAAAATATGAGCATGTACTAGCAACACCCGAATACAGAAAAGGAGATACTGAGGGTAAAAACCAGCAACAATTCCCAGAGACGGTAGCACATCATCATCACTCGTTACTTTTCTTTGGGTACGCACTCGCAAGTGTCGATGGCATCGTAGACAAATCCAGTGGAACATTCTCGGTACTCCTCGACCCTGCACACGCACTGGCAGTTGCGGTCGTCCCAGAATTTGGTTCGCTTCTCCTGCAGGCACTTCGTCCTCGCGTCATTATTTTTGCACCGGCACTTACAGAAGCGATGATCGTAAACCTGGATGTGAAGGAAGCAAGGGAAAAAAGAATGGAATTACGGATGTTAGAGATGTCCAGTCACAAAACGTTGCCCACCTGCTTCGGCGAGCACTTGTTGGCCTCGACGTCGCACCCACACTTGCATTTTTCGTGTGTCTCCACCTCAATCGACGAGCACTCCGTCTGCTGCTGCCCGTTGCCTACCGATGAATCCATCAGCCGGAACATGACTTGGAAGCTTTGGCTGGAACGTTGACCCGTCTCTGGAACGCAGTGGTGATACAAGTTTCCCTGGTGGCAGACTCCGCCGCATCGAGGCACGACCACATGAGAAGGAATCACTTCCACCACGTCCGCGTCGTCCGGCAGAGGCAGCTTGACCAAGGTCTCCCGCGGGATGCACTTGGGCAGTCGGGTCCAGATGATGGAGATGGCGTCATTGGTGCACTGGCCTGGAGGCGCGTAGTAACTGTAGGCGTCCTTGGCGGTCTGCAGGACCAGGAATGATCCAAGCACGCTCAACGTGGTGAGTGCCATCATGACCAGCATCGCCTTCTTCTAGACACTGGCAGCTTCTTGTCAGCGTCAGGATCGTCGAGACTTTGTCCTTTCTAACGCTTATGAGACATAATTTTGGGAGGAAGTCTCAGTAAACGAGGGCATTACGTACAGTGTATTCACGCCCCTTCTCGCCACTCACCGTAACAGAAGACCTTTCCTTCCTACGTACGTGACGTTGTTGTCGTGCTTCTTATCTATCCCAGCGCTAACGTCGTTATCAACGAGAGGTTAGGACTTATTTGCGAACACCCACCCCAATGATAAAAAAAAAAAGGTCCGATGAGATCTCCTCGAAGGTGTCGCCAGGGGGCGCAGAGGGCTTACCACAACTTACCCATAGCGCCATCTTTGATGAGAATTTGGGATTCCAAAAGAAAACGTTATGACAACTGCTCCACGACACTTGATATGTTGTATTTTACTTTAACTTGACGCAGAGAGTATCTATCACTGATGAAACGCATTGAAATCTTAAGTGGGTACACACCTGCTGAAGAAGGGTTGTATAAATGAAGTATAGACGCAGCCGAGAAGGTGCGAACTAAAGTAGTGTTCTGTAAACACAAGACTTCTCTACAGAAACATTTGTACGTTGACTAAAGATCTGTGCATCACGTGGAGCGAACGTACGGCTCAAACAAGAGTAGACAACTCTAGCATCTTGCTGTTAGACACGATAGTGGCATTCGCTCCTCCGCTGAGATCGAGTGTGGCTTGAGGCAAGCCACTTGCAACCATGTTGCTGCTCTTGCCAGACTTGTTCAGCCTCTTTTGCTCGTTCTTCTCCACCATCTGGGTGCACGCGTAGCTGTTGCTGCCTCGCAGTGCCTTCACCTTTTCCTGCAAGAAGAAAGTGAGGTCAATGCAAGTATTCGGCATCTCCTGCTTGCTCACTGGTACGGGTGGTTTGAAGCATGCAGATATCTACTACCGATCACGTACAGTCCTATGTACACGTACGATGCAGTGCATAGCACGACGATTCATATGTGTTTGTCTTCAAGATCCTGTGCGGGTGCGTGAAGGTCATCGCTTGTTGTAATCACGAGCAAACAGTTGACGCAAGAAGTGCTACATTTTTTTCCGACAGTGACGCACGATCACCAGACTAAACGCATCCTGATCTATTTGTGCACATCCTCAGAATAAGTAACGCATGACACATCTGTTCGATATCGACTCACTCTCTGCCAGACGAAGACATTGTGCACGACCGCGGCGCCGCTGAAGACTATGCCGAGGCCAATGAGAGCCGCCGTGATTATGGCAACTGTGGGATTATCGTCAGCGTGCAAGAAACTGTATAGGATGATACCTGGAATAACAACGTTTAATACGTTCATTGTCAGCCTAGAATATTAGGTATAAGAGAAGCTCTCACCTGTGAGAAAGACTGGGATGGAGACAAAGAGTCCTCCGATGGCGCAGACCCTAGTGAAGGAGGCCTCTTTCAAATACTTGCTCGTCCTGCAAGAGACAGAGAGCGATAAAGAAATTCCGGGGACGCTATTGGCCGACGGACACGCGAGAGAATCGATAATTACGGGCGAGCAATAAATCTGTTCACGCATTTGGAGGCTCAGCAGTCGCTCATGCTCAAAGCATCTTTCTTACAGTACAGACTTTGTGTCCAGCGAGGAAAAAAAAAACCTTTTTGCTGCCCCCTTGCCCACAGCTCGTGTATACCTCTCCAATCTACTTCTGGCGCCTCTTTAGGTGTGCCTGCCCTTGACCACCTCCTTTTCCACGGTCTCCATGGGACATTCCGGACGACTCACAACGTGCTGCGTACACCCAGTAGGCATCATTATATACTGAGCTTCAGCGTTATCTACTAACGTATGAAGGGGTTACCAAAACGATGAGTGGTTTTGTTCCTCCACTCTGCACAAGAGCGCAGGCCAGAAAAAGTAGGATGCGAGGAAAACATCGCGGATTAACTAAGGCGGCACCTTAAGCAGCAAAAGCCACACACACGCTTTACTCTCTCCCTCCCTCCCTCCCGTCATGCCTACATATAAGGCAAGAAGAGGCTACATTTCTTTAATCATAAGAGTCCAATCTCAGTCCACTTATATTTATTTTGTCGTGTCCGCATTTGCCACGCCTCATTCGTCGACATGACGCTCGTGAAGTCGTCCTTCTACATGCAGCAGAGGTGGAAAAGAGGCCATCTCTTGTCCCCCCCTCTTTGACGGGGGCAGCGAGCAAGCAGGCCTCACGTAAGTAATGGCAGTAGGGGAGGGAGGGGGAGAAAAGAGGGTAGGTAAAAAAGAAACCTGCGTAAAAAATGAGTAGGTCAAGCCGTGAATGAGAGACCCTCGCAAATGTGAAGAAAAGGGGAGAAAAGTCTACGTGTTGAGCAGTAGAGGGAGAGAGAAAGTGTCTGCTTTGGTCCGATGCTAATGAGGCGTATAAATGGGGCGAGCTAAAGAATAATAAAAAGAGGAGCCAGTCAAAGAAACGCGGTCGTGACTATTGACAGGGTGCCAAAGGAGATCAAAAAGCCCCACAGGGTTGAGGCAAAATGAGCTGCTCGAAGCCTTAGTTCGTTTTCGCACGCACCTACTCATGTGCAGCGTGCGCTGTACGTACACACGTACGCACCAACTCCTTATGGAGCATAAATTTGCGGGTGTGAAGCCATAGCCTTATGTGTACAGTAGACGGGCTCTCATGCTGTAATATGCACTGCTACGAAGAATGCAAGCAAGCCCCTTTTTTTCTACCTACAGCAGCAGTGACTTTACTATGTGCTTAAGGTGGCTCTTCATCATGCCATTGTCAGCGTCTGGGGGGCTGGCAAGCATACACTAAAACAAGGCGGCAAGAATGTCTATGCATCTCTTCGGATTTCTTTGGCCAACCCCTAACATCGCTCACTGTTTGGCATTCGCGGCCATTGATTGAACGTCCAGTCACTCAATGACGGCCACCACTGCGAGATCGCCGCCACCGTGGTCTCGACGGCTTTTCCACTCAAATGCAACAGCCTCGGGAGGAGCAGTTTGTATAACAAAAAGGTATGCTTATCTGGGCCTTGGCATCTGAGCTGCACCAGTCCCCATAATGGCGAGCCAATTAAAGCAGCAAGTGGAAAAGGAATGCTGGTGGAGGAGGGAAGAGGTGATTTAGAAACCCAGGCAGCAGGAGCAGAACAAGACGTATGGCTACTGTGAGGGAGAGAGAGGAGGGGAAGATGAGGTAGTCGAGTACCTATTGAAAAGAAACGTCCTCCTATCAGAGGAAGACATCACTTTCTCGACATTAAAGAAGTATGCGCAACTCTACTTAGGCTCGGGTCCAAGTGCCTCATGCGAAATGATGTGGAGATGAAGCAGCGCATCCGATATCGCGACCGTCATGGACGACTAATGTGTCAGCCCAGATGGGTGTTAGTTAATCACCAGGAGTAGTCACAAATTCACTCACCTTACTCTTCCCTGCCTGGCCCTGACTAGCTTGACGGCGAAGAGGAATTGGATGGCGCACACGAGCAGACAGCACAAATTGAGCGAGAGGGCGCAAGCGCACATGGCCAACGTCACTTCGTACAGAGTCCTTAGCTCGTCTTCTGACCAGCTCGAAGAGTTGGCTCTTACAATCTTGGCTGTTTCGGGCGAGATTTTGAGTAGCAGCGCCAGTGATAACACTGCCAGGAGGAGCGACACGAGGCAGAGGAGGCCCAACGAAGTAATCATCTCTTTCACCCCGGCCTCCTTGGACTGCGACATAAAGCGCGAGACGTTCGCGGGCAGGAGCGCTGATGTGTTGAGCCTTTTGTTCTGCTCTCTGGGGGTCACATTGTGACTGTTGACAATTTGCCTGTGGTTATTCCTACCAGGCACATCTCCATTCGCCAAGAGGTTGTTATTGTACGGGCGGGGCGACGAAATCCTGCCGTTGATCGGGGAGATCTGAGTGGTGTTCAACTCGTGATGCGAGTGAGAGGAAGAGTCCATGAGGGACGTCGTTTTGGTCTGGTTGGCGCCCAAAGGACTCTCGTTCCCACTGGAGAGGTTGAGGTTGGCGTTCATGGAGCGGCTGGCGCCGTTAGGAGTCGCCGCCACCGTCGTGGTGGCCAAGTGCGCAGTGTTGGCGTACAAGCTCTGATTCTGAATGATATTGCCGTGAACGGACACGGGTCGACCGCTGCCAATCGCATCCCCATTGGCGGTCATCGACCGCGAAACCCCACGGGACGAGCGATCCAGGACGGGGGACGCCTGTAGCTCCTGAAAGAAGAACATCAAGAATCAATGAAGACCTCCTTCGGCGCCGCCAGACGGGACGTTCCACATTTGCTATCATTTAACACCTACGTCCATGCTTGGAATTCCCACGACGGTGGCGGTGGCGGGCGTGCGCGGGTTGTTCCCGCTTCTCGGGTGGCTGCCTGTCTGGGTCAACATGTGCTTCCACATGTGCTTGAAATTAGTAGAAAAGGAAGCTGGGACGAGAAAGTCAAGGACTCTTCCGCTTTCCTCGTTTAAACGCTACTGTTCACTTCGGTCAGCACAGAGGCAATGACCCACGCATACAGCGGCAGGAGCAGAAGCAGAAGCCGCACCGCCACTCGAGGGTGGTGGCGCTAAGCGTTTTTCCCAGGGATTTTTCTTCTCATGGGCAGCAGCGGGTTTTGGCTCTCGCCGCCGTTGTCGTCGTCGTCGTCAGGAGCAGCAAATGGGGCACATGAATGGACGACGAATTCCAGACACAGGCTTGTTCAAAAGACCACTTTATAGCAGGATCCTTTTTTTCTGCTTCTTCTCTCCTCACTTCGTACAGCTTCTTCAGTAGCAATAGAAGTAGTAAATACACATGCACACAGACAGCAGCAAGAAGCAGCACCTTTTTTTGGTGTTAGGATAACAGTACTGGAACTGCAAAGTAGCTGTCTTATCCGCGTCACTGTTTTCTCTGCTGTCTTGGGTCAAGTGTTGTTCTTCTCTAGAGTAGCTCCAAAGTTAGCTCAAACTTTAATGACGTTTCTTCCGCTGAGTTGGCTCGATTTCTTCAAGGATGTCTTCTTTTCTTCCTGGTTTCTTGGCGATCTCTCTTGTGATCCGCCGGCCAGCGAAAATCTCGATAGCGCACACAAGCAGCTGCCCGATCTATACAAGAGATGAAGAAGCGATCCTCAGAGTTCTGAAAAAGAAAAATGAGACACACTTTTTAATAAATCTCTCTGCGAGTAAAAAGGTTCACGCTATTGTACACAGTGAGTCATGCCCACGTCAAGTGACATGCCCAATTTCGGAACATTTGTGCATTGCAGGTATGCGCAGCCAGCTTTGCCTCCAAGTTTTTGCACAGCTAGGAACTAAAATCTTGGCAATACTCTGCAAAGTTTACTTAAGGATTAGATGCGTTTTCTCTCGTACATTCACTAGCCCATAATCCGTTTCTCATCCCTTTGCTGAACAAACAAGATCTGAGCAGCGCTACAGAGTGGCGTCTTTTAAAATCCCGCCGCTTAAAAGCTCCCTTGTGAGTTTTTTGCAAATTAGTTTTTGCACAGTTCGTTTGCTCTGACTGAACAATGAGCAAGGGGAGGGGGAGTTTCCTGCGTTAGAGAAATCTGCGCGCAAAGCGTCTCGAATCGATGCGATCCATCGGCCTGCAAATCTAGACTACTTGTCTGACAGGAACTGCAATGAGCGCTTCCTCGCCTTGACTAACATATAAGTGCGCTTGGACGACGACACAGTCGTCGGTAAGTAGAAATGCTTCTCCGGCGACTTAACTCCAGGAATTCTCCTCTGCCTCCAGCTGTCTTTAATTGGCGAAGTGAAACAACCGAATGCACTATCAATGCCACGTACCACCGTTAATCTTCCGTCCAGCAGTGCTCAAATGGACATTGCGGACTGGCGACGTCTCCAACTCGACCCAAAAGAAAGAATCAGGAGAATTTTTCGCATGACGAGGTACAAAATTTTGATACGACCACGGAGAAACCGAGAGGAAAAAAAGTTGCTGTCTTTGCCCGGTACTTGGGGTCTTTCAGGCTGCATCTGCCACAAAAGTTTCATCTGAGAATGGCCAAAACGCGATGTTTCCGGCCAGAGGAAATGGAAAACGGAAGTTTAAAGGGGGATGAGGGGGGGGAGGCGATTGAAGAGTCGTCGGGTCCCCTCCTCTTTCAACTTGTGTTGACGTAGCACTTGCAGTGATGAGGAGAGAAAGAGGGTCTGCCGCAGTGTGAGGGGTAAGTACACTTACCTTCCCCTTTCCTCACACCCACCCACAAAACACGACGTATAACACTTTTGCCTAGGCGGACACAACGATTCTGCTCTACTACGAGGTCGTGTGAAGTGTTCTGTAACCGTTTCTCTGTTGCCACCAACAGGAAGTAGAAAGGGACAGGTGGGGACGGAGAGTTAGGGGAGTGGGGGCTCGTGCAATGAGCGCTGTCGTGACCGTTAAAGTGATATCCTACAGCGCTCTGTGTACACATCCGTGTACAGTGAGTCCGTCCTCGTGTCAACGTCCAGGAAGCAGGTATTGGGAGCTACCAAGGATCTCTTCTTCGCTTGCTCTCGAAACCCAAGACTAATTCCAAATGCGATTGAAGGTAGTCTGACTGGGCGTCTGACACCGGCTCCGCACCCTCGGTAGCGTCCCCCTTCTGGATCAGTGGTATTCAAGAACACCTCCTGGCGGGTCGAATTAAGACCCCTCCAACACTCAACTGCCACTACCTCTGACGGAAAAAGTGAGGGGTGAAACGAGCCTGTAAAAGCAAAAATGCATTCATGAGCCATAACTTGGCCCTTCTTCCGTCGAGCACCCAAGAAGTGACACTAATAGAAGGTTTCACTCTTCCACCGAGTATCACATGTAGGTAGTCGGCAACTGCACGACGTCTGGAGTGCGGTAAGCGGAGACGAGCATGTGTAGGCAGCATGAGCATCGTGACGTCGTCGACGAGTATGTAGGATACAGGCGCGAAATTGCTGGGCATTTGCACATCTTAATGCAAAAGCATATTTCACCTCTCGCTCGCTCGCTCGCTGCAGAAATGCAGCGACTTTTTTACGGTTCCTACGAGGTTTTTTCTTTATTCCCCCTTCTCTCCTTCCTCTCGCCTACGTTCTTCACGAAGCTTTAGAGGTTGACCGAGAAACCCCCGCAAAGTGCATAGAAATAAAAAGCACGCGCCCACGGCCAGCCAGATGAGCTGTTGGCCAAAAGAGAAACGACCTGGCTGCCTGAGACCAGGATGATGCATAACATACTCAGCGGTGGACAGAACGGAGAGGAGCGAGGAGCACGAGGAGGCTGGCGAGAGAGAGCTGAGCATGCATATGAAGCGGCCAACAAAATTCGCATGAGTAGCAAAGCAGGCAAGAAGAGGGAGGTTCTTCTGTTACAGAGCATAAAAAGTCCCGGCCTGATGATGAGTGCGCCCTCGCCTCCGCCTTCGCTGCCGGCAGCTAAGTTTGACGTACTCGTGATGAGGCCCTTTTTGTCTACATCTTGGCACCTCCGCGGGATTATTAAGTGTTAATTATCTCTCTCGCTCTCTCCATGAATGCGGAGGAAAAAGCTTTCTCTGCGGAAAAGTCCACAACGACAACGGCGGCGGCGTCATCATCGTCGTCGTCATCGTCGTCTCCAGTCGCTTCTCCTTGCGCGAAGCGGCCAGATTAGAAACTCATCAATAACGGTGGCGAGCAAGCGTGTCATTTGGCCGTCTTGAAGATGCGCGTGGATATCTCCTGTGCCTCGGTCATTCAAAAGCCATTAGAAGGAAACATTTGTCTCGTGTAGCGTAACCCGGTCCGTCAAAATGAATGTCTGCGGCCCCGCCAGAGTCGCCGCCGGAGGAGGAGAAGAAATATCTTCTTGCGGTGCATTCTGGGCAACACCAAACTATTTCTTTCTCCCGAGGCATCCGGAGAGAGTGATGAAGAAGAGGAAGGAAGGCAAACCAGTTCCAAAGATTTCCCTTTTGGACTCGGTCTCCCTCCGTCTCGTCCATTGCAAAAAAATGAGCAGAATTGGCCCGACAGGAGAAGGACGAGGAGGAGGAAGCGGACGACGACGACGACGACGACGACGACGACGACGACGACGACGAGTTGGAGGAGAAGGAGGAGGGCGCGCACACACTTTTGCAGAGACCAAAGCGAGAAAAAAAACCGGAGGCACGCGAGCTAATTCTCCGGAGACTCGGACGCCCGCCATACATAATGAGAGAGAGTGGAAAATGAGTGGCTGCCACGGATGCCTGATTGTCCCCGTGGAGTAGCAGCAGGAGGAGGCCTCCGCCCGGGGCCACGCGCGCAATCGTCGTCGCGGAATGCCGACTTGACCACCGCTCACTTTCACCGCAACGTTTCCGGACTGTCTCTAAAGGGGGAATTGAATGGGGAGGGAGCGACGTCATATGGGTTAAGTAGAGGGTAGACGACGCGAGCCTCCCTCCCGGACTCCTCCCCCGGCGGTTCCTTAACAGCTGGCAAAAGAACCCCTCGGTGCTCGACGGACGTCCCGGGCGTGACCCGAGATGACTGTTGGAGAAGGGAGGGGAGGGGAGGGGAGAGGAGGGGGCCAGCGACATCATCTTGGCTTCTTCTTGGGGGACGACGACGACCGGAACTCCTCGAGGAAGTACAATGAAGTCGACACTTACGTTTGAGGACTTTGTTGCGTGTTGACATCGCGGCCGGCCCGAAGACGAAAACGAACACAACGACACCGGACTCGGCTCTCTTCTTTGCCACTACTCACATCTTTGGACTTCGGAGAGTTGTTGAGCTTTTCGTTTTCCCTCCTTCGTTCGTGTTCGTCCGGTGGTTCCGGTGGTCCAACTGCTGCTGCTGCTGCTGCCTCTTCAGCGGCTGCTTTTGGCGGTCGCTGCCCTCTGCTCCTCCGCTCCACCGTGCTCTTCTGGCACCGCCAGCGACAAGAGGGAGGGCGCGTACATGTGCGCGTGCGCCTTCTTCAACGAGTAGGAGAGGAGAGAGCGCTACTGTGGGGACGATGTAAAAACGGTTGACGAAGCGCGCCCGACTTCTTCTCAAGCCTCCTCCGGATCGCAGATGGCCCAAAAGGACACCAGAGTCTCTCCGAACCCAGATAGTGATGACTTTCAAGCTCCAGCTTGGTTTTTTGGGGGCGCGGTGGAAAGGTTGAGGACGATTAGACGTCATTCATGGAAACTCTGGAGGGTGTCCAAGCGCGCCAGGGAGCCCAATTGAATGTTGCCATTTCTGTCAGTGACTGTAATGTCTAGCTTGTTGCTAAGCTCGGCCTTGGCTTGAAGCCCGGATCTATCACCAAGCGTGGTCGTACGGTTACGACAACCGGAGTTGCTTGGGATCGAGATGCACTAGGTAAAAAATAAATGCATTGGCATACGTACTGTGCATGCGTGAGCTCCGGCGGAGCAGTCACACCTGGGCACTCCTCCGGGTCACCTCCCAGTCCGCATTGTGCCTCGCAGGATGTTGTGTCAGCTAGTACACAAAGCAAACGTACTACAATAGAGTCATGTCTGTTTCCATGCAACGATTCTATCACACCTCTCCCAGGAAGAAGAAGAAGAAGAAGTTGGCTGCCAGGGACCTCTCAAGAAGCCAAGAGTCTCTTCCCAAGTGGGCGAGCGGTTCTAATTGATATAGAGGCCATGCTCAATGGTTCGCAGATGTGTTACCAGCTTGAACAGCCCCAATGAAGGAGGTGCCGACCGGTAAACTCGGAACAGTTGGGTCACATCTCTCCCGCCAGAAGAACTTATTGTCTGTTGATGTCGCCAGGGGCAATTCTTTCTCTCCATCAGAAAAAGAACTGTGAGGAATCGTCTCACAGGTTCGCAGTGGGTGCACTTTTATAGGAACGAACGAGTTTCGGGCTGAAACCGATTCTTCATAGCTCCCGGAACGTCTCCTCCGTAGCGGCATTTCCGTTCCTTAGATTCTAGGTACGGCACATACCTTTTTCTTTGGGCTTCAAACCGAGAACCAACATTCCTAAGATTCCTAACAGTTCTCTAACTCCTTCATGCAGCTAACGTGACTCAGTTAATGCTAACATTATCAGGGGTGTTTGAGCATGACGCCTTATTGAGTTGGGGCGGAAACTTCTATCGAAGTTGGGTGAACAACTTGAGATTGTTCCGCAAAAGCTTTCCCCGCCACACAGTGCTCAAGAAAGGTCTGAAAGTTAAAACTTGCTCTTGACTTTGGTATGGACGTTTTGAGTTTCATAGACCCTGACGTGCGTCTGTGCAACGATGACGCAAGCCAGTTGCTGTCGTCCTGGACTTCTTTAAACTCATCCATTGTTCTCATGCAATGAATACTCCTCTGTCAACAGCAACAAAAAAGTCACACACCCTTCAAATCATGAGTTTTTGAAAACTTTTTGATTAGGAATAAGGATCTAAACCTCTATGCATTTTTGCCTCAGGAGCATCCACTTTCTAGGCATCAGGTTGAAAGGATGAGCAGTGAAAAAATAGAGACCTGCATGACAGACGGATACACACACAGACTACATACCGTACCGACCTTGACATATAGAGATAGAAGGAAGAAATTGAAGGAAGAGTCTAGAATGATGTCCCAATAGATCTGTCTACTCTTACTTTGACGCAAAGTTTGTTCTGAGACCCTTTTATACCGTACAAATGCGCTCATAGCAAGGAGATCGTTTTCTGTCCCAATGCGGTCAACTTAGTGAAACCTCTGATCACTGTCACATGAGGTTCAAGAGATGCACTACAAACGAAATGATCGAGCACGACTTCCTTTGACTCATTTTGGAAGAAAACAGCACCAGGAACAACTGACGCTGCCGGACCAGTACTTCCATGAAAAGCGTATGGACGCGATGAGGGAAATAACGATAAAGTGGGTGACATAAATTTCCTTGTTTCACCCATAATTTTCCTTTTTTCACCAAATTTTAGTGAAAAAGCACAGTTATTTCTCACATTGTTGACTTCGCCTCCCTGTAAGGTCAGTTGCAGCTCTGTAGATGCACCGTATAATTGGTAAAGCCATGAGTCAGTGAGCAAAAGACTGAAGATTTTTGGCAAAGTCTGCGACAAGAGGAAAAACACATTTTTTTTGCCTGGGCATTTTTGCGTAAACCGTACATTCATGGTTATTTAGCGAGGACGATATTTAAGCAGAAGTCATCAGTCAGCAGAAGATATAATCTGAAGCCACGGTTCTTTCAAGTATATGATGCACATGTCAGTTTGATGCAAACTCTGTCCTACAGTTTGAGCAAAACTTTAAAAATGAGACTTAGAGACGGACACAACTTGAGTCGGAGTATCGCTCTGGATGGCTTGAGTATTAACGAAGGACCAATCCCGTTCTTGGTGACGTCACTCAGGACTAGCATGCATTTGTGCAGTATCTACCTTCTATCATTTCAATACGTTACTTTCGAATTTTGACTTTCTCCCCCACTTTCACTGCTTCTCACTAAAACGGGGATGTTTTTTGGCCTTAGTCGGCTGTGCAAGCACCCCTCCCAAAAATAGGATAAAAAGTTACTTTTTAGCTCAGTCTTGCTCCTGCCTGAAATTCCAAAGTAAGCCACATATTCCCAGTAAATAATGTAGCTTGCAGGTCTGTTCCAGCCCCACATCAATTACCAGAATCATGTCGTTATAGGCCTATTCACTGTTTGAGCTATTTGTCAGCTAGTTGACATCTAAAGCAAGTGTGCAGACAGCCATTTGCTCCCTGCCTACATTGTGCATGGGTCTACCTGCATGACTAGTTACATTTAGCATTTCCCTACAGGACAGCACTGGTAGTGTTGTTGGTCCCAGGACGGGACGGGTTGACAACTACTCGATCCTTGGCGTCCCTCTTGGTGTTGCCGCCCTGCTCCAGCCTTTCTCTTCTGGATCTAGTAACTAACTAATGATACACGCACATTCGTCCGGTTTAGTCTGCTCCATTTGGTGTCCTCTGCCCATTCAGCCCGCTCTCAAGCTCCCCAGGCACTCACCCTGTGTCCAGCGGCCACAGGGCCACACACACTTTTGGGCGCCAAGCGAAAGTGAGAGACGCCGCCGCGGCCATCGCAGCCTTCGAGACCGTCGCGGCCCCAGCGGCCGTCGCCGTCAACGCTCGCCCGCTCTTTGTCCGAGAGCAACATCATGCAACGTTCTAACCCGCCTCGGCCGCCATCGCCGCCATCGCCGCCGCCATTTTGGTGGCCATTAGGCAGGAGGCAGCCGGCCAAGGCTTGGGTCCAAGAGCGGGGTAACGGACCCAAGCGACGCTCTCCTCTCTGTCGCTGAGCTTGAGGGCGCCGTCGCAGCCAAAGCTGCCTGTTTACAAACAGAGAAGAGACGCTTCTCTACGCAGTGGGACGAGGAAACGTCAAAGAGAAGTCGTCGGAGCTCATTCCTACCAGGTAAGTGTCACTTTTGCGTCACTTTTAAAGGGAAAATGTCTTGGGCGGTTTCTCAGTTGAGGAACTGCGCCACGGATCAGAGCCCTAGGACCTTCTCGACGCACTTTCGCCGTCGGCGTCATCCAGAGACGCGCCGACTATGTCGTCACTGACGCACGATGTCTCCACTTGCAGACCACCTCGATCCCCGCCATGGGTTACTGGAGCGCGCTCTTCTACGAGGATCAGAGCACCTGGTCGTCGACGGTGGCAGAGGTGTGCTCCACCATCCTCAACTATGGGGTGGAGATCCCCTGGTGCGTGTGCAGCCAGTCCTGGTCCGTCATCAGCATCATCACTGAGTACGTCACTTTCGCCGCGCTCGCTGTCTCCGCCTTCCTGGGTCTGCGAGATTGGTGGTGCCTCGAGTTGACAGTGGCGTCCGTGGTCCTGCTCTTTCAGCTGCCGATCATCATCCGTCGCTCCAGGGGTAACTGGTACGTCTTTTTTTCGCACCTCAGCAGCATTCTCAGGATGCTGGGTCTGGTGGGCTGCTTCCTGGAGTTGTCGTCAGGACTGCAAGGCGGACTGGTGTTCGGAGGCAAGCTCTACTACCCGTCGCTAGCGCTGTTGGCATTGGCCGCTTCCACGATCCACTTCACCTTGGTCGTATTGGAGCAGGAAGCCTGCGGTTACACCGTCATTGAGGAGAGAGACGATCGCTTTGGACCGCCACTGGACTTTTTCTCCAAAGCAATGAAGCTGGAGGTTACAACGTTCATAGCGGTGGCTACTTTTGGTTTGCCCAAGCTCGAGGCTGACACCGAGCTCAATGGCTGGTTGTTCCTGGTGCCAGGCCTCCTTCTGTGGAAAGCGACCTACGACTATGTCGGTGCGGGTCTCGCCGCCCAGGAGCACAAGGAGGCTAACGGGGAAGCAGTCAAGCCGGCCACGGAGGCGCCAAAGGCCCCTGAGAAGCCCAAGCAGGCCGAGCAGGCAAAGTCTAGCGAGAAGGAAAAGGAAGGGGAGAAGAAAAAAGACGCCAAGGAGGAAGAGGAGACGGGAAAGGAGAAAGAGGAGGAAAAGAAGCAAAAGAAGTCCGAGTCCTCCCTGCTCGGCAACATCAAGAATCTGTTCGGAGGGGTCTATAACTTCGTTGCAGGCGCTATCTGTTGGGTAGTTCGCCTGCAAAGGGCGGCCAAGGCTTGGGTGCTCTCCCTGCTGCCCTGGGAATCTGTGCTTGCCCTGTTTTTCAAGTTGGGCTGCGTGGCTGTGCACACGTGGGCCTTCTGGACTCTGACCGAAGATTTTGCGGCCTTGTTTGGCCTGCCGCTGCTTGGGTACGTTGCTCCGGAGGGTCTTCTTCGACTAAAGGAGAAGGGAAAGCTAAAGGCGAACTGTCACAAGTTCCTGCTCGAGACGTGCACGGTGGGCAGTGTCGCCATCCACTACTACTTATTCAAGACCAACATTGTTCGGTATTAGATACTGGACTGAGTGAGGGAGGATCCGTCATAACGCATCGCGTAGTCTCTCTACGCAAAGAAGAAAAAAAGAAAGAAAGAAAGAAGAAAGTCTTTCTAACTACTGAGGCAACGTGAATCTCTGGGTGGCGGCCCAGTAGCTCTACGTCTTCGGAATCTTGTGTGCCCGACAACTCGAAAGTGTTGCCTTTTTCCCTGACTGATCTCTCCTCTAGTACTACTCTTTCTTTATCTTGCCCACTGATCATGTTTAGTCAGAGCCATGAGGACTTGTGTTCTTGAAAAAAAAATAGAGGTGAGCGTTATTGTCGTCGTCGTCGTCGTCAAAATATTGAAGAAAAAACCCACGTCGTTTGTCCCGCGCATCCACAACGACGTTGCTGCTACGGTACCTAATGGACGAGAAAATAATGAAGAACAGAATGAAAATGACGAGTACAAGTTGTGGAGGAGAAGAGTGATTGCAGCACGTACAAGATCTGAAGCTAGTACAAATTCGTCACTTAACATGTCAGTATAAGTGTGCATTTAGGTCGTGTGTAGTATTGCCCCATTTTTTTGCTCTGTAACCCCTGGGAGCACTGAAGAAAATAAGCCAAATCCTCCTACTCAACACCAAGCTGCTTAACCAAGACAAAGATGATATTTTTGAGTCTGCTGAAGGATTCAGAGTTTCATTGTGTACATACAAAGATAAAAATCGCATAGCTATCTATCATTATCAATCTTCTACTTTCTTCCACTGATTGCCATTCACGTATACACGTAGGAAGATACTGCGTTACCTTCCTCGCACGCATCTGCCGCCTTCCAGTATTGTACAAAAAAGCACGAACGCGTGTCCGTAGTAATAATCATAATCAAACTCCCCTAATTCAAGTCGTAGCTTTAACCCGGCCAAAACTCGTGAAAATGAGTTGAGAATGTGCAGTATTAAATGATAAGAGTGACTGTAGCGTGTGCCTGTCGAAAAATAATTTTATTGTTGTTGAGGTGAGTAGGTAGCAGGGCTCGTGTTTAAAATGCCATATGTATATTTGTGTCATTGCTGTATATTCCCAAAAAAAATCATTCGAAAATTGATGATAGTGAAACGATATCGGGTTCATGCTCATGTAACGTGTGAATTACAAAGCCCTATTTGTGCAGTAACAGTAAAGAAAAGTCGAAATAAACTCTTGTCTGTACGTTGCAACAGGATCCTTTCTTTACCATTCGGATATCATCCCAGAGCAAAGGTTCATCGTGTAGCAAAACCAATGGTTCCACAGTTTGGAGGGATAATGTTGGACCCCACTAGCCAAGGTGGCCCCGGCTGTGTTCGGATTATTTTTTAAGAGTTGTCTGTCAAACGCTTTGGTGTAAGAGCGACTGACTGACCTCTCCAAGTCGTCGCGGACTGGGTGCTCTGTAACGTCTGCATGTTCCACGCTGCCCAAGCACTCCACGCCGTCCGTTTGTTCAAACCCTCAAAGAGTTAGCCTTCTTACTTTTGAACTGGATTATCTGGAGCAACTCACTCACGTCTGCTCCTCATTGTTGCCAAGTTGTTCAGTTAAAGTTGCCAGCATTCCCCTCTCCTCCTCTAAAGGCAGGTGAAGACAGGTCATTGTTAAACCAAAGCCAACGAAATGAGCACTTCTTCATATGAGTCTCTCATTGCCATTTGTCGCAGCCTCAGCTTCGTCGTTCGTCATTGCTTCGGTGTCCGTTTCATCTTATAGGTGTGCCAGTAGAATGGCACTCAAGTTTGTGCCAAATTTGAGGGGCAAGGAGCTGCTTAGTGAAGGAAGCTATCTCTACTCCCTGCATGGAAAGCTTCAGTCGAGGTATGCACGGTGGTAGTACAGAGAGCACCACAGTTGTTCCTGGATGATAGTCTTTGACACCATCACTGGAACAGCCACCACGCTACCTAAGCCGGATACTCACGCACCTAATTTGGGGCAGGCAAAAGCTGTGAAACTTGTTGCTAAAATTCGTCAAGAAGCTGAGGCGAACATCCATGCATTGGCGGCAAAAGTCATAGAATCAGCCAAAAATGAGGCAAGCAGGGGAGGAGCAACAAGCCTATCGTCATCAAGAAGCATTACAAAGATTGTCAATGGGGTTCAGTGAATGGCCCTTTAAAGATACCTTGTAGTAAGGATGAGCGGATAACTGACACCAAACCGATAACCGTATTAATTCCAATAACCGACAACCGAACCGACCTTTTTGGTCGGTTTTAACTGGGGTTAATGGAGTTCGGTTAATATACTATAGTGGAATAAAATGGTTATGGAAATGGCAAGCACGAACACAGACGGCAATGCGACGAGAAAGTTCACCTGTGCACTTGTGAGCATGGGGGGGAACCGTGCAATTCCATTATTACGGCCAATTTTTAAGGGGCTTTCATGTACATACGTGTGTTTTCTTTGTTTGAGTGTCACAACGTGTGCAAAATGATTAACTACTATTAAGGCACATCCTGTACAGAATGTTGCTAAGTGAGTGCAAAATGCTTTGTTCTGCTTTGCTGTGACTGCATAACTCTTTGCCTAAACTGATAGCTAGTAACCTTGGAAGAATGCACATCCAGTGGGAGGATCACACTTGTGGAGGACGAGAGGAATATAAAAGGAGGGAGAGTAACATTAGAGGACAAGCCTCAACGAGCTCTCTTGGCTTACACACACAAGCAAGAGAAGGAAGACCGAAGACATGACTACCAGCAGGAGTGCTGACCCTCTGTCACATTTACAATCAAGCAACCTTAATATATTGACGCCATCATAACTCTTCATAGAGTGCTCACAGGACAACAGTTACCCTCATTTAGTCCATTATTTTTAGTCGCCTGATAACCAATAATCATGCCGTTACTGCGGTTAATGACCCACCAGTTAGCCAATAACCGCAGTTAATAGCCATAACCGTTCACTCTTACCTTGTAGCATGAATGGTTTTTATGAGTTGCCAAATCAATTCCAATTTATAGATCGAGACAGTTGGCTCATCAGTGACACTGATGTCAGGGGTCATGGTTCTCAGTACTGTCTCCTCAGACAGCAACATGTGCCTGCCTCTTCATTCCTCAGGGTCTGAAAGTCAGTGCTAAGGTGCCAGGACCTCAGGCATCACATCATGCCCTGGCTAGCCACTGCTTACCCCTCAGGTGATTACATCTGGCAGCAGGACAGAGCCCCAGCCCACACAACCAAGACAACTCAGAACTTTCTCAGCATAAACCTGACTGAATTTTGGGACAAGCACCATCGGCCCTCCTGCTCAGCTGACTTAAACGTTCTGGACTACTTCTGGAAGGGCATTGTGGCTTAAAGGTCCAACTGTACCAGCCACATGGATTTGGATTCTCTGAAGGCGGCCATGATGCAGGCCTGGGGTCAAATACCTAGGGAAATCATCATCAGGACTGCTTCCCCGTTTAGGCCCAGGCGGGAGAAGTGCATGGTAGCAGGGGATGCCCCTCTGAGTGACATCTGTTGAGATGACACGAGAAGACTATAGAAACAGACTTTTTTGCCCCAGATCAGATCCATCTTGTTTTCATATTTGAAACTGACTGATCTGGATACCTACAACTCCTCTTCCCTTCTATCAGTATTTATCAGCAGGCACCCTTCATCCCTACCATGCAGGGACCCTGCATGGCAAGAGGAGTAGAGGGAAGAGGTCAGTGAGGTACCCTCATTCAAAACACTGGAATCACCGCAGATGGTGGGCGTATAGTTCGTTATGTCAACAGCACGAAGAGAAACAAAACAATGCTTTCAATGAAGTGAAATTGGCACGAAAGTCACTTGTTCTGGATGTTTTAGTTCATTCAGTGAGGAAACAAATGTGGAAATGACAGATAGATCCAAGTGGACAGTCAAAGACTATCGAAGAGCCCTAGCTGCTCATGGTGCAAGGACCAGCAGATGTAAATCTGACCTTGAGGAGAGACTTTGTCACTATGAGTCCAATGATGGCTTCCGTGGCCCTGTTGTGGACTTGCCAGGTCTCAACCCGATGCTCAAGTTCCCCGCAACAGCTGCCTTTCACTCACTGACAATGTCTGACGAAGGTGCTGTACCAAAGCTCACCCACTTGCATGTGGAGGAATATGCCTCATATTGTCAAGTCAAGAGCACAAATTTGGAGAGTCTTGCCACCTTCTTCTTGACTGGAATTGTGTCTGTGGAGATGAAGAAGGTGACTTGCAGTCTGAAGTTTGTCATTGACATGGAATTGGTTGAGGTCAGGAATGCACACTGTGAGTGTGCTCAAGGGTGTGGTCCTGCTGCGGCATGCAAGCATGTCCTTGGCACGCTTCTGATGCTGGTCCACTTTGTTAAAACTGGCAAGCTCAAGATCCAGTTGTCGTGCACTGAGCAGTTGCAGTCATTCAAAAAGCTGACCAGAGGTCATGGTGGGTCTCTAGTTCAAGCTGAAAAGCTCAGAGAGTGCACTTGACTATGACCCTGGGTCTGCCAAATCCAGGAACATGCCAGGGTTTACAGACGCTGTCTGCAATGCCACAATCAACTTCTGCTCACTCTCAGGAATGGACATCAGCCTCAGATATGCATTCCGAAGGGCAGATGTTGTGGGAATTGTTGCGGATCATGATTACACAGGCAATGACTCGTCATTGGTGTCCAGATTTTGACTCTAATAGTCCAAGTGGTGAGCAGCCGGACTGGGGGATTGAAACACATACTAGGAGTGGTTGTAGTTTTGAAATGAGGTGTAAAACTAGATGGCCTCAGCATTGTCTTTAAGTCTCTCCAAACTAAAGAGTAAAAGTGGACCTACTTGCTCCATCTGAGTCCAGCAACTTTTCATACTTCGGATGGGGCCCAAGCTGTCTTCTTCACCGCTGCTTTTCTTTGGGTCGACTTCGATTTCTCGACTGGCGCATGTGTAACAGAGTAACATGTGTGACAGAGTATAATGTCAGCTGTCGAAGAACTGTAAACTGTCGAAAGGCATTGAGGAAATTGGTGAGAATTATGAACGTTTTACGATCGCAACATCGTCACCTGACGTGACACCTTGACTCGGCCGTGAATGGACACTCAAAATGTAGGATAGGCATTTCAAAGCTTAAGCCTACATTTAGTACATGTACTTTTACTGGACAGCTCACCTGGTGACAACCACATGTCCATGCTTGTGAAACTCATTGCATGTTGTATTGTAATGGAAAGTTATGTGCACTTGTCAAAGTAGCATTTTACAAACCCGAGGTCACTGCAGCCCCAAGGTTTGCTGCCCGAGGAACGAAGGCAGCAATGAGTGATACACAGTTCTACTTTTCCACTGTGCTTATGTCCTGGGAGCGTATCGTAAAGACTTTTACGACACGCTTCCAGTACATAAAGTGTGCTGTAAAGTAGTTCTTTTCTGGACCTCGTTGGTACAAACGAAATGAACGCAAAATGGACAATTTGACGTAAAATTCACTTACATTACATACATAAGTGATGAATGCTTGAGTCAGTTCGGACTATACATGGAAAAAACTCACGAAAGCAATACTGTTTCAGCACCAATAGACGGCATTGTCTTTGAAATACTTATGTAAATGTTGGTTGTGCTCAGGAACATAATAAATTTTTCCTTCACATGACGGTTGCAGAGTTATACATAAAACCTTCCTGCTTGTTTTCGTTCTTACAGTTCTTCGAAGGCTGACACAGCGCTTCAACGCCTGTTACGCCCGTCTTCGTTGTACCCGCGCTCTAGTTGCTCTGTGCTTTGACGACACGGAGTGCAAGTGCAAAGTGCACGGCGTGTGCGACGTACGTGGCAAGTGCAAAGTGCACGGCGTGTGCGACGTACGTGGCAAGTGCAAAGTGCACGGCGTGTGCGACGTACGTGGCA
>JAAUXU010000475.1_pt1 | contig 23501 bp, 22 predicted proteins | sample 7278151 | NCBI WGS metagenome assembly JAAUXU01 (sample SAMN14350113, study PRJNA611818) | marine sediment metagenome | isolation source: surface marine sediment (1.8m) | place: French Polynesia: Moorea | collected 2018-08 | reverse complement strand
CTCTCTCTCTCTCTCTCTCTCTCTCTCTCTCTCTCTCTCTCTCTAACACACACACACACACACACATGTGATTCGTTTGCTATCCTCACGCCCTGCGAATACTGCATTGCTGTACTTTCTTTCAGGTGAATCGGTAAAGCCGCGGTCGAAGGGTCGTCCCCGGCTGACACGGCGCCATACGTCTGAGCCATCGTCATCCTCTTCTTCGTATGGATCGTCGCCCTCTCGTCTGCCTTCTTCAGAGTCATGCTCGAGTAGGAGCACAAGAAACAAGTCTTCCAGCGACAAGAAGCAGGAGCAGTTTTCGAAATTGCGGAAGGTGCGATTTCCTAGGTCAGCAACCGTCGCTTCCTCCACTGTCGCCCACGTCTCCAGCTCCTCGTCTAACGGGTCCCTCACGCCTAAGAGCGAGTTGCAGCCCAAAGCGCAGAAGGCAGTGGCGATCGTCAGACCTAATCGCCACTTTGGGCAATCTGTTAGCGGAAAGTCCGAGTCTGAGCAGAAGCAACAAAAACAGTCGCAGCCACAGAAACAGCATCAGCCACAGCCTGGCAAAGATTTGATCAGCCGAGTTTACGACTTCTCCGAGAACGAGGACGAAGAGGAAGCGTCTGCCAAACCTGAGAAGAACAGATTCGCAGCGGCCAAGAAGAGGTTCTCGACACTAGCACAGAACAATTCTAGGGAGCATCAAAGTTCTCCGACAAAAAGGCCTTCTTTAAGCACTAACAGCAACCTGAGCACTACCAACACCGCCACTACCTCAACAGCAGCGGCAGCCGCAGCGTCGTTCACTTGCGCCAGCTCGTCCAGAGTAGTCGCCAGCGTCCCGTCCAGCAGCGGTAGAAAAGAAGCGGCTGCGTCGACGTTGTCACTGTCAGAATCGGACCAGAGGACGCAGGGTGAGGAAAAACAGTCGTCTTCTGCTTTACCGAAGGACTGCAGCAACACCGACAAGTTGAAGAAGGACCCAGTGAGCGACAGCCACAGTTCAACCTCTAGCAAGGGAGCTCCAACAAACGGAAAAACCAATAGCACGAAACAGCGGGATGAAGAGAAGATGGATTACGACCAGCTCCATCACCACCAACAAGCACCTAGCAGCAGGCTTCCCCCACCGCTGCCACATTCGCGCGCATCCTCCGCCGACCTAATCAGCGTCGAGTCCGACTCTGGTCTGGGCGGGACGCGCTCCACGTCGGGAGACGAGCGGTCGGGATCGAGGTCCAGTGCTCTTAGCGATGAGCAACAGAGAGCGACCTCTAGACCAAGTTCAAGTACTACATCTGAAGTGGCCACAGCGCTGAGGCAGTACAACGTTGGAAGTACTAGACAGTTGCAGAGGCCACAGATGGAACGGCCTCCGTCGTCATCCTCTTCGCAGCAAGACACCATCTCTCATCTCGCCAGCTACCATCGCGTCGTCACTGCCGCGGCCATGACCAGCAGTGGTCAGAGTCCGCAACAGCAACAGGCGGTAGCACTTGCCGCTCTCGTCGCGCAGCAGCAGCAACAGCAACAACAGCAGCAGCAACAGCAACAGCATTCGTACCATGTTGCACCCCAGGAGTATATAAAGCAGCAATTCCTCGCGCAGCAGCAGCATCAAAGCTCAAGGATGGCTGCGGCGGTGGCGGCTGCCGCAGCGGCTGGATCGGCTTCCTCGGCCTCGGGATCCACGCATTCGCAGCTGCAGCAGGAGTTGCTCTTCGCGGCCAGGGAGAGGGAGCTGCAAGCGGAGAGAGAAAAACTGGCGAGGTAAGTACGCTCTTACTTGTGTCGTTCTCAGGAATTTGTGCTACTTTCGCAAGCCTAAGGGAAATTGGATTATCGATTTCTAAGCAAACACGGTACAGTCGAGGATGGTCTCACCGAGGCGCACGTTGCTTCATGATTTTTTGATTAATCTCAGCAATCATTGGTTTTCTTGCAGTTTTTGATGGATAATTTGTTTGGCTCCTCTAGCCAGTCAATTTTGCACTTGCAAAACGCATTGACATACGCTGAACGTAGTAGTACAAGTTCTGCAAGTACAAACTGTACTTAACCGTGCAGTACGAGGCTGGCTACAGCTTACATGTGTGGCAAGTGGCACAACTTGTCCAGCATAGTACGTGCTGTCAATATTTGCACATGTGCTATTTTGCCATGGTCATTATTCTAAAAACTTGCAATCCTGACGTCAAGTGGCAACATAGCGGTGAACTTGAGCTAGCAGGTGAAGTTAGGAGGTCGCGACTCAGCCGAAAGTGAAATTTGCGCTCATTGCAAACTGCTGCTCACTTTGTATGATAACTCTTGATAAACTGTCTTGCAAGCATTCAGCATATATGTAATGCAATTGTTGCTGACCGACTGAGGTCATGCGAGGTTCTCTTCTGCACCGACACCTGAACGGAGGCGCGCCAAGTGCGCGAACGGCAGCTTCGCGACTGCCACTTTCCAGACGACGTTTAAAGCGCCACCCACATTTTCCGGATACCCACTGTAGTTGTCACTCAGGACAACCAATACAAACAACAGGTTGTTTAGCTCTTAGAAACGAATCAGCATAGACTTTTTCTTCGCCATATGTTTACTTGACAACTGATCAGGAGAGGCTTTTCGATTGTGTGTTTATTTAAAAGCAGCGTCATGTTAATTCGAACAGATGTCACCTCTCACCAAAAGATCTCCTCGTCATGATGGAATCAGAGCAATGCGACGTGCCAGCAAAAAGATGGACAAGAGCCTTTGCGGGAATGTTACAAAGGGATAACACAAGTTTTTCCCCATGGACCCCCTCCATGGGACTCCAGCCTTACATTTTGTCTGGAAAAAAGCTTGTATCGAAAAAGTGTCAGTACCTGCATTTGTCTGAAAAATGACTGTCATGAAAAGTCATTCCTTAACTTTGAGAAACTGCTGTCGTGAGGAAGGCCGTCAAGACATTTCTGGCAAATTTTTGTCGAGAATTTGACGACGTCCTTGCCGTTGATTTTGGAAATTAATTCGGGAGCCGTTTACTAGGACAAAAAATTACGCCATCAATGGATCACGAGAGAGCCGAGTTTTACGCGAAAAGATATTTTTATCTTGTTGAATTATGTTATGGTACTTTTCTTTAAAAAAAAAAGGAAAGAAAGAAAGAAATGCACAAACAGGAATTTCGCCAAATTTTGAACATTCAGCACTGCAGAACATCCATCATGTTAATATGGAAGGACTGTCTTTTCGTCATGTAGTCAGAGGTGTAGCAGGCTTGGCCAAATGTTGGCCTGGGCCAAGTCTGGATTTCATATTGTTGGCTTGGGCTGGCGTGCGGGCCACAACATAAACACTATAAAGTGGTGGCAAAGTAGGAGTGGAATAGCATGTTAAAAACAGAAGAAGCCATCCTTGAAGCTTTTGTAGAGTATAGACTGTGTTGACGTTACCGGGATCTATGACGTGTTACAAGTAACTTTGACATCTCTTAGGAAATGCACAACTGGTGATGTGTTTAGGAACACATCTGTGACATCACTGGTCGAAAAACAGCCTCGAACCGTCAATGGAAACACTTTCTGGTAGTCTTTTCAGACACATCAAAGCAGAAGTGGTGACCTTGGTCTAACCCGACCAAAGTTAATTAAACCTGACCTAACCGAATCCCAATGAACGTAATTTTGTGCTTTCCCTCACAATTTTGTGAGCTGCGCGGACATCATGCACTTGACCTGTCTGAATCAAAAAACCGCCCAATTTTCAATGAAAAGCGTAGCGTGGCGCAATCAAGAGAATCCATATCAGAGCACATTAGGTGAATGTGGCAATTTAATAATAGTTGCATAACTTTAGCCAGCTTTTTTTTTAACAAGAACCCCCCACTTTCCATTGATTACACGTATTCTGGCCGCGGAGAGCAGTGGTGTCATACCCGCTCAATGAAAACACGTGCGTTTAGCGTCGTACAGTTGCTTATGTGAGTACGGTGTAGTTGCAATTACGTGCGTGTTCTTGATAATGCAAGATGTATAGCGCATAGGAACTACATACGTACTATGCATGCACGCTGTACTATTCTATCCTCAGGGGTCGTTTGCACATCCACCTTTTTCTGCATGTTGTGTTCTTAAGGCAGACGCGCACGCGCCCACTGTCGGGTGTGTCTGCGAGCACACTCGCACGTGCCTGGATGCGCGCGCGCGTGTGTGTGCGCGTGTGTGAGCTAACCTGCCTGGCTTAGGGCGGATATCAGTGCTTGTTTCGCCGTCCTATTACACGAACCTCCTGCTCCTCTGAAATAGAACAGAGTGCTACAACTGCTGCAATTATGCGGAGTTGGCTACGATCGAGGCAGGAGCAACATTATTGTTGTTATCTTGAACTGCTTTTTCCTTCAAGCTGATATCGGACTTTCTTCCTGGAGCTTTTGTGTGTGTGTATGTGTTTGCCGTTGGCACAAGTTCTCACGATCGCTCAGGAAAGTCACTCTATGACGGTGGCGACGACCCCGTTGTCAACTTGCCAGAAGAAAGTGTTACGTGGGCTGATTTGAGAGACTTTTTTGTTGCCACGTCAGTCGTTTCACCTTGAGGGATCCACAAACATCAGGAGTGATCGTCATATCCCAAGTGCTGCTTGGGCAGGGGGAACAAGAAATAGTAGCAACAATGCTGGACCTTCTTCTGGATGCAATAAGCATCCTAAAGCAGAAGTAACTGACTGCAGAACCGCCCAACGCTCGCCGTGTTTAAGTGTTCCTTCAACTCTTTCCAGAGAACAACAGATGGAACATGACCGAGCTGAACGGGAGAGGAGAGAACGTGAACTGCAAAGAGAACGCGAACTTCAGAGAGAACAGCATCATCGAGAAATGCAGAAGCAGCAGGTGACTACTAACGAAGCAGTGGACCACCACTTCCAGATGTCCATGGACATGGTGAAAAAGGTAAGAAGAAATCATTCGCCATCTTCCATAGTATTCTGTCTTCCTCCACTAATCCACTTGCTATGCAATACGTAATCGTCTTAGTAGACTTGCATGAGGTCAAGAAAAAAGTAACAGCTTGTTTGACTGGTGGCATTTATGAAGGCGTTGATACATGACGTTCCGTGCACGTATGTAGCTAACATCATCTTACTTTCCGCTGACTGACTGCTGGCTGTGGTCCGAGCAGTTCAAAAACCTGTTTCAATGCCATTCCATTCACGTGCCATTTGGCAGCCGGTAGTACTACTGCCAGTACACCTGATCCCAGTACATCCGCGCAAGGAACTACAGTATGAACGTACGCACGCATGCTGGCGAGAAAGAGAGAGTCAAGGACAGTCGAGTCGAGTTGCAAGAATGCCGCTGCTGCAGCCAGCAAGGACGCATGGAGGTTTCCAACCGAACTGGAAAAAAGGAAGGGGAGGCCTGACTTCCAGCGCCTGGTGAAGCTCTGTACTATACGTGTTGTCGTGATGTCATACAACTCTGGCGCTGACTTGCTGCCTCTTCCCACCTCGTCGTGTCCGTCCACCTCGTCAAATGCCACGAGGTTTGTGCACGCCTGGAGGCAAGAAGGCATAAGTGGGCTATGAGTTTTCTATGACCTCGTCTCCATCCCGTTCTTAGTCTCGCTCCCGCTATGCGCATTCGATGTGTACGCAATTATGCACGATTTTCCTGGAATTTCGCCGGGCAAAGGCAGGTCACAGCGTAATTGAACTCCAAGTCGCGCATGTGGTACATACTAATGTAGAGGATTAGATTCCCGGAACGAGAATGAAGGCTCATTCTACTCAGAAGATCCTCTCTAACATGGCTTCATTTCTGTCACTTGCACTAACCTTTCCTTTCTCATGTTCCTTACAGCAAACCCACTATGGCAGGTATAACATCTATCAGCAATCGCCACAGGTTAGTTTTCTTGCCTTCCCCTAAAGTCTCACTTCGTCTTATAAGTTGTAAGAGTATTAAATTCGTGGACCACGAGATTTCATTGATGTTCTACTTTTCAGCGTATGGGCAATGGTCAGCCGTGGCCGTCGTCTCTGGCATCCATGACGAAGCACTCGATTGCGACAGCGGTGACTCACGATGTCGCCGAAGAGCAGCGGAGGCACTACGAGCAACGCAAGAAGGAGGACCGGCAACATCAGCACTACATGAATGCTATGGACGAGAGTAGACGTCATGCCGCAGCGGCGGGGGCAGCGGGTGCCTCATCTGGCGGATCTCCTCTACCTCCTCCTCCAGCTCACCTCATGGCGCACCACTACAACAAACAAAGTTCGTCTCCGCTGTCTGTAGTGAAAGGGCTCTCCCAACACCATCCTCCACCTCCGCTGGTCAGGAATGACCATCAGCATCACCATCATGCAGCCGTGGCCTCCGTCAGACAGCCACCACAACAGTCACTACCTCATCATGCCGTAGCCGCTGTCCCGGCTGTATATGGAACAGGGCCCTCGTCTCGACAGGTATCATTCAAGCCATATGCGCCGGATTACAGGGCAGGAGGAGGTGTCGCAGGCAACTACAGCCATGCACATTCAAGATCTAGTCCTCTGCTACATTCGCCGTCTTCTGGTGGCAGCAACAGAACCCCTCAGCTGCCTCCTACCTCGTCCAGTAGGGTTCCTGCTGGTGTTGCTCTGCCGTCGCCACACTATCCACCTCACGTATATTCTGCGCCTCCTCTCACCGACAGAGTTCGCACCGCCGCCAGTCCCGTTTACGCCAAGCCGCCGTCTCGACCAGATTCCTTACCACCTAAGGCAACCTTGCCGCTTTTGCCGCAGTCGCAGTCCCAGTCGCAGTCCCAGTCGCAGTCGCAGTCCCAGTCGCAGTCCCAGTCGCAGTCGCAGTCGCAGTCGCAGCAACAGCAGCTGCCGCCGCCTCCTGCTCATAGTGCTACCGTCGTAAAATCCAGCGGGGCATCATTGGAAACGCCAGCAGCTGATATGCCCCTAGATCTTGGAGCGCCTAGGCGGCGTCGGGATTCGCCTCCGCCAGCTGCACCCAAGTCCTCGACAACGAGGTCAGGTCCAAAGTCAGGCTCAGAAGGTTTGTTGTTCAAGGTGTCCGAACCGACTGTCCTCCCTGCGTCTGAGCCCTCCACCATTACAACTGTGAAGAATTCTGCTGTCTTTAACTCCGTTGAGGTGGCGGAAGAAGTCAAGAAGGAGGAGCCTGAGTCAACGTCTCCAGGAAAGTACGTGCACAAGCTGAAGAAAGCCTGGCTAAATAGGCTAAATACATCTCAAAGTTCGTCGGAGAACTCTCAGTCGGCACCGACAACGCCACCTCCGCCGTCGACGACGCGGGCTTCGCCGTCTCCAGCACCGTCTTCATCCTCTTCCGTGACGAGGAGGGGGAGCCGTTCCAAGGCTGGTACACCACAACCACAAGTTAATGGTTACACTCCCCCACCACCTGCGACTACTGCTAAGGAGGACAACAGCACTAACGGCAGCAGTAGCACCTCGGAGGAGAGCGAAGACAGCAGGCCAGCGTTGCGCAGAAAACGCGGCAGGAAGCCTGCTGCCTCGTCCGCAGGAGCAAAGATGACGAGGAAGACCAAGAAGCAGGCTGAGAGTCACTCGGACAGCGAAGCCGGCGACAAAGATTCTGAGGCGGACTCGACGAGTTCCTCCAAGAAGTCTTCTGCCACGGGTGGGAAAAAGCGTGGTCGCAAAGGCCGCAAGCCCAAGAACCAACGCGACGACGATGAACCCACGGACAAGAGATCCAAGAGACGCCACGCCAATCCGTTCGAGCGTCCGCCCATCTCGCAGCTGAAGCGGTCGGGCGAGAGCTTCTTGCAAGACGCCGCTTGCTTTGAAGTGTCGCCCAAATTGCCCAAGTGTCGCGAGTGCCGGTGGACGCAAAGTCAGAGGACCAAGTTAGTGCCAAACATCTTCTGCCGCTTCTACGCTTTCCGCTTGTTGCGCTACACAAAAGGCGGACAGTTGGCGGTGGCTGGATTCTGCCAGCGTTCTGGCGAGGGGTCTGAAGACGACAAGTGTGCGGAGGAGGATTTGGCATTGTGGCTTCCCACGGAGGGTGATGGCTTTAGAAGCGACCTAACTGAAGAGAAGGCAAAGGTCCTGCTTGAAAATCTCAAGGAGGACTTTGATGACATCATGAAGGAGGAGAGAGAAACGCTGGCAGTGCATATGGGAGAGGGTAAGCTATTCCTTTGCCTTAGCATGTTCCTATCAAATTAAGTGCTTTTGACATAACGATATGCATACTTATCGGGTGTATATTTTTCAGATAAAGTCGCTTCGTGGAAACGGGTGGTACAAGGAGTACGTGAGATGTGTGACGTGTGTGATGCGGCCCTCTTTAACTACCATTGGGCGTGCAGCAAGTGCGGCTTCGTTGTTTGTCTCCACTGCTACAGGGGTCGCAAGAACAAGAAGGTGCGCATGTGGGGTGAGCTCGAAAAAGACCGGGATCGATTCTCGTGGCTCTTGTGCACTACCCGTCAACAGCACGACCAAGAGAAGTTGCTGCTCGTGCAAATTGTTGCGGGAGATGCCCTCGAGGAGGTAGCTGGAAGGCTGGACGACTATCATAAGGCGTTGACAACGAACAATGTCAACGGAATCAAGAAGGAGGAGGAGAAGAACGGGAGTGTCAACCACAAGACCAAGGGGCTGGCTGTTGACCTCAAAATAGAGAACACCGAGAAGAAGGACTTGTTGCCAGAGCTGAAGTATTACACTCCTCCCAGCGACTATTTCTGGCGCCATGGGAAAGCCAGCCTGCGAAAAATCTATAATCTCAACGAGACCAAGTTATTGTATCCAAAGGTATCGCACTCGTGGTTGGACGACGGCAGAGTGTTGCGGTTCAGCGGCTGTGCTGATGAGAAAGGCGCTCTCGACCTCTTTCGGGACGTTTGGAGTCGGGGTCAGCCAGTAGTGATGACCAAAGCTGCAGACCGTCTTGACCTCAAGCTTTGGAGCCCCAGGCACTTCGCCAAGGCGCATGGAAACGTGTGCGTCGACTACGCTGACTTGCTTGAGCCGGACCATCCAGAGGTGACAAGTGAGCCGCTAGCTGACTTCTGGGAGGGTTTTCTAGACCCAGAGAAGCGACTCAAGCCAGAGCTATTCGAAGAGGAGAAGCTGAAAGCCGTGCTCAAGGTGACCAACTGGCCACCCCGTGGTGAACAATTTGCAGAGTACCTGTCGGAGCATTCGCGAGATCTGCTCAAGCACCTGCCACTACCAGAGTACACCCGCAAATCCTCGGTCGACAACTTGGCCTCGTACTTACCGGATCCCTTCGTGCGGGCGGACTTGGGCCCGCGAGTTCTGCTCACACAAGGACTAGGTCGCCAGTCACCCGGACGCTGCTCGGTGCGTCTGTCATGCGAAGTGGCTGACGCCATGTGGCTGCTGGTGAACGTGTGTCCCGGCGACCAGACACCCGACGAGCTTTTTGCTCTCCTCAAGCGGCTGTTGACCACTAACGCCACGTTAGATGAGGAGATGCGACGGCGTATCGTTGACGACAAAGAGGTGTTGGGCTGTCTGTGGCAGGTGTTCCATCCCGCTGATGCGGACAAGCTGAGGGACTTCCTTAACGCGGACAGTGGCTGCAAAGACAATGGCTTTGACGCCTTGCACGAGGCGAAGTCATTTCTCACACCCAAAAAGCTGAAGGCACTGGAGGATCAGTACGGCGTCAGACCCTACAACATCGTGCAGTTCCTGGGCGAGGGCATTATGATCCCGGCTGGAGCACCAAGACAGGTAACCGGACCTTGCGCATGTTCTTGTGTGATGGTGTGTATGATTTTTTCGAGGGAGAAAGCACATTCACGTCTACCGTGACCCAAAAACTAAGTATCTGAATGACGTGACATCGTGCTGTTGACAGGAAAAGGAGGGTTTCTGATGCACTCGAGTGTGACATTGCAGTTAAGCTTTGCTATTCTTACTTTCCATAGATATTACAGAGGGGGATTTGTAAAAAAAAATCCACGAAGTTTACGCTTTCTTGCAGCCAATGTGGAGGCCTCATTGTTATCATTACTATTTTCAGGCAATACACATCCAAAGCAGCATCTCGGTGTCGGTGGACTTCGTGTCGCCCGAGAACGTATCTCACACTTACCGGCTGACCAAGCACGCGCGGCTGCTCCCGCAGGTGAAGGAGCTGCCGGAGGACAGGCTGCAAGTGAAGAACCTCATCTTCCATTCAGTCAAGGATGCACTTGCAGTCCTTCAAAACAAGCAGCAGTAACGGAGACCCTTAAGAAAGTTTTTGTGGTGTATTTTGCATGCATCTGGAGAAAGCGACGGCGAGGAGGAAGAAGAAGAAGCGCTGCTGTCAAGTGATCTCAGATAGGGGAGAAAGTTCGTGTTGGCTGTTTCAAAGTGTTTAGCGATAATACGGTCGGGATTATAAAAGCAAGCAAAGGTAACTACATAATTGTGATGATGCTGAAAGTTAATATTCACGTGCAGGTGACCAATTTGCTCTCAACTGTAGCTTCTTTTCGCAAAAAGTGGAAATTTTATTTAGACTTGTACTGCGTATTGGTATTCCTATTCTACGCGTGTATTGAAGAGACCGACTAAAGCGCTGTGTTGTAGCAGATTTCGTGCTCCTTAGGAGAAGAAGTCCTTAATGATAGTTCTTATTTCGAGTCATTTTAATTGTGGATTCACCTATGCAGGTACACACATAAACTGTTGGATAACTTGATGTTCCAACTACTAGAATATACCTAGACTGATGTTTCATTCTTTTTGCCGTATGCTATGATTTGTATCGCCAAGTTCCATTTACTACACAGGCCATAGATGGCCATGCATTAGGTATAGGTAAACTCTCTTGGGAATGGCTGTGCAGTGCCAGTATTAGTCAGGTAGTAGCATTGTCAAGGCAAGCCAAAGTGCGACTGGACCCGAACACTGATGACCCGCTGCTATCACTGAGCTGGGGAGAGGAGAGGGAGTGAATGGTCTCCGGATGAGCCACTTTCTAAAGTAAAAACGAAAAGGATCCGATCCGGGTGCGGAGGGACGATACAGAGTACATGGTGAGTGAGAAATGCGAGATCAGCCTCGTATTGAGCAGTCCAGAAGTGGGAAGACACCCAGCTAGAGTCCACTGGAGTCCCTTGATAACTCCAGCAACGCTGGGTACCTCGGCTAGTCATTCATATAACTGCATTTCTGCACTCGGCCCTGTGCGTCAGCGGCGCGTACATTTTCGTGGGTCCTCGATTTCTGTCCCCGACGTCTCGTCTGATAGTCTCTTCAGTCCTAAAAAATATTTTTTACATGTTGTGCTCAGGTAGGTTTCTTTTCGGAACGAAACCCTCATATTTTCGCTGACTAAAATTTTTAATACTTGCTCCTATCGTTGTGAGCACCCAGTGATCTTTGTTGACAAACATACGACTGTTCGAACGTGATTTTTCCCCGGCCGAATAAACACACCAGAGGTTGCAAAAGTGCTGAGAGGTTCACGTACGTACAAAACTGCGTTATCAGCTATGCGTCAACACCTCAGCAGGGATAAGTGCCAGAAAAAAACCATGGTAACCAACTGTAAGTACGACAGAGAACAATTATTTATAGCTGCCAACTCTCATACACTCAAAATCTTGAAAGATATGCTGATAGCATTCAAAAGTGGACATATTTTGCCCTTTTGAATCGCATGACTCATGCGCGTCAGACTTTCATTCATTATAATTCAGAACAAGTTCCAGCTGCTCCTGCTTTCGCATCACGTCACGGCGATCACGGCGCCATCGGCTGCCAAACCTCAGGTTTTTAAGCACTGGGGTAAGTTCTGACCCAAAAGGTACGTGTTATTTTAGGCCTTCACATGTGAGTGAGGGGACGCAGGTTAAAACTTTTCCCTCTGCACTGCTTACGCCATCACCTCTCTCTTCCCTGTCTACCTGGGTGCGCGTACCTCCTGGTCCTGGCGCTGTGGTCTGCGTTCACCTCGTCAAACAAGTAGCAGCAGTTGGGTATTAGAAGTATCGCTTGTCACTTGACCCCCCCCCAAGCCGCCACGCATTTTAACTCCACTAAAACTCAACTTGCAATTCTCCCATTTTACCCCGCCCGCCCGCCAAACTCAGGCGAGGCACCAGAGAAGCCTGCACCGGCGAAGATCATGTGCCAAGATACCGGAGATCTTTCACTCTACACTGAATACTCGATTCTTTTGCTGAGATGACTAAGTCCGAGCACGTACTACAGATCTTAAGTGGGCGTGCGAATGAACAGTGAACTCCAGGAATTTTACTGGAGGAAACTTTGGCAAAAGACGAAAAACGAGAATTTGCATGGCATTCTTCGTGCATTCATGGTAGTGCCCCCAAGATCTCTCGGAGGCACAGGGCTACCACACGTTGGAATACCTTGTCGCTGTGCAGGAGGGGCGAGTCGCGATACCCATAGCACCTGGTAATGGCTTGGACAGTGCTGAGCTCTCCACGTGCCAAGAATCCAGAATTGTCGCATAACTCCCACGTAGAGGTACAAGAGCCCTTAATTACAAGTCCTTATTATCATTATGGCTTATATATTGACTCTCTTTTTTCAGGGAGAGCACACCTGTGCCGTCTCAAAAGGTAAAAGTTACCCGAGCCCTGTATGACACCAAGGGTGCACTGATTGCGTCACATTTTTAGAAAATCTAATCAAGTCTTACCTGCGAACTCAAGGACACAGACTCTGGTGATTTGCATGTTCGAGATCGCTTCCTCTGATCTACTTGCCAGGGGATCCCGTGCTACCGGAACGTTCGGATGTTCTCCCTGGAACTGTAGGTGCCCGTGCAGTTTGCTATCTAAAGCACCATCGCGTTATGAACATGGACAGTGGTCAACAGCGAAAAGCTATGTAATGTTGGGGTTCCACTGTATATGTAGGGTTTCCTTGATCTACTTGCACGATAGGAGCAGTCTAGCATCTTTATTGAGGGGGAATCCGGCCTTGGGGGGCGCTCGCCTCCTCGGGAGTTCTCCGGCGCAATCCATAAAATTTTACTCGTTCCGGGCGGTCGACTTGGTGGTTCCCGCTCAATTTTCTCCACTCCATATCCGGGAAAGCTTTGCAAACGACAATGAACGCCATTCGACGTGTTTCCTCTATCCCTTCGGCAACGTCCATGCTGCTCACGGAAACCCTCTTGTCCTCGTCTTCAATGAAGAAGAGAACCACTTTTTTCGTGCGTCTCCCCGGGATCGGGCCTTGTCCTGGGCCTTTCATTTTACCTTTGGCTGAACCGTCGGCCTCACCTTTGGACCTCAGTTGACTGGAAACAAAGGCTGGGGGTGCGAAAAAGTGCTGGTTTTTCGACAATTTCTCATGAATAAAAAGCTGTGGCAAGTATATCGGATGTAGCCGAAGGTCCAGCCGAAGTTGAAGCTGTAGATCAAGCAGGAGGAAATAATTGAATCTGAGGTGATGGAAATGCGTTGAAAAGACCTTTCTTGAGTGACTTGACTTGATTTGAGATGAGTACTGAGATGAGGTGAGATTGGTACGGGGGGGGGGAGGTAGATAGGTAGTTGAAAGAGATGCATTTTTATGGATCTAAGGGGGAGGCGGGGATTCAAGTGACAGCATATACTACCAGTATTGTACTGAGTAGACATTTTGGGCCCAGTACTGAACCTTTGTGACGCACATCAAGTGGGTGGGTTGGTCCATTTCGAGTTGCATTGCGCGGTCATCATGGTAGCTGCAGATGCTGCTTCTCACATTGTTCCACGTACGTGGCGTGGACCCAGCAGAAGTCGTTCAGCTGCCGCTGAAGGAGTTCCCTATGATGCGATAGATCTCATAGTTCTTAATGAAAGTCCTCGTGCAATGGTTCTTAGAGCAGGGGTAAATACCTCAAATTGGGTAATGAGGTGTTTTCTTTAGGTCATTGAGGTCTATGGGGCACAGAAATTATATAGGTTGAATTACCTAGTGTCCTATCTTTTTGGCTCCTCACCACAGACACAGTCCTTTGCCTCTCAATAACAAATTGATCTATCATATTTATATCGACTGAAAGTTACAAATGTTCTTATTGGGGAAGATTTTATGTAGTTTGTTGTCTGCAAGTCAACTTCTTCAACAGAGAGCTCAAAGCCTTAAACTCCCAATAATCACCACAGCCAAGTTTATTCGTTTGTTAAACATGGGACTCGATTTACAATCAAAGAAGATCGTATCAGGAAATCGAAAGCTGGACCATGGAATGGAAGTTACTTTCTGGGATAAGACGGTCGAAGCATCTTTCAAAAAAATCCTTGAGACTGCGAAGGTTGAGAAGCGGATAGATGCTAGGAGCTTTCACCGTGTATCTTAGTTCTCACAGACATGCATTGAGACTTGCCTGTGGATTCAATTCGTTCCCACTTGTTTATGCATTTGAACAAAAATGTTTAAAATTAACTCTGATATGCGATACAAATGTTCTCAGTCATAATGTTAAAACATCATGACTGGATAGATGTCAAACTAAAGCAAATAAAGAGAGTCTGCTTTAAAAATAGACCAAACAAAAGCTCATAACGTTAAACCAGAGTACAATAAACTGTATTGCTTCTTGCCAAACTGTCCTCACACAGAGTGTGTGATTCAGCCTCTTGGGCTGTCCTCCGTTCCACCGGCAGGAACAGGTCAAACATGCCACTGCGCTTCACCCTGCAGGGCCAGGTCTATGTAAAAATTACAATAGTCAAAACATCCTTTTAAGGAAGATGCGCTCTCATGGGCTAGATTGTACTATCGTCTTCCTGGGACCAAAGAAAAACTAGCGCACCCGACGTCATACACACGACCCTGAAGGCTTGATTCGGTCTGGTTCTGGCAATTTCTGACGACAAGGGCGGCCTACCGGTATAAATGATGGAAATATAAGAGGGTGCCACTGTATTGGTATTTGCTCGAACAGAAACCCTTTAAGACCCTGCTCTAAGTCCGGATTTGCCAATGTGGTCACAGGAAAAGTCCCAACATCACCTCACACAGTCTTATTGATTCTTACATAAAAGACCTATGAATTGACAACTTCAGGAAAAAGCAATCTTCACCACTTGAGGATATTAGATTACCTTTACAGATAGATCCAGCAGATTCTAAGGGTCTCTTTCACACGTCTGTTTGTAGGAAAAGCAATCAATTGTATGTTGGTGAGCTCTGCAATGAGGCTGAAGTGTTTTCGACACATCACAAGGAGGAGTGCTTAGAAGTCATTCAGAGTCCAAATCTAAAAGCTTTCTTGACTGAAGCTCTGAATGACCTGTATGTGACTCTACAACGTCTAACATCAGTACCGTCACACGTACTGACGATATCACGACCTTTGTTATCATGCTAGATGGATGAGAAAGGAATTGTTGCTTTTTCATTCCTTTAATACTCCCCTCGCCAGGGGCACGAAGGGTCACCTGCAGAAGAACTGTGGCATGAGATTCACATCCTTGCAAAGAACTGCCCCTCGACATTCTCAGGAACAATGCAAGTGAAAGTGCGCAGCTACCACTCGTTCTCACCAAGTTCAGATGTGCAGCTGATGACCAATGTCTGATCGCTCAAGCTCGTCAATAGCAAGAGGAGTTGAAGGAACTTCAGTGTTTTGGGGCTCGCTAATGCAAAATGCTTCAGTTTTCTGTCTACCAAAAAACAATTTGTAAGTTCGTGCGGAGAGTCCTGATACCCCTTCCGTCAATCTGTCTGTGTGAGCAAGGATTTCTATCTTCGTGATAGAATTAGAAGCCGCAGACAGATCGAGTCCTGAAGTAGACGTCCAATGAGGAGCCTTAAGTGAAGTCGAGCCTTAAACTGCTGACCTTGTTTGAAAATAACAGGTGCATCAAGCTCAATGAAACTTGTGTCACTGTTTCGTCAAAATCAGACATTCTGAAGTAGAATTTGCTGCTCCAGCAGTGTAGCCAATTGTAACATGTGACCTTAACACATAGGTTCTCCCCGACAGCCTTGGCGATGACACCTAAGACTTTGACAATGACTGAGCGTCTGTCATTCTTGGAGTGTCTCCAGTATTGTGCTGTTCCTACCCCGAGTGCATCGAGTTAAGCCCCTGCTCCAAGACCGATGTCATATCCGGATAAATGTTGATCCAGACAGTAGCAGTTCCAATGCAGTTCATGCAGTATTCGCTCTTACTCGCTGCCTTCCCAAGTCCTCCCTCGCCACCATCATGCTTTCCTTGAGAAAAAGAGCAGCGCGCGGCCAAGAAAACTGCTTACGAGGAGCAAACCTACAACAGAGAGAAAGAGAGGGAGGCCAACGAGACTTGAAGCAACTTCGAAGCCACCTCTGAAGTCTCACACATCCACCGAGGCGATGACCAAGCGCCACTCGATCGTGATCACAGCCTCCAGGTTGGACGAGGACGGTGCTGAACCTTGCATAAAAGCCTTTGTTCCGCTCTGGACAGAACGAGCAAGGTTCTTCCAGGGCGCACAGGCTGCTGATGCTGATGCCTTCTCGTACAGTTACAGCCGCTGCCTGCATGCACAAGCGAGAGAAATTAACCTCTTTTTTCATGCACTTCTGGACTCGACTTGGGCATGTTATGCACATGGGTCGAACCGCTGGGTCACGAAGGACGCGTTGGGCACCTTGGACATTGGCAAATTGGTGAAGCATTCCAAAAATCGCCACTTCTTTGCTCTCATATCGTCGGCCGCGCGAGACAGCAGGGCGAAATTTTTGCTCCTGTCGGAATCGCTACATAAACTTTGGAGCCCGATAAGTCGGCCCGGATAGACCCGGCGGGGCCAAAATGGGTACCGTTGGAAAGCTTATTAAGCTGGGAACAACCTGGTATGATTTTCATTGTCATAATCTTAACACACGTTGCAAAATCACCGAATAATGTCTATGTAGTAGCGAGCGCTGGGCGAGCAATTTGGCGGCGAGAGGCGAAATTTTGTGTTTCTTCGCTCCACGTTTCGTGTCGTCCCGGCGGCCCGGAGGGCCGGAGCGACCTGAAATTTTGACCCGGGGTAGCCAAGACATTGAGCCTCCGGGTCATATGGCCCAAATTGTGCATGCTCCATTTCGTTTCGGTTAATGTGGCCTCTACTAGCGGGAGGCGTAATCGGCTGACTCGCATTATCCAACTTGCGAGCGATATTTCAGCACTGGTACGCGTCCCCGAGAACCGGGATTTTGCCTACGGGACGCCCAGAATGTGTACTTTGCGACGCCTTCGGTTCCCGGTGGCCTCCGAGGCCGGCGCGCCTGCAATGAGGCCATTTCCGTGGTGAAGAAACACAAAATGGCATTTTGGCCGGAGTTTCCTCCGCTCGCAGCCGCTTCTCCTCAGTCCGCCAGCCACGTACTTAAAGCGCTGCAGGCGCGCGCTCGCGTCACTCCTGTCAAAGTTGTTCGTGAGGAAAGGTACGTGATATTTACGCGCCATCTATTCAAAGGATCGCTTCATTGGCGACGTCTTCCGGTCCATCAGCTCCACTTCAACATGTCGACGGCCGCGACTACTTCCGCCCCCAAGTCCGCTAAGGCGAAGAAGCCCGATGCATCCAAGAAGGCTTCAGATCACCCCAAGTACCTGGACATGACCAAGGATGCCATCGCTGCTCTTAAGGAGCGCAACGGGTCGTCCCGCCAGGCCATCCTCAAGTACATCATGGCTAACTACAAGGTGGGCAATGATCAGAAGCCCGTCAACTCTCGCCTGAAGACTGCTTTAAGAAACGGAGCCAACAGCGGGGTGCTCAAGCGAGTGGGCAAAGGCACCGGCGCCACAGGGTCATTCAAGCTGGCCGAAAAAGCAAAGGTGGCCAAGGCCGTTAAGCCCAAGAAGGCGAAGGCCCCCAAGACCCCCAAGAAGGCATCTTCAGCCAAGAAGTCCACTGCCGACGCCAAGAAGAAGAGCCCCAAGAAGACGGCGAAGAAACCTGCCGCCGCTGCAAAAAAGCCCAAAGCTGCCGCGAAGCAAGCGTCTCCGAAGAAGGCGGCCAAGAAGCCCGCCGCGAAGAAAGCCAAAACTCCCAAGAAGGCGGCGGCCAAGAAGTCTCCGGCCAAGAAGCCCGCTGCGAAGAAGACTGCGAAAAAGTAAAATGCCCCGTATGATCTCTCGGCGCTGGTGCGAGATGCTGATCTTGTACTGAGCACAAAGTTCTTTCGTATTCAAGATAAACACTGCTATATATAAAACTCAGAAATATATACACAAAACACTTTTGTATTTCGTCTTGAACACGATTTACTACACGGAGGCCTCCACATAATTTCCGGGGAAGAGTCCCGTAATGCCGTCCATCACGCCCTCCCACCACCCGTCGTCGTTCTTCTTCAACACGTAGATCACCGCGCCCTCGGTGAAGCTGAGCTCGTCTTCCTTGTCAGCATTATAGTCGTAAATTGCTGTCACCTTCTCCATGTAGTTCTTGGGGACCCAGCCGGGCAGGGAGCTGTCCTGCGGAAGGACTCCAGACGACCCGCGGCTTGACTGGCGACTCAGTTGTCTAGCTGCAGCGGCCGCGGCCAGTTGCGCGGCGGAGTTCTGTCTGGCCAGTTGTACTTGCTGTTGCTGCAAGCTAGTGTTCGACGGCTGCCTGGAGTAGATCGACGAGGTGTCCACTTGCTGCAAGGAGCTGGAAACCGACGGCTGCCGAGAGTAGGGATCGTTGCTGTTGGCCGTTGACACCGTGGACGCCTGTCGCGAGTACGTGGGGTTATGCTGCTGTTCTGGCGGTGGAGGCAACGGGAGTGGCGGCGACGGCGGCCGCTGCGTCGGCCGGGACATCACTCCGGCGCTGCCAGGCGCGTACTGGGAAGACAGCGGCCTAGCATTATTAGGTGCGCTCTGTTGCAGGACATTTTGTCGATTGCCCAGGACCCCGTACTGGCCACTCATGCTTTGACGGCCGCCCGAACGCATCATGCCGTATTGAGGCTCTCCGCTGGAGCTGCTGTGGCTGCCGGAGGACCTGATGCTGTTCGAGGACAACCTCGGCATCGTTGCGCCGCCGGCGCCGCCGCCACTCATGTAGCGCATGTCGTCGTGTGTCATTGGATTTACCATCTGCACCTGCGGATGTGGTAGGGTGCCATACTGCTGTTTTCTCTGTTGCTGCTGCGGGTAGTTTGGCGCGTAGTTGGACGGCACCTGTGGAGGCGCCACCACTGGTGGAGTGCGATAGTCTTTGTTCCTGTTCAGCGTGCCACTTGAGTAGCGCACAGCTTGCGGCGGCGTGGGAGGCTTTGTCGTAGGAGCTGGACCAGACACGTTGCCCAAGCTGCCGTAAGCTGACGATGGTCCGGAGCCGCCGGAGCCGCCGGGCGCGTACTGGCTGGTCCCCATGAGTCCCGGTGCGTATCCTCCCGAAGAAGTGCTTGGCCGCTTCTGGCGTGGCGTGACCTGCTGCGGAGGCGCCAGCTTTACACCGTGTCCAATGTCGTCCAAGATGCTGTAGTCAATGGGCTTGCGCACATACTTGGCGGCCCGCTCGGGATTGGCCGGCGCGATAATCTTGTACTGACGATTACTTGACTTGTTGGTGGTGAGTACGCCGATCTCTCTGCGCGCCACCTTCTCGCGGTGGATGTCGACTGTCTGCGAGATGTGGTTCACCTGGCTCTCCATCTCAGCCAGTTGTGCCGCCTGCAGATCCATCATCTGCAAAAAATTGTACGCGAGGGTGTTGATCTGATAGGCGACGGAGGCCAGGCTCTGCGTGGTGTAGCCTTTGGTCTCTTCGAGGGCAGCGCGCTTGTTGTCACACTGAAAATAGTTGTTCTCGCAGTACTCGGCTACTCGCTCCAGGTTGGTGTAGGAATCCAAAAGGTTCTGCCTGCCCTCGGGCAAGTCCGACGTGAAGAGGCTGCCGAGGTCTCCCGAGAGCGCCATCGTGAACCACTTCCTGAGTGACGTCGGAGCCGAAACAAGTGGAGAAGTCGACTTTGACCCCGCCCAGGCTGAGGCAGCCCGTAATCTGCTAGATGCCAGAGATCCCACCTACTTCGTCTTGTCTTTACTGCCTGTCGAGCTGGGCTAGATGTGGCAGCTTTGGCAGGCGAGGCAAGCTGCAGCTGGGGCCGTTGCCATTAGCCATGAGGAGCTAGAGGTGTTGAGTCAAGAATCGTGTCTTTGTGGAGGAAAACAATGCGTGATGTTAGCAGCAAAAAGTTATGTGCTAAATATTATGTTATAATTCTTAGTTTGTGACCTCGCGCGATCCTTAAAAGTTGCTTCCATCAAGATGGTTCCTCTTTAGCGAACTCCGACTTCCTCCACCCGCTACAATCTGTGAGGTCGCACGGGTTGCCAACGGGCAACGTTGCCGGACATATTCTTTTCCTGCTATGTGTCTGATCGCACGATTTCCTCGGTATTTCCTTTTTTTCTCCGTCTACTCTTAGGATTTTTTTATACACACAGAGTTAACTTTCCTAATTGTTTGTGCGGCCTCTTGATTCCTTGGTATTTTTCTTCATCAGGCCCGAGTGGCGAACTCGACTGAAGATGATTGGCAACTCTGTCTGACGTCAAATTTGGCGCACGGGTTTGACGGCGCAACCGCCACCGCGCAACATCAAAACGGGGGGAGAGGAAAGCGCGCAAAACCCAGAAGGCGATGGCGTTCCGCCGGCACCTCTCCATCCCGGGGGTCAAGACGTCCACCCCGGGGTCCAACCCAGCGCTGCTGCGCTGCTCGTCCACACCTATCGCCCCCGCCTTCTTCAACCCGGAGGAGCTACTCGAGGGCGAGGGGCATCTGGTCTTCGGAGGTAACAACTCCGTCCAGTCCACTCCGAATAAGAGGGATGCCAAAGAGCAGCACCGCCCCAGGAAGTTGAGGCGTTCCCCGAGAGGACGTAAGAGTGGCAGGGAGTACGATGTCGATGAGTCAGGTTCGTCGACTCGCGATTCCGGCTTGGGCGACTCCGCCGTCGGTGACTCCTCCAGTGACGCCACCAAAAGCGTGTCTGAACTATCCTCCGAGATTCATGGGGCTATTCCGAAGGTCCGACGTCAGCGAGACCTCTGCACGTACTCCTCGTCGGGAAACGTCAGCGACACACAATTGTCCTGCTGCTGCAGTGTCTACCACTTCTCACCAGGCTCATTTGAAGGCCGTGAACAGGTGGACGTCGTGCGCCACCTCTTGGAGATGAACGTCGACCATGTCTTGGACTTCATACTGAGGCATTTGGATGGAGAGGAATTGTGTGCTGTCGCTCTCGTTTCCAAAGAGTGGAACTCTGTTCTCGCCAGGAACAAGAACGCCACAAAGAGGAAGAGGGAGCACCTCGCGAAAAAGAAAGTTAACATGGTAAGGGGAGGAAGTGCATTTAAGCCGTCAGCTATGACTCGTCGCTCAAGGGGATACCGCGTTATGAGTGAGGACGACGACTGACTACTGGTCATTGATTTTCAGGAAAACCTCGAAGCCTTTGGACGTTCTTACTTCAGTAGTCCCCGGAAGGCCATGGGAGATAAGTCGAACATCTTACCTGCAGCCAGCCAGGACCGTGAGTCTAATCAGAAGGTCTTCGTCAGCCCGAGCAAGATCAGATACAAGCTGTTCACTGACGTAAGAACGAACACGTATTGGTTACGAGAATATTTTTTACTATTAGAACCTTGCTCCCTGTCATCTAGGAGGCCTCCAAACTTGGTCCCGGTGAGCAGTTGCAGATATGTCCCCGATGCACATCTCCATCTCGAGTGATTCCGTCTGAGAACGTCGCCACTTGTACACGTAGAAGCTGCACCTTCGAGTTCTGTACCCAATGTCGCTGTGACGCTCACAGGGGCAAGGACTGCAGGACCAGCAAGGGATCAAATGGTTCCAGCAGGTTGGCCAGCAAGAGGTCCAAGAACAGGCTCAAGAGGTTGTGATTCAGCTCAACCTGCGCATTTTCAATGAACTGTTATAACCATGCACTGCCAGAACTGCGCAGGTAGAAGGTGCGATTATCTATTTTATATAATCTGTAACCCCTTCGACGGGTCATCGTGCAGTACTTGACGTCCTTCCACTGCGACCCCTATTTTACATCCTGAACAAAAACCTTGCCTCGTACGTACTTATTCTTGTAGACGAGGCTATATTTAGGTATTATATACTAGTGGCATTTCTTCTGCCTTTGAAGACTGAACTACTATACGTGTCTTCTCGGATAAAAGACTGGTACGAAATAAATCCTCGTGATTGTGACTTTGGTGAGGAAAGTACTACTAGAAGTTAATGACAAGAAAGAAACAACGCGTCGAGGGTGAAGTACATGTCGTGGGGCAATATGTCCGTGATCATCAGTGCATACGCGTACCAGTGCTGTACGCACAGAGACCAGACTCAAGGGCGAGGGTTGGAGAGGCGCCCGAGAGTGGCAGAAGCCAAAATCGGGCGTAAGGTGCTTCTGGCCCAGCTGTGCGGATGTAAGTAGTGCACCCTCAGGTACTGTACAATGTAGAAGCTTTGCTCCCTGAACCAGTTTAACCCTTTTGCTCCACGATCCAAAATCAAAACTGTCACTGGCACAGGTCTGGCTGCGTTGAGTCGCTCACATCACCTACAATTTCACCTGTTATTTTTAATAAATCGACCTGAAGATACATACTGACTACCTTCTGTTCCCTGGCGGCCTTCTTCGCCATGACCCCGTCGGTGATGTCCTGCGACTGGATATGGTTGAACGATCTCGTCCAGACTCTTTTCCTTGAACTCATGAGGGAGGACTGCGGTGGCGATCGACGACTGCCGCTGTACCTACGCGGCGAGATAGTGATGTCTCAATCTTCGCCCAAGAAGAAATTCGCCCTGTCTAAAGACGCCAAGGAGTTTGTGCCCCGGTGCGACGGCTTCTTCACTCAACCACCGCCGTTTTTCCCCTTGCCTCCGCCGCCGTTGCCGCAGCCCATGATTCCGCCGCCGCCGCAGCCGATCCCTCCGCGTCTGATCGTTCGCAAGATGACGCCGTCTCCACGGAAGCGGCGGCAGCAGCCTTCTCCGAACAAACGCCGCTCTCGTGGCGACGGCAGCCGAGGATCAGGGAGTCGCCAGCACTCACTTTCTTCCCCGTCTTCGCTCTCTTCTTCATGGTCCCGTCGCTCCGAGAAGAAAGGCTCTTGCACCTACTGCACTCGCTTGGGAGTGGCCAAGTCCATGAGCGAGACCCACTGTTTGAGGCATCCGGTGACCAACGACATCATCTGCCCCGTGCTGAAGCAGGACCCGTAAGAATGCAGCGACATAAAAATGCTCTCACTGATAGCTCACATCCCTATCCTTGATTTCAGCTGCCCGGAGTGCAACTTTGACTACGTGAGTCCTCACAGAACGTCTGAATGTCCACACCGAGAGTCACCGGGGAAGAGGAATCCCACTGCAAAGGCATAACTGCGATAGAAAAGATGAATGATTTTCAATGAACTGACCAGAAGGCCCCTATTTTTAAGTCATATCCGACCGTACGATCACATTTTTATTAAGCAACAATCACTGTCATACCTTAATCCATACATTTACTGAACTGTACGTGCGTGTCCGTGTGTGACACGCGGAAGG